>JAEEGH010027206.1_pt1 | contig 11334 bp, 12 predicted proteins | sample 9134181 | NCBI WGS metagenome assembly JAEEGH01 (sample SAMN16246544, study PRJNA631951) | gut metagenome | biome: gut microbiome; feature: rumen; material: DP-attached | host: Bos | place: Iran: Karaj | collected 2018-10 | reverse complement strand
TCCTTTGGTTGACGGATAGATAGAGATGGCCGTTTCCCCATCAAGTAAGAAAAGGACGAGCACCGTGAACAAAATCCCTATCACGGCGAATATGCCCCAGATGACCTTCAGAAACTTTTTCATACACGACAATTTGAAAATACCGATATAAGATGATAATATGGCAAAGATAGAAATTTATATTGAAAAACAATAAATTTTATAAAAAAATCGATAAGTGTCACCACCTTCCCAACACCAATCAAATACCTTCATACTTGAGAACATATTATCGGCTCAAGAAAAAAGCGCGGATTGTCGGGTAGTCATTCTCCACTCATCTTGGAATGGGTTGTCGCGCTGAATCTATGAGAGCCGAGCAGCGCAAACCAGCCAGGGCAAGCCCAAGGCTGATTTTATGAAATTCATAATATTTATTTATGATTTTCGTAAAATTGGCATTATCTTTGTCAATGGACACTGCAAAACAAAAACGACAACGATATGAACAATTCAACGCAAAAGAGCATTCGTAAACTCTCCATCGCCATTCTCTTCATGGGTGGCTTGACACTTATTTATACTTATGTTCAGATGATTTCCCAGTTGTGGCTGAACAACTTTATCATACCCATAACCTGGAATCCGGAGATAAAAGGCTGGCAAATCTTCATTCTTACGGCTCGTTTCATCGGTATTACGCTTCTTTTCACCCTCTGCTGCATTTTCTTATACCGCATCAACCAGGGTCTGAAAGATGGAGATATCTTCCCTAAATCCAACATTCCGGTCATCCGCTGGACCGCACTGGTAGCCGCGCTTCTGGCCTTTGTCCACTGCAATTACGACGCTGTGGTTAAGGGCGAATCGGAACTGATGCTTGATTCTAACACCATCCTGATCCCCCTCATCGTCCTCCTCTTCGCCGGACTCTATAAAATGGCTTACCTGGCCGCAAAAGACAGCAAGCTTGCGATATGATTACCGTCAATCTCGACAAAATGCTCTGGGAGCGCCATATGAAACTCTCGGAACTATCCGAAAAAGTCGGCATCTCCATGACCAACCTTTCCCTGCTCAAGACGGGGAAAGGCCGGGCCATCCGCTTCACCACGCTCAACAAACTCTGCAAGGTGCTCAACTGTCTGCCGGGTGACATCCTGGACTACCACCCCGATCCGGAAGGCGTTGAAATGGAGGAAGATATCTATGCGGATTGAGTTGTCCCTGGCGGCCATGCTGCTGCCGGTCCTGCTGTTTGCGCAGGAAAACGTCAAGATCAAGGGACGGATCGTCAATGAGCAAGGCGAAGCCGTGGAATATGTCCAGATCGGCCTGCCCAAAAGGCAGATCGGCACGATCTCAACCGTCGACGGACGCTTTGAGATGGACGTTCCTTGTGATACGCTGGAATTCTTCCACGTTTCCTATCAGCCGGCCTCCTATGTCGTCACGGGACCTTCTGACGACGTGGTCATCGTCCTGCAGGAACAGGAGTTGCCCCCGGCCGTATTCATCGGCGGAGACACAAAAGAAAAATATCTCCTGCGCCCTGGAACGAGTTTGCTGAAGAGCATGGGAATCATTACTACGTCCCTGCGGAGCGAACACCCTTCGGGACGGGAAATAGGTTCCGTCGCCCAGGCCAAAAAGCCCTTCCTCGTGAAAGATATCCTGCTTACCGTCCGCAGCAACCATATCCCCGGTTGCGTCGCATCCATCAATATCTACCGCATCGAGGGAAAGAAAGAATCGTTTCTCAACGTGCTCCAAAAGCCCATCTACTTCGAGGTTGCCGTATCGAATGATCCGCAGAATTTTGACATCCGGCCAGAAGAAACCCTCCTGCTGGAGCCGGGTAAATACTTCATTGCCTTCCAGATTGTCGGATGCAATAGCGAAGCTCTACAGGCCTTCCTTGCCAAAACACAGGAGGAGCAGGAATTCTGGGAGATGAGTATGGACTTCAATATTTACCTCAAGAGCAGCTATGTTAGGGAGGTGGCCCTGGGTGAAATGAAATCGCTCCCAGTCAATATTGGAGTTGCCGTCAAAGGACTGGAGTATCAATGATATTCAGGATCGTGCTATTGCTCAGAGAGACCCGTTTGAACCACCTTGACATTTGCCGTCTTTGAGAAAGAACTTATCTGCACGATCGCTTCACGCTTAAACGTGGACTTATTTTGCTCAATATTCAGGACTACAGCGGATGTCCAAGATAAAAGTGCCCTGGTGGAAGGGACCGATAAATTCGAATTTACCTGTCCGTTATTTCCTTCCTAAACACAAACATCTCATCATCCATACTCCAGTTGCCTTCCTCTTCCTCAGGAACGGCGGGACCGTGCTGGTACTTGTTCCAGAATTCCACAATGTGGAAGCCACATCGGTTCACATAAAAGTGAATGTTGCGCTTCTCGAAGTATGGGGTAATGGTCTCCCAGACCTTGATCTCAGGATGCATTGTTTCCACGGCCTTCCAGGCCGCCTGGCCGATGCCTTTGCTATGGGCCTCCGGCAACACAAACAGCAGTTCCAGTTCGCCCTTGGACGCTTCTTTGTCGATACGAAGGACAACGCCGCCCACCTTTTGACCGTCAAGAACAATCCGGTAGGCCTCGGCATTTTCCCCGTCCATGGAATCCTCGATGGTCTTTCGGGAGATGACCTCTTCCCCCTCCTCGCAACGCTCGTCCCTCATCCCGAACTCCTGCTGGGCGCCATACTTGAACGCCCACTGGTTGTCCAGGATGAACTGCTCCCGGTCATCGGGCTGCAGAGGAACGAGTATGACCTTAGGTAGTTTCATTTATGTGCAATATCCTTATGTTCCTTCAAGATAGTCTTGGCCGTTCCGACCTTGTCCGCGAATTCAAACATGGACATAGTATACCACCCTTCGAAATCAGGAGCCCAATAACGGATACCGGCAAGGCCGTGCGTCTTGCCCCAGGAAATGACATCAGCATAAATATCAGCTTGTCCCTGCTGGTTCTGTTCATACTTCCCGACTTTCTGGTTCCACCCCGCGAAAGGACCGTCCATCTCGCCGGACGGATAGGAAAACTCACCGATGAATACGGGAATCCCACACTTCCGGTTTATGGCCCTGACCGTCTTCTTGAACAGGATTTCCTTGTTCCGGTACATGGCCGGGGCGCTGGGATAATAACTGATGCCGGCGGTTTCCATCACATATCCGTTCTTCTTCATGGAATTAAAGAACCTGGCACAGCAACCGGGAGTGGAAACAACGGTTGCGATATGGGTTGAGAAACGGACTTTTGAAGCATCGATTCCCAGTTTATCATACGCACTCAGAATGCCCCGTTTTACGGCAGCGTATGCACAGGCGTCGTATTTCCACAGATTCTGCTCAAGCCAGCCCGGAGCGAATGTGGGGAGAAGGTACCTCATGAAATCCGGGACCTTCTCCAGTTTCGGATTGACGGCTGTCTTCAGCCCGAGGCTGATTCCGGCAAATCCAAAATTCGCCTCATTCCCCAGATTCCAGTCATTCACGGTGCAACCAGTTCCCAGGATGGCTTCCCCGACAAATGCCCCATAAGCCTCCAGCACCGTACATATCTCATCAAGTGACAGCTCCGACCAATCTTTTCCGTTTTGCAAGGCAAAGATTTCCGGATATTCATCAAAACGCGGCGCCTGCTGTTTCTCCATGTCCATATACGTGTAGGCACACATAATCTCCGGATTGATGGGCATATCCAAAGCTGCTGCAATACGGCAGAGTCCGATGCCCTGATCGAAAGTATGAACATTGGCGTTGCTGTCCGACTCCCCGTCGGTGATATCTTCCTCGGTTACGTGCCTCTTGGTCGCAATCCGGGCGTACATTTCCGTGGCCCCCAGATCGCGATAGATCGCCTGCAACTGCTCCGGGGTCGATGCGGTCTTGTCCCCAACCTTAAACGAGTAGCCTTTTTCAAATTGAGGAAGGGAGAAGGGGCTCAACGACAGTGCGACACGGAAGTTATCCGACGTATTCTCCGCCGGAGAAACCTTTTTGTCGAAGTAGATGAATTGATTGAAAATATGGCGGCACAATAGTGCAGCCAGCAACAGGCCGACAAGCGCCCATACATATCTTTTCGTACTCTTTTTCGAGCAGTTCTTCTTCATTCCGCTAAATTCCGATTTATCGGTGTAAAGATAAGTCAATTGGCCGAAAAGAAAAAGGGCTCGTGCCCTTTCTCCCATAGCGTTATTTCACAAGCTCATATTCATCGACACCAGGGATGAGAGCAAGTCCGGTTTCTTCAAGGTGTATCTGTCTGGCAAGGTCGAAGATGCGTTGTACAAGTCTCGCTTGTGCACCAAAATGCATCTCTGGCCGGGGTTTTCTGCTCAAGTCTTCCGGGATTGGGTCGATAATCGGCTTAATCAATGAGACTTGTACAAGGGAGAGCCGTTCTGCCGATGTTTTCCTGTACAAGCGAGACTTGTGCATAAGCCGAGCAGCGCAAAGCCCCCCCAAAAAATAAAAACGCCCCGCATTTCTGCGAGGCGTTTGGAGCGGAAAACGAGACTCGAACTATTTCTTGTAATATATTGATAATCAATGATTTACAAGAAACTTAAAAGACATCAGGTGAAACTTTCGTGGCTTTTCAGGACGTATAGGGAAAAGGACATAAAGAGACACTAGGCAAGGGAAAAAACGCCGTCTATGGACTTCAAAACCAGGTCATTCTCTGGCAAATCGGCTCAAATTCGGCTCAATAACGACGATTTACGGCTCAAAAGTTTGGAAATTGAGCCGTATTTTTCGTAAATTTGAGCCGAAAACATAATAACGATGACCAGAGAAAACGAAATACTCCAGTATCTTCACTATCATCCGGACTCGTCTAGAAGTGAGATTGAGTCCGGGATGAGCCTCACGGTAAGCCCGGCTACTGTCAAACGGAGCCTTGCCTCGCTGGTGGAAAATGGATCCATCCTTGTTTCCGGTCAAGGGCGAGCCACACGGTACAGCGTTTCCCCACAGGCCCATGTGACGATGGAATTGAACATCGACACCTATTTCCAGAAGGAGACCGATGAGCGGGAAGTCCAGACCTCCTTTAACTTTGACATCATCAACGAAACCCTCCCCAAGGTGGAGCTTTTCACGGCGGAGGAGAAGGAACGCTTGAGCGCTTTGCAGGCCCAGTTTACCCGCAACCTTGAGGGAATCACTCCCACGGAATACCGCAAGGAGATGGAGCGCCTGGGTATCGACCTCAGTTGGAAATCCTCCCAAATTGAAGGAAACACCTATTCTCTCCTGGAGACCGAACGGTTGCTGAAGGATAAACAGACAGCATCCGGCAAAACCAAGGAAGAGGCCGTCATGCTACTCAATCACAAGGACGCATTGGACTTTGTCCTGGCAGACCCCGAGTACCTCCGGGAAATATCCGTCCGTCGCATCGAAGAACTGCATACCCTGCTGGTCAAAGATCTGGACGTGGACAGAGGCATCCGCAAGCGCCGCGTTGGTGTCACCGGCACCAACTATCGCCCGCTCGATAACGAATTCCAGATTCGGGAGGCCCTTGAGGACACCTGCCGCCTCATAAACAGCAAAGAGAACGTCTTTGAGAAAGCTCTGCTGGCACTGGTGCTGCTTTCTTATATCCAGGCCTTTGCCGATGGCAACAAGCGCACCGCGCGCATCACCAGCAACGCTATCCTCATTGCTAACCGCTACTGTCCGATTTCCTTCCGGTCGGTGGATTCTGTGGACTATAAGAAAGCAATGCTTATCTTCTATGAGCAGAACAACATCTCTGCCTTCAAGAATATCTTCATCGACCAGTTCGCCTTTGCTGTGAACACGTACTTTTAGCGTTCGGGCCCTATGAAAAAGCAGCGAATCGTTTTCATCGACTATATCCGCGTCATCGCGTGTTTATTGGTGATGCTGGTTCATGCCAGCGAGAACTTCTATGCGGCCGATGCTTCCGGGCTGGCCGGCAATGTCTCCCTGCTGGCCAATGAGGGGAACCGCTTTTGGGTGGCTTTCTACGACGGTTTCGTCGGCCGGACCTGCGTGCCGCTCTTTATGATCGTGTCGGCCTTCCTGCTGGTGCCGATGAAACCCGGCCAGACTATGATGCAGTTCTATCGCCGCCGCTTTCTGCGCATCCTTCCGCCGATGCTGGCGTTCATGCTCATCTACACTTTCCTGCCACTGGCGTGGGGCGGGATGACCTGGGAGCAGTCCCTTGCCGACTTGAAGCGCCTGCCCTTCAACTTCCCGTCGATGGGCGGACACCTCTGGTTCATGTACCCGCTCATCGGCATCTACCTGATCATTCCGGTCGTATCGCCCTGGCTGGAAAAAGCGACCGCGAAGGAGGAGCGCATCTTCCTCGGGCTCTTTGTCCTGTCGACCTTCATTCCCTGGATCCACCGTTTCATCACGGACGAACTCTGGGGCGAGTGCTTCTGGAATGGTTTCACGGCGCTGTGGTATTGTTCCGGATACCTGGGATATCTGGTGTTGGCCCATTATATCCATTATCACATGGATTGGTCCCGGAAGCGCAAACTCATCGTCGGATGGATCTGCTTTTTCATCGGCGCAGCCTTTACCGGCTGGTCCTTCTGGTGGAAGGGTGCCCCTGGCCAGCTCATCGAAACACCGGTTCTTGAGTGGTCTTGGGAGTTCTGCACGCCCAACGTCCTGCTGGCGACCTTCGGCCTGTTCCTCGTGTTCTCCTGCATCCGCCGCAAGACCGCGCCGGGGCTCGTCACCGCCCTGTCCAAAGGCTCTTTCGGCATGTACTTGATGCACCTGTTGTTCCTTGCGCCGATCGCGGGCCTGGTCATCGGCGGAGACCCCGCCTCGCCCCTCCTGCCTGTCTGGCTCGCCATCCCGGTCATCGCCGTCCTCACCTTCATCAGCTGCGCGGCCACGACCAGCCTGCTCTCCCGAATTCCGGGGAGCAAGTGGGTGATCGGGTGTTAGTGCTCGTATGGGTCCATTGACGGGACCCATGCATGCAAACATGGCCAATATCGCTCGTACAGGTCCATGCGCTGGACCCGTACGGGCACCTTGAGGGTTGCCACAAACAAAAACGCCCCGCATTGCTGCGAGGCGTTTGGAGCGGAAAACGACCGCCTAACCGTATTTCATATAGTGCTTATAATCAATGCTTTATAAGAAATCGAACTTGCAGGGGTGTAAAATAGCAGTAAAAATTTGTGCTTTAGAGTGCGTATGTTTGCTTCCTAGATGACGCGAAAACGCCCATTTGCTTCTTCAAGAAATTGGCTGGTTGGCGAGACCATCACAAGTGAAGGTGCGATAATTGCAGCGAATTGGGAAAACCACGATTCGATGACCCGCTTCCATATCTCTCTTTTCATTTTGGCGGCATGCTGTTTATCCTGTTTGCAGCGGCCGGATGTCCACGCCGGGTTCACGGATGAGCCCCAAGGGACCGTCGTATTCGATTTTGAAGAATATGCTTTGCCGGCTTCTGACATTGAGTTGTATGATGTAGAGAGAGTGGGGAATCGATATTATTGCCGTTTTGCGGAGATGAGGCGCTCCAGCTGGGGTCCCAATTCGAGCCCGGACCATTTGTTTTCCTTTTCTCTTCGGGACAGGAAGCCCCAGAGGCTTCCGTTACCGGATGAGGACTGGGAGTTGAGATTCATTTTTCAGCGTGGGGATTCCTTGTTCGCGAAGCTGTCCGAAAGGTATACCGTGGACAGTTACAAATACTATTGTTACAATCCGAAAGCCGGAAAGTGGAATCCCTATGATAACTCCGCTTCCTTTATCGACGGTTGCTACGATGATGACGAATGGGCGGTCCGGTATGTCGAACACGGAGAATTCGGTGCGGCAATGTGGTTTATCGACAAGCGCGCTTCCAAGGAGTATGCATTCTGGGACCTGAGTGGGGAGGTGCATCGGATTGACAGCACCTTTTATGTCGTCGGTGGAACCCGGGTATATGAAATTGCCGATCCTACCGTGGGTTTCCTATGTGATTCAACGACTACTTACGAGAAGGTTAGGGATCAACGGCTCATGGGCATTCCCTTTGTCAGAGCCGGCTATTCTTCCCGGGAATTGACATTCATGCCCATCGTCAAGTATGACGACCAAGACCTATTGATGGACGAAGTGTTTATGGGTGATATCGTGTTCCTCGGCGGTTTTGGTGTATGGGAGGGGGCAAGGGCGGACACCCTCATCTCCGGCTCATTCCAATCCGGTGGTCGGCTTCATTGTATGCTGGAGACCCCATCCGCCACGGTTCTTGCCCGATGGGAAGACGGCCGGATGACTATGGTTCATGAGCTCCCTGTTTACGAAGATGTCAATGTATTGTCCACTATCCCCGATTCTGCCCGGCCCGGAGACGAGACTTTGCTGGTGCTGGCACAGGCGGGGAAGGACTCTTACGATTTGTATGAGATGGGGGTAGATGGCAATTCGCTTCTCCGGCTTACGTATAAGCATGGTTTGGATGCGGTTGAACAGGATGGTTTCGCGACCCTTTTTGACTTCCTTTTGGACAACTGGGGGGAGTTCTCTTTCGATGAGGTCGTTCAGGCCGAGGAGTCCTTGGGTGCGAAAGTAAGTATCAAGGGTTTGGAGGCATACAGGAACAGCTATCCGCCCCAAGAAGTTTTTTCTCCGAAAGAGTCCTATCACATCGACGTCCTTTCCAAGCAAATCGGAGAAATCTATTACGTTGATTCGGAGTACTGGGTGGCCGATTCCGATTCCACTGTTCCTGCCGTTTTTCTGGACTGGCGAGAAATCCGGCCCAACCGCTCCGGTTTCGACAGGAGCGCCAAGGTCGCGGAAATCGATAGCATCATTACCCGCCGATGCGGTCTGGGTCGGATCATTCCCCCGCTCGACCGCAAACAAGGATTCACGGAATGGCACTCCGGCTCGCAAACGATCCAGTTGTACAACGACGTTCGTCTTGTCATCTATTGATTCTATTTCTCCAAAACCGCCGAATCTTAGTCGCCATTCCAACACCTGCATCCTCAAGAACATTCATCGGCTCAAGAAAACAGCGCGGATTGTCGGGTAGTCATTTTCCACTCATCTTGGAATGTGTTGTGCGCGCTGAATCTATGAGCCGGAAGAATTAGACGTTATAGTTCCAGCCCGTGAATGGATTGGGGATTGTTGCTTCTTTTATTATGATAGATAAGATTATCCTCCCAAAGATAGCTGCTCGAGTCCTGCCTCTGCTACTGCTTAAAAATGCTAACTAATTTATAATTAATCGGTTAGCATTTTTTCGTTTAGTTATAATCAAGTCTTTTTACTAGCAGTTTAAAAGCGTCCTACGAGCAGAACAGCCAATGAAAAAGGCCGACAAGGGCAATGATGACCGCGGTAATGATGGCCCATTTCCACTCAGACTTGAGCTTTTTCCGCTCGACTTCTTTTTCGTGGGAGAGGTCAACGGTATCTTTGTAGCCTATGTCTTTTCCTGAGGCTTCCTGAATTATCTCGATAATATCCTTCTTCCTGATGTCATAGTCGGCCAGGTCGATAGATACCCTTTTACCGCCATTGAGGACAATAATCAGATAAGGAGACCTATATAGACCGTTATTAGGACCATAGCTACCTTTCAGCCTGCTTTCACAATAACAATGATTGATTTGATACCACTTGTAATCCACCCCTTTCACTTGATGGATTCCGCGATCGTCAATCACGAGGTCATTGTCTTTATCGAGATAGTAAAGAATCAATTCCACAACGAGCAGAATCCCAAAGAAGACGGCCAGCGACCAGCCACCATGGACGAAGATGGCCAGGATAACCATTCCAAGGAAGATTACCCCTGTCACCCATAAAAGCCCCTTGCTTCGTTTAATTCTTATCTCCATTCTACTCTTACCGCAATTCAACTTTCTATCTCAAGGTAGTGGGCAATGACGTGATTGTTGCTCATGTAGCGAACCAGGTAAACGCTCTCCCCACCGATTTCATAGACATTGAAGAAAACATACCAAGTCGTGTGGTCGTTCTTGGGAAAGACGGCATAATCCATAGCCTTCCCGAATCGATTGAACCAGGACGGCGCTTTTCGATGGACCTTCAACGGAAGAGATGACTGTATTTCCCGGAAAAGGCTCTCGGAATACGCCAAGGCCTGATCCAGAAAACTCATATACCCTTTGTCATAGAGGATGCCAACCAGGTCGATAAACTGCTGGCTGACCTCCGGAAGAAACAGTACCTTCATTCCCCGACCGCCTTCACAGAATCCTTCTTCTCAAACATCTCACTCAAACCCTCCCGGACCTTTGCCAGTACCTCATCAACGGTAATGGCTCGGGAAAGGTCATACTCCACCGGATCCTGCTGGGCCATGAGGACGAAAGTCTCATTCTTGCCACGCTGAATAAGCACCTTCTCCTTCTTGGCGATGTCCAGGTACTTCTTCATGTTGCCCCTTAACTCGGCTGAACTGATTACGACCATAGTACAAGTACATTATAATGTACAAATTTAGTCTTTATTCTCGAAAATGCAAAAATCACCTCTCTTTTCAATTAACAAAATGTTAATAACAAAGTGTTAATTATTATTTTCTTGATCCATTGACAAGAATCGAGAAACCAGTTAACGCGCGGATAGCGTCCAAAAGGTTCGATAATTTATCATAGTAGTCTACTAAATAAGCCAGCCATCACGGCTGGCTTATTTGTTTTCTGAGGGCCTGCGGAAGGGCCGCCCGCATAGCATTGACTATCATGCACTTACAAATCAGACATCCGCAGACCTCCTGTTTTTCCAAGGGGTCTGCGGAGCTACCATAATGAATGTATTGACAGTCACTCTGTTACAGATGGGCCATCCGCAGGCACATCGGTAATCCCATTTCAGGACAAGAAAATCCCATCAGAACTCAATGCCTATCCCAGCTTTCCAAAGGAAACGGTTGGACTTGGTATAGGAATCCACGAACAGGTTCAAGAAACCGTAATCGCAGCCGGCCATGATGAAAAACCGCTGGGTGGACTTGGACGGAAAGGACAGTCCGCCACCGGCGCCCGCAAGGACGTTCCAACGCTTGTGAGCAAATCCGTTGTCCCCGTCATAAAGATCCGTAGCCGGGACATTACTTAAGCCGGAGGGAGACGAGCATTGAAGCCCATACTGGAAAGAGGGGCCGGCATAGAGGAATGTCCGTATATCGGAGGCAAGGTCGATGTCCCACTGCAAACGGAGCGGAACGACCAGGGCCTTCTCGATGGAAAAACCGCCATCCCAAACGATATCACCCCAGATAAACTCTCCCGCTGTTTCTTCCGTCCGGGTAAAATACAGGCCCGGAAGCA
>JAEEGH010027202.1_pt1 | contig 11335 bp, 10 predicted proteins | sample 9134181 | NCBI WGS metagenome assembly JAEEGH01 (sample SAMN16246544, study PRJNA631951) | gut metagenome | biome: gut microbiome; feature: rumen; material: DP-attached | host: Bos | place: Iran: Karaj | collected 2018-10 | reverse complement strand
CGAAGGTCTTTCGCACCAACGCTTCCGGAGGTTCGGAATCCAGCACGTCCTTGCCTTCGATGACGGTGGATTTGATAAATCCGAGCGAATCGTACAGCTTGGCTCCGGGAATGAGGGCGCTGACGATCAACGCGGAGATCCGCTCGCCATAACTGACGATCTGACAGGCTGTTTTCTCCGGAAGGACCCGGAGGGTATACACTCCCTCATACAGTGCGCGGAGCGTCTCGAACCGGGATTCAATCTCTTCCTGCAAGCGAGTCCGGACATCCGAGGGTTCGAAAACGGCTTCCACCAGGTCCAGGTGGCGACGGCGGATCCGTTCATAGGAAGGGCGGAAATCCTTGTCCCCGCGTTCCGCCAGGGCCGATGTCTCCAGCAGCATGTCGGTAACGCCGCCCAGGGCGGATACGACGACGATGACGCTTTCTTCCCGGGAAGAAACGATTTGCCTGACCAGCGAAATGGACTGGGGGGACCCTACGGAAGTCCCGCCGAATTTAAGGACATTCATATACACTACTGACTAATGGGTGCTCAAGATATGAAATTATTTTAATATCTCCAAATTTTAGCTTCATTGAACCGGAAATGTCGTATATTTGTAATATAAAAAGACGTAAGAACATGACTCTCGAACAGCAAATCCAGGAAGCCATCAAGGAGGCCATGAAGGCCAAGGATACCGTGGCACTCAGCGCCAACCGCGCCATCAAGGGAGAAATCCTGCTTTTCAAGACCAGCGAAGGCGGCTCCAAGGAAGTCACCGACGGGGATATCCTCAAGATGATCCAGAAACTTGTCAAGCAGCGCAAGGAAGCCGCAGAGCAGTTTGTGGTCGCCGGACGTCAGGAGCTGGCCGACAATGAGCTGGCCGAAGCCGCCGTCATGGAGAAGTATCTTCCCAAGCAGCTCTCCCCCGAAGAGGTCAGGGAAAAGATAAAGGCTATCATCGCCGAGGTCGGCGCCACCTCCATCAAGGACATGGGGAAGGTCATGGGAGCTGCCAACAAGGCCCTCGCCGGCCTGTCCGACGGACGTACCATCTCCACCATCGTCAAGGAAGAACTCTCCAAGTAACAAGCAAGCACTATGGCAAAAGACAGATTCGACATTCAAGAAAAGGAGAGCGTTTCCCTGATGACCGAGACGATGGTCATCGTCGATAAGGAGACCGGAGTGAACTATCTCTTTGTCCAGCGCGGTTACGGCGGTGGTCTCACCCCGCTTCTTGACGCTGACGGGAAGCCCATCGTCACCAAGGACTTCTATAAGAAATAGTCCATGCTCACCATCCGTGACGCAAAGCCATCCGACGCCCCTTTCCTCGCCGAGTGTATCCTCGCCGGGATGCACTTCTATGACTTCGAGGATATCCTCTCGGACGACATGACGGACTTCCTTGAGCGATTCACCGAGTGCGAAGGCCGGGAGGACACGCTTTACTCCTGGAAGCATACCCGCCTGGCGGAGGTCGATGGAGTCCCCGCAGGGGCTCTTCTCTCCTACCCGGGAGAGCTGTACCTGGAGCTTCGCGACAGGACCTTCCGGGAGTACTGGCCCGCTTTCTTCACCGAGCACCCCGCATCCGACCCGGAGGCGGATCCCGGAGAGTACTACCTGGATTCCCTGGCGGTCCACCCGGACTACAGGAAGCAGGGTATCGGGAAGGCGCTTCTGGAAGACGGTATCATCAAAGGGGCCTCGCCGGGATTCAAGCGGATCTCCATCATCGCTGAGACGGAATACCCGCATCTTATCCGATACTACGAGAGCCTGGGCTTCGTCCAGGCCGATCACCGTCAGGTCTTCGGAACGGACTTTCAGAGACTGATCTACACCCTGCCGGAGTAACATGCTGCTCCGCCTTCATACAGCACTGCTTCTTGCCGCCTTCACGGCTTTCATAAACCCTGTGCCTATGTCACACTATCCCGACACCCAGAAAGTAAGAAAGGCCGCCGTTGCGGGTTCCTTCTACCCTTCGTCCGCCAAGGAGATCCGCTCCATGATCGGCCCCTGGCTCCATCCCGTATCGGAAGGGACAGCCCCCCAGGCGCTCATCGTGCCCCATGCAGGCTACATCTACAGCGGCGAGGTGGCAGCATCGGCCTTCAGCCGCATCCCGAGGGGGCACAGCTATAAGCGGGTGTTCCTCCTGGGCCCCAGTCACAGGGTAGCCTTCCAGGGTGCGAGCGTCAATACAGGATACTCTTTTGCGGAGACGCCGCTGGGACAGGTCTCCATCGATACCGAGACGGGGAAGAAGCTCATCATGGAAGGAAACGGCGTTTTCACCTACCGGAGTGACGCCCACGACAGGGAGCACTGCCTGGAGGTCCAGCTGCCCTTCATCCAGTCGGTCTTCTCCGAGGTCCCGCCGATTGTTCCCATTGTCATCGGCTCATCGCATCTTGATGTTCTGCAGGAGATAGCGGAGCTTCTCGAGCCGTACTTCACCCCGGAGAACCTCTTTGTCATCAGTTCGGACTTCTCCCACTACCCTTCCTACGAGGATGCCCGCAAGTCTGACCTCCACATGGCTGAAGCCATCATCACCGGCGGCCTGGAAGGGTTCATTGACGCCCTCCGCCAGGTGGATAAGATGGACTTCCGCGGAGAGGACACCGCCGCGTGTGGAGCCAATGCCATCGCAGTCCTTCTTTCCATCATCGACGCCAAGGGACCGGGGTACTACACGGCGGAGCACGTGATGTACCGTAACTCCGGCGACTCCCCGTACGGTGACAAGGACAGGGTCGTCGGCTATAACGCCATCATCTTCGCCCGCAAGGAGAAGGCGGCCACGGTCCCGGAGGATCACCTGTTCCATTTCAGCAGGCAGGAGAAAGAAGGGATGATCGCAACGGCCCGCGCGGCTATCTTCTCTTCGCTCCGTATCCCCTTTGACGGCGATGCCCGACCTGTCGGTATCCTTAAGGAGAGCGGCTACGGGGTCTTCGTGACGCTCACCCTGGGTGGACGTCTAAGGGGCTGCATCGGCCGCTTCACCTCGGAGGACAGTCTCTCCGACACCATCCGGGAGATGGCCCAGAGTGCCGCCTTCGAGGATCCGCGCTTCCAGCCACTTTCCAAGAGCGAAGCCAGGAGCATCGAGATAGAGGTCTCGGTCCTTTCGCCCCTAAAGAAGATCGCTTCCATAGATGAGTTCAAGCTAGGCCGGGACGGTATCTATATCATCAAGGGCGGTCACCGCGGGACGTTCCTTCCCCAGGTAGCCGAAGAGACGGGCTGGGACACCGAGCAGTTCCTCGGCCACTGCGCCCGTGACAAGGCGGGTATCGGCTGGGACGGCTGGAAGGACGCTGACCTGTACACCTATCAGGCCGAGGTCGTCAAGGAGTCCGACTTATGACCGAAGCGCGCTTCTACAGGGCTACAGAGGACGGGGTGGAGTGCCAGCTCTGTCCCCACCACTGCCACATCAGGGAAGGAGGCAGGGGCCTCTGCCGGAGCCGCGAGTGCCGAGGCGGTAAGCTCTACGCCCTCTCCTACGGCACGCCGTGCGCCCTGGCGATAGACCCTGTCGAGAAGAAGCCTCTCAATGAGTTCATGAGCGGGACCGAGTGCCTGTCCCTGAGCTGCACAGGCTGTAACCTCTCCTGCCGCTGGTGCCAGAACAGCGATATCTCACAGGTGGCCCCGGAGCAGAGCGACCGTTATCAGGTCTCTCCCGAAGAGATGGTGGACCTCTGCCTCCAGCGCGGCCTCCCGTCCATCGCGTACACCTACACGGAGCCCCTCACCTGGTGGGAATACATGTATGACATTGCGGTCCTCGCCAGGGAGAAAGGCCTCAACAATATCCTTGTCTCTGCAGGGTATGTGGAAAAGGAGCCCCTGAAGGAGCTGCTCCCTTACCTCGATGCAGCCAATATCGATATCAAGGCGATGGATGAGGCTTTCTACAGGAAGTACTGCGGCGCTTCCCTCACCCCGGTCCTCGAGACGATCCTTGCGATGAAGGCCGTCGGGGTCCATGTAGAGATTACCAATCTCCTTGTAACGGGCCTCAATGACTCCCCGGAGCAGGTTGCTGCCCTCTGCCTCTGGATGGCGGAGAACGGGCTTCAGGATGTACCGCTGCATCTGAGCCGTTTCTTCCCGCGCCATCAGATGACAGACAGGGAGCCCACACCGAAGAAGGCCCTTCTCGCGGCTAAGGAGGTAGCCCTTTCGATGGGAATCAAGTCCGTCTATCTCGGAAATATCTAGCCAGCATCAGAACGCCTCAAGCATGAGCCCTATAAAGGTCTCGCACTACATCAACAGTCTGATCAATCCCCCATCCTTGCAGAACACTCCTTTGTTCGCCATGCAGACGGCATACACCTGCTCCGAGGTGACCGGTCTGCCATCCTTACGATGATGCAGCCCCCGGAGATTAATCTCTCGGGCAATGGTCTCGGTACGCATCCCGCAGTTGGAGGTGGCAAGGAGATAGACTATAGCATCGGCAATGGACATGGATGAACGGAGTAAACTGTTACTCGTCTCTTACCGGACGGATGAGGAAACCCACATGAAAGCCATGATCTCCAAGATCGCCCGTACCTCCCGAATATACACAAACGGCATTAGGCTCGTATGGACTCCATCCTCTCGTAGTTGACAACCAGTAGCATCCCCTTTCACCATCCATCAGCCTCTGAGTGCCCGACATATATCCTGATGCCGGGAAGAAGAGTTTATTGCCTGTGGTTTTGCTAGTAAGCATAAGGCCCCTGACCCCATTGACAACCGTCCACGACTTGTCGCAGTTATCCAGCAGTTCCGACCATTCCCACGGCGTTGGAATACGCCACTTACCACCCCACGCATTATTCGCCGCATCATCTGCTTTTTCCAAGGTCTGAATATAACCGGGCTTATAATACTTATTATTGTCACGGAACTTATAGTTCTCCCTAGTATAACTGGCTTTAGGGCCCAATTCACCCCACGCAAAGAAATTACCAGTATCAGTAGAGGACTGGGCCCCGATATTGTATGGAGACCATTTGACCGAAACACCCATATCCACAGCCTCACGGCGATCGATAACGGTTAAGCGGCATGCTGCTGTTTTCCCGCCGGACTCTACCGTGATGACGGCACTTCCCTCACGAAGGCCAGTCACACGGCCGTCCTGAGCGACAACAGCAACGCTTGTATTAGAAGAACTCCAAAAGACTCTCTTATCGGTCGGATTCTCGGGCGCGATAGTGAGCTTTAATGTAATGACGTTTCCATACTTGATCTCAGCCCTGTTGGGGTCGAGCGTAAGCTTCTCTACCGGAACAATCGTAATGCTCTCAGGAAGGATAGTCTCACCATATACAGGACGAATCAGGCACCCAAAATATCTCATAAGAGCCCCCATACTTACCCCGGACTCACTAAAGTGTGTAGAACAAGCTAAATCGCCCGAATTCTCAAACAGCGTGGAAGACCAATAAAACCCTTCTTCTAAATAATCATTCTTATCTTCAAATCTTATCCCTTTAGCTGGTAGAAAAATACTGTTCTTGTTGATCTTACTGATAAATCTGTATCCCCAGACCTTTTCTCCGGTTGGCGTTGTTACGGGCTCTCTCTTCCATTCGCAGTTTTCTATCAACTCCAGCCATTCTCTTCTAGTAGGCATTCTCCAACCGGAACCGAAGTAGCAGGTCGCTGCATCATCCTCCGCTTCCAGGATATAACGATTGTCTACATCCCCATCCCTTCCATGGACGCAATACTTGGTTACACGCTTTCCTTGGGACCAGCGGTAATTTGAATCATCGTAAGATTCTTTCGGCTTCGTCTCTCCCCAGGAGAAGAAGAATCCTTCTTCCGTGGAATCATCAGCGCCTACGTTGCAAGAAGACCATTTCACGGAAAGACCCAGGTCGACCGCTTCCTGAGCCCGCATGGGCTGCATGGCTATTAAAAATGCAGTAAGGATGAGTAATGTCTTGTTCATAGCTGATCTGGTATGGTATCGTTTTATTGCACGCCTGTGGCTAAAGACAAAGGTAATGATTTTCTAAAACACGTCAAAGGATGACTATAAGGACGTTAATCACTGATCCGCTATTTCCGGTCCGGGCCCCACTGAGACGGACGCTTCCCTGAGCGGCCCCCTCACACGCTCTGGGAACTGGCCGCCGAAGGATGGCTGACCTCTCCTGGAGACGGCCGCCCGGGCCCCGCCCCCGGCGGGACGGAACCTCCGGCGGGGGTTGCCCTCTCCAGGACAGGCCTGGAAAGGTGGCAGGAAGGCGGCTCAGCCCTTCGGGCGCTCTACGCCTTCCCTGACAGAGCCTTTCCAGGAAGCCAGGGAGGACACGGAAATCAATCTTTTTTAAAAATAATTACACTTTTCTTTGATGTTTCAAATATTTTCCTTTACTTTGTGCCGTAAAATAAAAGTGCCGATGAAATCAGTTTTATTTTTCAAATATGCTCTTTTCTTTTTCTGTTTTAGAGCAGCAGGAATGCCATCTCTGCCTTGCCCTGTGGCAGAGCCCCTTTGCACCCATGGCATATAAACCTTTCAGTCACAATCGGCTCCGTTGTGAAACGCAGCCGATTTCTTCCCGATGCCTATGAAGCCTTTCCGATACATACTTCCGCTCCTTCTTCCCCTTCTGCTCTCCTGTGTCCGGGAGAGCTCCCGGGGCGATGCCTTCGAGGCGTCCTTCACCCTCGACACCGAGACGGTCTACAACGGGGATGAGTTTGCTTTCACCATCCGTTGTAACCGCAGCTCCTTCCGTATCCTCTCCTTCGAGTTCCCCCTCGCACCGGGGGCGATCCAGCCCTATACGCTCTGCCCCACGCGGGACGGGGCCTGGTCCTTCCGCGAAAGGGTCAGCGTCCCGGAGTCCGGGAAGGGCCGTATCGCCCTTGTCATCGAGGATCCCGACACGGGGCTCCAGAAGGAGTTCTCCGCCGATTACACGGCCTACGCCTCCACGGGCGTTAACCTTATCATAGAGAACGAGAGGGTCACCTCGAAGTACCTCCCGCATGGACTCCCGGCCGTCGTCGGCGGGGATGATTTCCGCTTCACGCTTCACGGAAGGCCCCAGCGGCTTATCCTCGAGGCGTTCGAGTGCGAGTTCAACGACTCGACCCTCGTCGAGGGCATGGAGCTGCTTCTCCCGGAGGGCGACACGACCTTCTGCATCCCCTCCGTCCAGACCGGAGACGATTTCTCCCCGAGGACCCTCTCCCTGACCTTCCGCAGTCTTGACAGCGGCAGGGACACCACCCTCTCGGCCACCTATGTGACGGCCGCCCCGTTCGTTCCCGAAGCCACTCTCGTGGATCCTCATCTCATCGAAGGGGAGAAAGGGACGCTGCGCCTGAGGGCCAACCGCGGGCGGTTCGAGCTGAGGGAGTACGCTGCCCCCTCCTGGTTCATCCTGGACGGCTGGTCCGCCGATGACCCCGGGGTGAGCCTCAACATGGAAGGCTATGCCGCCTTCACGACGAAGGCCCTCGCCATCGACGAGAGCGGAGCGGGAACGATCCGTCTGGAGCTGGTGGACAGTGAGTACACCCTAAGGAGCGTCATCGTGAGTGTCCCCTACGAGGCCTCCGTGAAGGGCGCCCCCGCGAACGTCATCCTCTCGGAAAGCAGCCTTACCCTCACGACGGACGGGTTCGCATCGGTCGGTGTCAGCACCACCTCGGCCCACTCGACAGGGCTCTTCACAGCCCGGGTCGTCTCCGGGGAGGGTATCACCCTCTACGCGCCGACGCCCGGCGAGAGCACGAAGCCGGAAGAGACCGACCCCTCCCGCTACGCCGCCTCCTGCGATATCACCGACGGGAGGCTGTACTTAAAGGGGAACGAAGGGAAGTGGGGCGCCGTCACCGTCCGGGTCTTCTCGAAGGGTAACGAAAAAGTATACAAAGACCTGAGCCTTTACCTCAGGCGCGACGTAGCCCTCCGCATCAAGGGGGACGTCATCGATGATATCTGCTACTATCCCGACTCCATCGATGATATCTTCTCCGACCTGGCAGAGGGGAAGGAAGGGATCGGCTGGTACGGGATGCCCCGCTCCATCGAAGCCGAGCTGGTCTCCTTCGAGAACCGTTCCTCGAGAGATCTCACGGACCTCAAGAAGGAGGACGTGTCCGCCTGGGTGAAGACCTTCTCCCTCGCGGACGGGAGCGCTTCGCGCCTCAGTGTCTCCTTCACCGTGACGGTGGGAAGCCGCGTCACCTCGCGCTTCTTCTACGGCGCCTACGCGGGCGAGCAGGAGCCCAAGAGCCGTCTTCTCACGGGCAACGGTATCGACAGGACCCAGGAGACGACCCTCCCTTCGTCCATCAACACGACCGCCACGGAGACCGCCGTCTACGGGAACCGGGTCAGCTGCAAGGTGCTCCTTCGTCTCCTTCGTAACCTGGACTGCCACGCCGACTACCAGAACGGCTACGGACTCTTCACGATGCTCCGGGAGACCCTCCATGCGGAGGACCACCTGGGGTTCGGGACCTTCGATGTGGCCCTCACCGGCCTCGAGTACGATCACGCCCGCTACCGGGTCCTCTGGGTGATGAACCTCCTGGAGATCCCCGGCGAGTGGGGCAGCGCCGCCCCTTGGTGGCGTGAGGTCCCCGGCGAGCGTCCCTGGTGTATCCCTTATGACGACTAGATGATGAAACGATTCCTCCTTATGACGGCATTCCTCCTGTGCTGCCTCATCGCAGGGGCACAGCGCACCTCGCGCGGGATGGGCGAGATCACCCTCACGGCGGGCTCTACCCTCTCCCACTGGGGCGGGGAGCTCACCTACGGGCAGTACCTCATGAGTAGCTACTGGTTCTCAGGGGTGGCCTTCCATAACCGCTTCGAGCGGGATATCCCCTCCGGGGAGAAGATCCACTTCCCGAGGCTGGAGGCAAGGGGCGGTATGCTCTACCGCCTGCTGTCGAGCTATAACCGGGCCGTGAGCCTGTACGTGGGCGGTGACGTCTTCCTCGGGGTGGAGATGCTGGATCTGTACGGGACGCTCACCGAGCCGGTCCGCCGTTCCCTTCTCAATAACGGCTACAGGCCCTATCAGTTCATCTACGGGACTGCGCCACGGGTGGAGCTGGAGCTCTTCCTCTCCCCGTCCTTCGCTCTCGTCGCGGGGGGCCGCGCCCCCCTGACCTTCGGCACCCGCTTCCCCCTTCTGGGGTGGGAGCTCTCCGCCGGAGGACGCCTTAACTTCTAACACACACTCTTTCGATCATGAGAAACCGACTTATCCTCCTTGTGAGCCTCTGTCTGCTCACCCTCCCCTGCCGGGCCCAGCGCTTCTCCGTCGGGACGAACGCCACCGACTGGATGAGCCTCGGGACGATCAACGCCGAGGCCTCCGTCGCCGTCTCCCAGCATGTGTCGCTGCATGTGGGCGCCGAGCTCAATCCCTGGACCTGGCGCCCGGAGAGCCAGGATACCCAGTTCCAGGCGCGACACATGTCCTACTGGGGCGGTGTCCGCTGGTGGCCCTGGCACGTCTACTCGGGCTGGTGGGCCGGTGCGGACGGGCGCTACAGCATCTACAACGAAGGCGGTATCTTCCGCCGGGAGACCGAAGAGGGCCGCGCCTGGGGAGGCGGGCTCTACGGCGGCTACTCGATCATGCTCTCGGAGTCGTGGAACCTCGATCTGGGTCTCGGTGCCTGGGGCGGCTGGAAGGAGTACACCACCTACGCCTGCCCGCGCTGCGGGGTCATCAAGGACGAGGGGGCGAAGGTCTTCGTCGTGCCCGATGCCCGGATCGCCATTCAGCTGATCTTCTAGGAGGGTTCCCATGAGTAAACGCATCATCGCAGCCATCCTTCTTGCGGCCCTCGTGGCAGCGGGCTGCGCCGTCCAGAGGCGCAAGCTGGACGCCCTCCAGGAGCAGAGCGTCGGAGCGGTCCTCGCCCTCTCGCGCAGCGAGATCGAGGAAGAGCGCCGCATCATCGAGGCGCCGCACCGCGACACCATCACCCTCACCGATCCCGAGGGACGGCAGGTCCTCCTGATGAAGGCCATCAGGGACGACGAGTCCGGGCAGATGGTCGCCCACGAGGTCCTGGATGCAGCCGTCATCACGGCACGCTTCCGTAACGTCGCGGAGCGCCATGGTAGGGTGGACATACGCTTTGAGGTGATCGTCCCGAGGGAGATGCAGGATGCCGAGTGGCAGCTCCGGCTCCATCCGGACATGTATATCCTCGAGGACTCGCTCCGCCTGGAGTCCGTCATCGTCACCGGCGCGGACTACCGCAAGCATCAGCTCCGCGGCTACGAGCTCTACCGGAAGTACCTCGCGGGGATCATCACCGACTCGACGGCCTTCATCGACTGGCGTAACCTGGAGATCTGGATCGCCCGTAACATGCCCAAGCTGTATAAGTACAAGAAAGACTCGTCCTTCGTCTCGGAAGAGGTCTTCTACTCGGGCTTCGGCGCGACCGAGGCCGATGCCATCAGGCACTATACCAACAAGTACGCAAAGAGTAAGAACCAGAATAAGTGGAACAACCGCGACATGATGTTCCACAGGTACGTGAAGGTCCCTCTCGACAGCACGAATATCCGCATCGACACCGTCCTGCAGAACACCGACGGGGACTTCGTGTACTCCTACGTGCAGACGATAAGGACGCGCCCGAAGCTGAAGAAGGTGGACGTAGTCCTCTCGGGTGAGATCTACCGGAGTGACCAGCTCCTTTACCAGATGGCCCGCACGACGCCGCTCTCTTTCTACATCAGTTCGGTCTCAGCGTTTGTGGATAACACGGAGCGGTATCTCACGAGGACCGTCTCCCGCCGCGCCGACGCCAATACGGCCTGCTATGTGGATTTCGCGCAGGGACGGTCCGACCTGGATATCACCATGGGGAACAACCGTGAAGAGATGGGCCGCATCCGGGATAATATCCTGCAGCTGCTGCAGAACGAGACCTTCGATCTGGACTCCATCGTCATCGCAGCCTCCGCCTCGCCGGAGGGCACGACCCGCGCCAACGGGGCCCTCTCCGAGCGCCGCGCCGCCGCCGTCGCGAAGTACTACGCCGATTACATCAGACACTATAACGACTCCCTCCGCCGCAACGCTGACCTCACTGTCACCGTGGACGATAGCGGACGGGAGCGCCTGGGACGCGCGGACGTCGAGACGCAGGAGATCCGCTTCCTCTCCCGCTCCAACGGGGAGAACTGGCAGATGCTAACGGTCCTCGTGGATGAGGACTCGACGCTCACAAGGGAGCAGAAGTGGAACTTCACCCAGCACCTGGAGACCGCAGACGTGGATGCCCGCGAGCAGGCCCTCCAGAAGGAGCCCTATTA
>JAEEGH010027200.1_pt1 | contig 11337 bp, 9 predicted proteins | sample 9134181 | NCBI WGS metagenome assembly JAEEGH01 (sample SAMN16246544, study PRJNA631951) | gut metagenome | biome: gut microbiome; feature: rumen; material: DP-attached | host: Bos | place: Iran: Karaj | collected 2018-10 | reverse complement strand
CGTATCAAAGAACCCTGAGAATACAGAAGAATAGCGATCCACGGGTAAAGCCCGAGGACGACACTAGTATTTAAATGAAAGCCGCTGGATTGGGGATGGGCCTAACTGGCGGCATATTTTTTTATGTTCCGGGGTTGGATAGCCTTTGTGTTTTGCGTATCCATACTCCGGATATTTTTTGTCCATTTCAATCATCAGTCGGTCACGACAAGTTTTTGCTAAAATTGAAGCAGCCATGACCGGCGGATATTTTCCATCGGCCTTGGGTTCGCATCGGCATTCAAAAGGAACATCAGGAATAAAGGTTCCGTCTACAATACCGGATAGCAATTGCTGGCCCTTCGAGAGCCTCAGGGACCGCAGTTCATTCAGGGAGCCCAAATCATATTTTTTTTCAAGATCTTCATACGCGAGCTTCATTGCAAGTAGACTCGCCTGTAAAATATTAATTTCATCAATCTTTTTATGATCAACAAGACCAATTCCCCAAAAGGCTTTTTCTTTTATAATTTCTTCTGCAAGTTCACGTTTTTTTTCAGAAAGCTTTTTAGAGTCATTTAAAATTTCAACAGGAAAATCATCAGGCAGAATTACAGCAGCGGCACAAACAGGTCCTGCCAAAGGGCCCCGCCCCGCTTCATCAAATCCAACTAAAAGAATTTTTGATTTGCTAGAATCCATAGCTGTCTTCATTTGATTGCTTGATGTTTGATTTCTTGTCTGTATAAACAGGAGCCGCATTTGAAGAATTGCGAAGACTTGCCTTAAAACTGTTTGATACAAGAGAACCGTTTACTCCAAAGAACTCTGCTACTCTCCCCTTTTCGCCTGAAATTTTGAAGGAATTATTATTGAACAAAACATCCCCTTGATTAAGAGAAACAACAACACAGGTTGCAGCAGTAGCATTTATTGAAGAATTTTTAATGTTTACATTTGTCTTTACACCCGAAACAAAGGAAGCATATATAGACGCAGAAACAGAAGCAATAGTTCCATCAACATTTACAGAAGAACGGATTGCTTCTGTGAAAAGTCCATTTGTATCATACAAAGCAGCAATCTGACATTTGTTAATATCAAGCACAGAATCTTCAAGTTTGAAATAAGGAATAATGCTGTCGATTTTATAAATATTCTTTGCATTGCTTGCAGGACAAACTGTGAAATTATCAAGAGTCAGATTTGAATTTTTTACAACAAGAGAAGCGCCCTGTTCAAACTCAAGGGAAGCATCATCTTCATTTTCAAAAACGCAATTTGAAAGAATGTAATGAAGGCCTGTTGGAACTCTTAGAGGGCCCTTTACTCTTAGACATGCATAACGTCCCTTGTTGATTGCTTCAAGACACTGATCAAAAGTTGCATAAGGTCTTAAAGCAGTTCCGTCAGAAATTGAAGCATCGGCAAAAGAATTATAATAATAATTATACTGGTCAATAATCACGCTGTAAGTTGCAACTGCACCAATATTTTTTTCATTCTTTGAAAAAGCAGCAACCTTAAAATATACTGCGCCATTTCCTTCTGGAGCAAGCACCATACTCAACGAAGAAGAATCTGCCTTCACAAAATCATCAGCACGAATAGAAGCGAATATATTGGAATTTTCAGAATAGGTTTCTGATGCAGATTGAATTGTATAAGGTTCACTTACGGCATAATATAACTCGCTCATGCTTTCACCCTTAATTGTAAGGGCAACCGGTTCACGAGAATAGAATGATGGTGAATTTGAAGAAATAATTGGAACAGAAGGTGGTCTCTTATTTATTGAATATGGAACTTCAAGCTTTCCCTGATAAACTGAATTTGTATAAAAACCAATTTCAAGCTGACCCGAAATACAGTCTCCATAGAAAGTATCAACGCCAAGTGTTGTAAACAATTCCTGATATTGAGAAGGAGAAAGAAGGCCTGAAGAACCATCTCCGGCGGAAAGCACGCTCATTGAATAAGAAGGATCTCCGTCCAAGGTAAAAATCAAACCTCCGTTTTCATCAGTTGACTGATTAAGCTGAGGCATTGGAGGAAGAACAAAAAAGTCTATAGGATTTCCCGCATCATACTCAAGATTTTGCCAGCGGATCATATGACTTACTGAGCGGTCAAGAGTTATGCTGTTTTTAGGAAGCTCCCAATATTCAGAATCAATTTTATAAATATAATTGTCGTTTGTAAAAGTGATAGTGTTCCAGTCTGTAATTATAAATGGAACATCGCGACGGCTATAAAGGCCTGCAGTTTGAGGGAATGTTTTGATTATAAAACGCCATTTTTTTCCGCTGGATTCGTCGAGCAAGGTACAGGGAATAAATCTTGTAAGAACAGAATCTTGAGAAATTGAAAGGTCGCGCCCCTGCAAAAATGAATCAGGAGGAAGACCAAAACTGAACTTTAACTGCTCTGGAACAGAAAGAATTGAACCTGCGGTATAGTTTAAAATTCCGGTATCAAAAAAGGAAGAAATAAAAGTTCCATAAGCTGTTGTCAGCGCGTTATCGGGTATGACGGTGTATTTTACAAGGGTTTCTTCTTTATAAGTTCCGGTTTTTGCAATTCTGATTTCTACAGGACCATCAATATCAATAAGAACAGGTCCGTCGTATGCAAAACCAAAAGTTTCAGGATCAGAACCGTTGAGCGAATAATAACATTCCCCAACTCCATCTGTTTCAAGCACAAGCATCTGTCTGTTTGCAAAAGTTCCTTCTATAGGACTGATAACTTTAAGATTTGCAAAAACTGCTGTGGAGAAAAATATGCTTACTAACAGAAAAATCAGTTTTTTCATTTGTCTCCAAGATAAGGTGCAAGAACATCAATGAGTTCTGGATCATCTTTGAAATAGTATTCTTCGAGCTCTTTTTTAGAAAGTCCAACAAGCTCATGGCTCATATAATGAATCCAGCGGTTTTCATCTGGTGTATTGATTTCGAACTTGCGGCAGTAGTAGTCAGGCTGAATTGGAAGCTGTTCTTTGTAATATGTAAAGTATTTGTAATCATGAACAACAACCTTAATATCTTCGCGAGGAATACCACGGCTGTTCATAAGAGTTTCTACCAGGCAGTTGATTGTGCGACCTGAGTCAAAAATATCATCTACAAGAAGGATTTTGTCTCCCGGACGAAGATTTTCCGGCGGATAAGTCCAGCCATCAATAAAAACCTTTGTATGCTGTGCAACATCAGAATAAGAACGTGCAACTACACCTGCGTACAAAACAGGATGAAATTTGTTTACTTTTGCAATGATTTTGAAATATTCACTGATGATATTTGCCATATAAGCGCCACCACGGAGCGAACAGTAAATAACATCTGGAATAAAGCCGTCTTTATAAATCTTATTTGCAAGTTTTAGTGCATTGTTGCGAACTGTGTCGTATTCAAGAAATTCCTTTATCATATATTCCTCTTTTTTGAGTACATATAATTATAATTTATAATTACTGTTTTTACAATGATAAATATAGAATGCGTCCATGTAGAAAAAAAATAGCTTCCGCCGAATTACGCCTTGCAAAAACCGGCGGTTAACCGCCTAAACGCTGAATTGCCTTGGAACTATATACGTTGCCGCTCGCGCGGCAGCAATTCAGAGTTTTTTTTGCAATTCGTAATTCGGCTCGCGCTATTTTTTTTATATGCATTCACTAAAAAGTTTTTCAATTATAATAGTCTATACATAAGGAAAAAATATATGCTGCTCACGTGGCATATATTTTTTCAATGTACTATTTATATATAAAAACATTTCTGATACAATAATTATATGTGCGCAAAGAATAATGATTATACAACCCTTTTCTCAGATGATAATATTGTTGTACTAAACAAACGATCAGGCATTTTAATTGTGGCTGACAGGTATAATGAAGAGGCTCCACGACTTGATTTACTTGCAGAAAAAGAATTTGGCAAATTATATGCTGTTCACAGAATAGATAAGGATACTTCTGGGCTTATTGTTTATGCACGAACACCGGAGGCGCACAAGAATCTTTCGCAGCAGTTTGAAAAGAGAATGGTTCATAAAACTTATCATGCGCTTGTTTATGGGCATCCGCTTTGGGATAAGCTTAATGTTGATTTGCCTTTACTGCCGGACGGAGATATTCGCCACAGAACAGTTGTGAATAAAAAATATGGAAAGCCTTCTGTTACTGATTTTTACAATGTTGGTTCCTGCGGGCCTTATTCGTGGATTATTGCGGAACCTAAAACAGGACGCACACATCAGATTCGTGCACACCTTGCCGCAAACGGTTTTTCTATTGTCTGCGATCCTCTTTACAGCGGAAATCAAAAACCTGTACGACTTAGCGAAATCAAACGCAAATGGAATGGTGATGAATTTGAAGAGCGTCCTCTTTTGAGCAGACTCGCACTTCATGCATATAAAATCGAGTTCGCTCATCCTGTCACAGGTGAAAAAGTTTGTTTTACCGCTCCCTACCCTAAAGACATGGAAGCCACCAGAAATCAGCTCGCCAAAATCTTTGGAGTTGACCCCTTTACTTATTCTGCAGAATGAAAAAATTATTCCTTTTAATATTTCTTTTCATTCTCGTAAATGCTTTCTGCTTTTCGCAAATAAGGATTTCTGCAAAAGCAGGAGTGCTTGGTTCTAACACCGATGAAATTTTATGGGACAAATATGGAGACGATGCAGAGATTTCAAGTCTTCTAAAATGGAGGACTTATGCTGCTCCTGTAATTTCCCTTGATACTCAATTTAATTTTTCAAAAATATTTTTTGCAGGCCTAAAGGGCTTTTATACAATTCCAGCTTCTTATGATTTTATTGAAGATTTTGATTGCGCTAATCTTTTTTCTACAGGCTCAAGCGAGCTTACTCATTATTCAAAACACGATAATCATCTTGATAATTATTACAATGCGCAAATTTTCTTTGGAGCAGAAAAATCATTTTTGGAAACAATAAAACTTGCGGCCCGAGTTACATTTGGTTTTTCTTATTACAGCTTTACTGCTCAAAACGGCTTCAAACAATACGGCGAAAAAATTGGAGAACAAAAAGGACACAACATTTATTCTTCATGGACTCCAGATATTCCACAAACTCCCATGCAGGGAAATATCATAAGCTTTGAGGCTTTGAATATTTTTTCAGGCCTTGGTGCAAGCCTTACATATATACCAACTGACAATTTTTCTATAACCCTTTTAGCAAATGCATTACCAGTTATTAAATCAAAAGCCCGTGATATTCATTATAGAAGAAACCTTTATTCACTTTTTGACTTACCTTTTCAACTTGCTTTTGATTCCTCTCTTTTGTTAGAATATAAATTGAACAGAAAAAATGCATTGACCGCAGGCTTTAATTTTTCCGCAGCTTCTGTAAAAGAAGGAAAACTTATTCAAAGTGCCGATAATCAAAACTGGCAGGAAGCAGTAAATCCTTGTGGCATAAAGCAGATTACCTGGAAGATTTTGTTAGGATACACTTACATTTATGAAAAATAAATTTTTAACTTCTGCAATCTTAAGCTTTCTCTTTTTAGCAATTTTTCAAACACAAATGTATTCTAAAGACTCTCAGGTAAAAGTTTCTATTGCACCGGAAGTTGGATTTTTGTCGGGAAAGATTATAGAAAATGTGTGGTATGCAGATGTCAGTAATACAGAAACCACAACAACATTAACTCCGACGACCAGAATGAGTCGCCTTGACTGGCAGGTGCAGAATTCCTTTTATTGGGGCTTTGATTCCGATTTCACTATAAATGATAATATTACTCTTTTATTATCTATCAAAAATGCAATTTCCGACACTTGTGGTGTAATGGAAGATTATGACTGGCTTAATCCAATAACAAGAATCTGGAGAAATGATCCGCCTGATGAGCTTACTAATTATTCGATTCATACAAATTATCTGAACAATTATACACACATCAATTTTATGTTTGGAAAGATTTTTTATTTTGGCGCCAAAGACAACATAACACTTACACCATATTTTGGATTAGATATTGAACACATTAATTTTTCGGGTATTGGTGGCTGGCGTACTTATAAAAAAGACAACTGGGTAAAAATGTATTTTGGCGAAGGCGAAAAAGTAATTTCCTATTCACAGTCTTATGCGGCTCCTGTTTTATTGCTAAATTCTGATTTTAATTTTGGCAGATTTTTTGAAACCTGCTTAAATCTTTCTGCAGTATGGATAAAAAAGCTTGATTGTATTGATTTGCATCATGCAAAAAATGCCTATTACAATGACAGAATTGAAAATGTCTGGAGTCTTGGCGCAGAACTCAAATTGTTTTTCAAAATCAACAGTCACAACAAGCTTGGATTAAAAGGTGGCATAAATTATATTCCAGACGCATATGGATTTACATATAATTCCAAAACAGACACAAGCCCAGACTCATCTACACTTGGCGGAACTTCCCGCCTTCTGTGGAACTACAGCTTTGTTTATGTAATCAAATCCTGATTCTTACGCTTGTAATTCTGCGCTGAACAACATCTTCTACAGTAAATAAAACTTTATTTTTTACAACTACCATTCCTGGTGACGGCAAATATCCAAACTGTTCAAGAACCCAGCCACCAAGAGTATTCATTTCTTCTGAATGAAGGTTTAAATGTAGAATTGAGTTAACCTCGTCTAACTTGAGGTCACCAGGAACTACAAAAGCGTTAGCACTAACTAACTGTATTTTTTCTTCAGCAGGAATATTGTCGTAAGAATTTTCATCTGTCATTCTGCCAAATACTACGCGGATTACATCTTCTATGGTTACAATACCTGCAGTCTGCCCCTGCTCGTTCAAGACCACAGCAAATTTATTTTCATCTTCGCGAAGCTTTTGTAAAAGTTCAAGTGCACTAAAGGTTCCCGGAACATACAAAACATCATCCATAATACGCCCTGCATATCCTTCGCCTTTTTCTATATCATCATTTCCATACAATACTTTTTTATAATGAATTATTCCTACAACGTTTTCACTCTGGTCTTTATAAACTGTAAGTGTAGAAAATCCGGAATCAAGAAACTCTTGAACAACTTCATCATAAGTAGCAGAAGAACTTACCATACTTACCAAAGAACGGTGCTTCATAATATCTGTAGCCGCCAGATCGTTGAACTTAATTATCTTATTAAGCATGCGGCTTTCATTCTTTTCGATTGTGCCTTCTTTTTCGCCAACATCAATTAATGTTTTAAGCTCTTCTTCTGTAATAAGGTGTTCACGAGGTTTTATAATTTTTTCAACAAGCCATACTGCACCATGAGACAAACGTTCAAAAAGGAATACAAGAGGGAAAAAGATTTTTTCAAGTGCAAAAAGAGGCACAGCGCTCGAAAGACACTTTTTCTCCGGGTCACGTCCCGCAATTGTTTTTGGAATAATCTGACCAAAAGTAGTTATTACAAAAGCAGTAAGAAGTGTTGGAAGTCCAACTCCCCTTCCTCCAAAAATCTTAACAACAAGAGCAGTTGCAAGTGCCGAAATAAGTGCATTCAAAAAGTTAGTTCCAATTAACACAGTTGTTAAAAGGCGCGGCATATTTGAATGAAGCTTTGTTACAACTCGTGCACCCTTCTTCCCTTCTTCCTGCATTCGGCGCAGTTTTATTTTTGAAAGAGAAATATATGCAGTTTCTGAAGACGTAAAAAATCCAACAAAGAAAATCAAAACAATAATCACAAGGAAGGTTATAATGTCATAAATCTCAAAACTCATTATTCTTCTTCCTCTGTAGTTTTTTGTTTATATATTCTCATGCGCTCAATTCTGTGTGCCTGAATTTTTTTAACTTCAAAGGTCCAGCCTTCGTATTCAAAAACATCACCCGCAACAGGCATTCGGTTTATTTTTTCTGTAAACCATCCGCCAATTGTTTCGTTAATATCGCTCGTAAGATTTATTTTTAAATCATCCTTGAGCACGCGTAAAAGAACAGAACCATTTATTTCAAAATCGCGTTTATCTTCAACATTATCAAAATCAAAAACTTTACCGCGTAAAGAGTCATCGCCAGGCATTGCAAAAATTTCACGCGATATATCTTTTTCTGTTACAATGCCATCTGTGCCCGAATATTCATCAACAATAATTGCAATAGACTGATGATTATCAAACATCATCTGCTGAACTTGAGACATTGTTTTTGTACCAAGAATAAAAAGTGGCGGACGCATCACCTGAGACAAATTAAAATCCTGGGGACAGTTTTTGTATTTAATCATATCTTTTAAATAGATAATTCCAATTATATCATCCACAGATTTTCTACAAACAGGAAAGCGGGTAAAACCAAGGCGCTGCGAAAGTTCAATAATATCGCGGTAAGTTGCAGTATATGGAACAACCTTGATTCTTGTGCGCGGAACCATTATGTCTTCTGCCTGTAAATCAGAAAACTTAAAAATCTGATTCATAAAGCGGTTTTCATCTTCTTCAATAATTCCCGACTCAGAACTCATTTCAAAAAAGGTTTTGATTTCTTCTTCTGTATATGACTTTTTATGCTTGTCTGGCTTTATTCCAAAAATGCGTAGAACAAGCTGTGCAAAAGCAGTAATCACAAAAACAAGCGGATGCATGAGCTTTACAAAAACGTTTACAAATCCGCTCAAGCCATATGCAATAGGATCAGGACAACGAGTTGCAATTGTTTTTGGCGTAATCTCTCCAAAAATCAGAAGAAGCACGGTTGCTGTAAAGGTCGCAATAGAAACACCCTTCTGTCCAAAAAGAGAAAGTGCAATTGAAGTAAGAATTGCAGAAAGAAAAATATTTACAAGGTCATTTGAAATAAGGATTGTATTTATAAGATGTTCTTTTTTATCAAGAAGCTTGCCCGCACGCAAAGCACGTTTGTTTTTATTTTTGCGCAGGATTCTAAGGCGAAGCTTATTCATTCCCAAAAATGCACTCTCCGAAATTGAAAACAACATGGAGAGTACAATCAGAGAAAATGCAATTATAAACAAATACGAGGGTATGTCGTCCAAAACAAAAATCCTTTAATTGCCGGCATCCTGTCCTGTTTTTTCGACCACAGTTTCAAAATAAGCTATAGCATCTTTAATAGCCTGTGCCTTTGATGATTCTGGGGCAAGATCATATGCAGTTTTAAGATATGAAATTATTCCTTCGTAATCATCAGTGTCGCTGTAAGCTACAAGATATGCGGCTGTAAAGAAGCATTCCTGTTTTTCTTCTGCACGAACAAATTCATTATTTGCAGCTGTAAGATATTTTTGAACTGCAGTTTCTACATCGCCCTGTGAATATGCAGACATTGCTTCGGCTTCGGCCTGGGCAAGAATAAATTTTCCGCATAATCCGGACTCATTATTTTTATCAAGTTCGATTGCGTATTTTACAAGAGGCAGGAGGAAGGAACGATATTCTGCCTGAGTTGCAATAAAAAGAGTGTCAATTGCTTCTACTTTTTTAAGTGCAGAACCCTTACCTGTCTGCTTAACCATATCATTAAAATGTGCAAGTTCATCACTATGCATGCTCAAGTCATTTTCAAAATCAGAAAGATTTGAAAACGCATTATCATCAATACGGCTTATTACATATCCATCTTCTGTACACAGGAAAGCTGCAGGCATCTGGCTTACATTAAAAAGAACTGCAAGCTGATAGTTATTCTGCATTATTGTTGTATAAGTATTTGCAAGATTTTGTTCATCTGCTGTTGAATTATCTGGTGCTACAGTTTTCTGAAAAGCGTTCTGAGAAAAATCGGCATGAAGCACAGTATAATGTGAAGCGATTTTTTCTTTAAAAGCGGCGTCTTTCAAAATATTGTTTACAAGCTGAGTACTCTTGTCATCATCCCCCTGCGAAGTAAAGAAAATCAAAATCGGCTGATTTTTTTTACCTGCATAGGAAATTGCCTCGTCGTAATCTACAAAACAGCCGTAGTCATCTGTGAGAGGCTTTTTCCCGCAGGATATAAAAAGAAGTGCCAGCAGGATTGTTGTAAATGAAAGGATATATTTCTTCATGACATTTCCTTATTTAAAGTAACTTACACCGGCTGCAAAGAGGTTTTCGCAGGTTGTTTCGTTTTCGTTTGTAAGAGGATTTCCTCCAACGTTCTTGAACAAATCCATGCTTGCACCATTCATTGCCATGCCTACTCCGCGTTCAGAGTGTCCCATCTTTCCAAGTACGTGTCCGTCTGGCGAAGTAATACCTTCAATTGCAAATGCAGAACCGTTTGGATTGTCTGGTTCTGTAATTGAAGGACGACCAAACTCATCTACATACTGAGTGAATACCTGACCGTTTTCGAAGAGGCGTTTTGCAGTAGCTTCATCACAAACAAAGCGGCCTTCACCGTGCGAAATAGCAATAAGGTGGTTACGTGAATCAACTACACTTGGATGCATTGCCCAAGGTGAAGTTGCAGAAACTATACGTGTGCGAACAATTCGGCTTATATGGCGGCCAATTCTGTTATATGTAAGAGTTGGCATATCGTCTGTCATATCGCGGATATCGCCGTAAACTGCAAGACCTGTTTTTACAAGTGCCTGGAAACCGTTACAAATACCAAGAACAAGACCATCGCGCTTTTTAAGAAGGTTCATTACTTCTTCGCTGATGTTTCCAGCCTTGAGTACGTTTGCAATAAACTTAGCAGAACCATCAGGCTCATCACCGGCAGAGAATCCACCGCTAAGAGCAAGAATCTGTGTATCTTTAAGCTCGCGTTCAAGCTCTGCCAAAGATTCTGCAAGCATTTGTGGATTTTTATTGCGAAGAACAAGTATCTTTGTATCTGCGCCTGCAAGATTAAAAGCACGCATCATATCAATTTCACAGTTTGTTCCTGGGAATACAGGGAGCAATACTTTTGGATGTGATGTTGGCTGAACAAATGCAGGAGCCTTGCGAACATCGCTCAAAGACTGATGAATATTAGTTGCCCATTCAGGTAATTCAGGCTGTAAAGGAGCACCGCTAACACGAGGGAATACTTCCTTAAGCTTATCTTCCCATGAATCAACACAATCATAAAGGCTTACAGAAACTTCATCCTTTGTAACACCAGCAAGAACAGCATTCCTAATAACAATTCTTGGTTCATCAATTGTTGCACCAAGCTGTTTAAGAGTTCCTTCAGCAAAGCCAGCCTTTTCAATATCAGAAACGTAAGCACTTGGAACTTCGATAATGATGTTTCCGTATGTTGGAACAAACAGAGAATGAACATCTTCTGTTGCATCAATTCTGGCACCAACCATATTTCCCATAGACATCTTTGTTACTGCTTCTGCAATACCACCAGGGCCTACAGGATACATAGAGCTTATCATTCC
>JAEEGH010027198.1_pt1 | contig 11337 bp, 12 predicted proteins | sample 9134181 | NCBI WGS metagenome assembly JAEEGH01 (sample SAMN16246544, study PRJNA631951) | gut metagenome | biome: gut microbiome; feature: rumen; material: DP-attached | host: Bos | place: Iran: Karaj | collected 2018-10 | reverse complement strand
CGGTGGCTATCGGCTTTATGGATCGAAAAAAGAATAAGGACGAAGAGTAGTTTTTAATTGGGTATGGGCATGGAAGCAATATCCAATAGGGCTAAAAAACGGGGGTTCGCATGTTTTTCTGGAGAAGAATTGTTATATTCGCATATGTCTACAATGTAGTGTCTTATGGAAGCAATCGGTAAAACGTATGAAGCCCCGACATCCACGGTCGTGGAGTTGAAGTTTCAGGGCATAATCTGTCAGAGCGAAGGCATGGGTAACCGCGATCCGTATACCCCTACCGACGAGAATCCGTTCGGGTATGATGTCTAATCCTGTTTGAATCCAAGACCATGAAAAGACTTCTATTTCAATCCATATTCATCCTCTGCCTGATTGCCGCTTTCTCCCTGGCATCCTGCAGCAGAATGGAAGACGATCCTGATAACGCTCAAGAAATACAGCAGCCTGCAGAGATTGCCTTTACGGCAACACTGGCCCCCAAGGGCGAGAATCCTCAGACGAAGGCTATCTCCTCGGGCATCGATGATAATGGAAAGGAGATACTGAACGTAGCGTGGGCGGTTGACGAGAAGATAGCCCTTTACTACCAAATCTCCGGAGGCTACGCCAAGGCGACGGCCAAGGTCGCCGAGGTGAACGACGGTGTAGCCACCATCAGTGCCTCACTCGATGCTACTACCATCGACGGCGGCACGGTGAAGTTCGTCTATCCCGCGTCGCTCGCCAACGACAAAGGCGACGACATCGACGAGTCGAAACTGCTCAGCCAGAATGGGAACCTGACGGGCGAAAACGGCATCAGCACGAAGTTCGACGCAGCCACGGGCGACGGTATAATCACGCTCAGCGGCGGCACCTCCCTGCCCACCACCGCCACCGTCACCAACAAGGCGGGCACAGGCAGCGTGTCGCTTCAGAACCGCGCCTGCATCTGCAAGTTCCGCTTCGACCTTGACGACGGTACGAGCGGCAGCATGCCGGGCATCAACGAGCGCACGTTCAGCCCAATCATCATCCGCGACGGCAACGGCCACAGCTACACCATCACTTCGGACAGGACCGATGAAATGTTTGGCGCACCGCGTGGCTTCAACAGCAATGATGACATCTACATCGCCATGCTACCCGTCAGCGGCAAGACCGTCTCGTTCTACACGAAAGAATCGAACCACTACCTGTTCACCGCGTCGAACACGACACTCACGGCGGGCAAGTTCTACCGCAACCTTTCCATCGACATGGTGAAGGACGAATCCGGCCAGTGTAATAAGTACAGAGACCTGCGCGACGGCAGCATCACCGCCAACGACGGCGACATCATCTACCAGCGAGCCAACACGTCGGCCATCGACAAGACTATCACCATCCCAGACGGCTACACCGTGACACTTGCTGGCGTGAACATCAGCGCGACAGGCTCGGCGGGCATCATCTGCTCGGGCGACGCCACCATCAACCTTGAAGGTGCGAACAGCGTCACGACCTCAGCAAATGAGTATCCCGCCATACAAGTTGGCCCAACCGGCAAGACGCTCACCATACAGGGCACAGGCAGCATTAACGCCCAGGGAGGAATGGAAGGCGCTGGCATAGGAAGTGGTTATAGGGAAGGTTGTGGTAACATTATTATCAATAGCGGCTCGGTAACTGCCACTGGCGGCATAAGAGCTGCGGGCATCGGCTGTGGATATCGTTTATCAACTAATACTTCTTGTGGCAATATCACAATCTGCGGCGGCAGTATAATGGCTACGGGAGGCCAAAATGCAGCGGCTATAGGCTCCGGACAGTGGGGGATTTGCGGCAACATCACTATTACTGACGGTGTCAATTGCGTTACCGCCAACAAGTCGGCTGGGACACCTGGTCCGTACAGCATTGGCAAGGGATATGAAAATGAGTATAGAAACAGCACCTGCGGCACCATCACCATCGGCGGCACGGTGTACTACGACGGCTCGGCCTTCCGGAACGGCGGCGACGCGTATCTCGCCAACAGCCCACTGACCTATCAGCCGTAGCAAGTAAGACAGAGAGCTATCGACAATGGCATTCAACCGCCTCCCGCTATCTGCGAGGGGCGGTTGCTTGTTGCTTGATTTCTCGTAATGTCACGTGGGATACCCGCTCTTTTTATATGTCATCGATAAGCCCGCCGGCGGGAAGAAACAATTCCGGAGCGAATTGGCGAAAAAGGGACGTGTGGGGGCCTGTGCAGGGAGTGGTGGCCGTAGGGGAGTGGCCGCAGGGAATCCTGCGGCCATTTCTAGGCCATGACGGCGTTATGTTTGACGACCGTTAGACTCGCCTTGGCGAGGCTAAAAGGGAGGAGTTCGCCGTCAAGCGACCGATGCCGCTCCCTTTTTCGCCATCTGAGCGGAGGAATGTTTCTTCCCGACAAGGGCTTCCCGATAGGGCTTCATTTGAATACTATCGAGAATTCATTAACTTTGTTACAAATAACCTGACTATGATCCTCACAACAACCCCTACCATCGAAGGACGCACCATCAAAGAATACCAGGGCATCGTATTCGGCGAAGTGATCGCCGGTGTCGTATTCCTGAAAGACATTGCTGCCAGTTTCCGCAATTTGGTCGGCGGCCGTAGCTCGTCGTACGAAGATGAACTCATTCAGGCTAGATCTGCCGCCATGGGCGAACTGCGCGAACGCGCAGAAATGCTCGGCGCCGACGCCGTCGTAGGCATCGACCTTGACTATGAAGTCTTGGGTACCAACAACGGCATGCTGATGGTCACGGCTTCCGGTACCGCGGTAAAGTTAAATTAAACTATCGATTCCTATGGCAAACTATCCCTGCGAAACCTGCAAGTTCAGGGCTCACTACGACAAGAATCCCAAGTCTGTTGTCGGTCGTTTCTGGCGTTGGCACATCAATTTCTGCCCGGGCTTCAAGAATTATTTCACGCATCAGGACGAGGCGACAAAGGCAGCGCTTCGGGAGAAGTACAGCTTCACGAAATATCAGTAACGAAAACCGATGAAACGATTCCTTCTTTCTCTCGCTGCTTTATCCCTTCTCTTCGGCTTTACCGGCTGCAGCATCAAGGTGACCAAACCGATGCTGAAGATGATGATGGCGGGGACGAATAAGGTCAAGGCAGAAGCCGCGTATGCGGATTCCCTCGAGAAAAAACTGAACGTGGCCTACGTCGAGAATGGAACGGCGGCGCAAGTCGTCGATATCTACTATGCCCCGGCTGACGTCCGGAAAGACGCCGTCCTGATCGATATCCACGGCGGATTCTACGTGGCGGGGAAGAGGGAGAATAATCGTCGTTTCGCCTCGGTGTTCCTGAAGGCTGGCTACGATGTGGTCCTGCTGGAGTATCGCGTGAACGATGGGATTCTGGACGTGTCAGATGAGCTGCGCGACTGCGCAGCGGCCCTCGACTACCTGGCTGTGCACGCCGATGAACTGGGCCTCAATAAAGACCGGATGTTCCTCACAGGCGATTCCGCCGGCGGACACCTGGCTCTGTATATGGCCGAAGGATCGGATGATCCTGCGGTCCCCATCCGGCCCGTCGCGTTCAGAACCTGTGGCGTGATGCTCAACTGCCCGGCCTATGACTTCGCCTCGTTCCCGAAATCGGGCCTGTTCGCCAAAAGCGCCCTCGCCTGGTTCATGGGCCCGCGGTATGAAGACGACGCGTGGTTGAAATCCATCTCGCCGCGTACCTTCATCGGTAGCTATACCGGCCCGCTGCTCGTCTCCACCTGCCTCAATGACTTCATCCGCTCCGAATCCGTCCTCCTTAAAGCCGACTGCGACTCGCTGGCCAGACCCCTGACCTTCGTCGATATCTCGTCGACCGATAAAAAAGTCGGCCACGTCCATAATGTCACCGACCCCGACCTCCCGGAATCCCAGGGCGTCAACGCCCGTATGATCCAATTCATGAATGAATGCCTCGCCCTATGAAGAAAACCCCCATCTCCCGCGAAGCGGCCCTCGAACTGCTGAAAAAATATAATCAAGACGCCTTCCATATCCACCACGCCCTGACCGTCGAAGGCGTCATGCGCTGGTACGCGCGCCAGCTCGGCTATGCTGACGAAGAAGACTTCTGGGGTATGGTCGGCCTGCTCCACGACATCGACTTCGAAATGTACCCCGAAGAACACTGCATCAAAGCCCCCGAACTCCTCCGCGAAGCGGGCGTCAGTGAAGAAATGATCCACGCCATCTGTAGCCACGCCTACGGGATGCACGTCGATGTCAAACCCGAACATATGATGGAAAAAGTCCTCTTCGCCACCGATGAACTCACCGGCCTGATCGGCGCCGCCGCCCTCATGCGCCCCTCCAAAAGCGTCCAGGACATGGAACTCAAATCCCTCAAGAAAAAATATAAATCCAAAGGCTTCGCCGCAGGCTGCTCCCGCGAAGTCATCGAACAGGGCGCCGAAATGCTCGGCTGGCCCCTCGATGACGTCCTCCAGAAAACCCTCGATGCCATGCGGGAATGTGAAACCCAAGCATAAACACGATGAGACAATCTGCCAATAACCCCAAAATCGAATATAGTACCAACTGGCGATATGCCCTGGAAGTCCTCGGTAAAGGGAAAGTCTGCGAAAAAGACCTCGACCGCCAAGGCGATAAGCCCGGAGACCGCGCCTGGACGGGGGAATATACCGGCGTCGAATTCACCAAAGGCATCACCGAAGTCGGCCCCGGCTTCCTCGAAGCCTTCCCGGCCCTCCAGTATATCATCATCCACTATAACGTCCAGTCTATCGCCGTCACCCCGCAACTCAAAGCGCTCCTCAAGAAAAACCACGTCCTCGTCCGCGGCTGGTACGATAGCTTCGGCGAACGCTTCGCAAAAGAACTCGGCCTCGAATTCCGCCACGCCGACATCTTCATCGGCTGGTACCGCGACGAAGAACACGACACCGGCACCCGCCTCGAAATCCGCTTCGATGACAAAGGGAAACCCTACCGCTACTATGATGACGTCTGCACCGGATGGGCCGCCAGCGTCACCGGCGGCGGTACCTATACCCGCGAACTCGACGAAGATTTCTACGTAGGCGAAACGCTCGAATCATTCGCTGAATGGTTCGAGCGCTTCCGCGATCCGATCTTGAAAAACCAAGACCTCAAATACTACTTCGAAACCGCCAACCGGCGGCATGCGAAGCGAAAAGGATAATCGCCCTGCCCATGCAAACCTTCTTCACGATCCTCCTCATTCTCCTCGGCATCGGCCTCGTGGCCATGATCGTCAGCTTCGTCCTGGCCTTGATCCACTCGGACGTTAAGGAGGATAAACCGCGGAGTTAGGGATTTACCCGCTGGAATACGGTGGGGATCAGGGACAGGTCGGCCGCGTGTGTGGCGTAGCCTTCGAGTTCCAGGCGGTTGCCGCCGTCGTAGATCTTGGCCTTCATGGTCTTGCCTTGGGGCGTAGGTTGCGGTACGAAGCTGAAGGTCCAATCTCCTTCTTTACAGAAACCATCCTCGCTCATAAATCCCGTGTCGTATTTATAGAGGGTCAGTAGCGGCGCATCGCCATTTCCTTCAACGGTATAGGCGAAGGATTGAACGAATTGGCGTCCCAGGAGCTGATAGCCCGTTCCGTCACTGCGGAAAACCCAGGTGTAGCGATTGATGCCGAATATATAGGCGGCGCTCAAGCCGGTTCCCGTCCAGCGTCCTACGATCGGGGACTGCTTGTCTTTTCCGGGATTCCCGTACTTCTGATTACCTTTCCCGCCCGAAAAAGGATCCGACCGCTTCTTGTACCAAGGATAAGTCACGAACGTAAAACTGCGGTCGAATGTCTGGGTAAATCCGTCGCGGGACCTGGCGGAAAACTCGATGGTATCGCCGGCTGCGAACCGGCAGAGGTAATAATAGCTGTGATAGGCGGAAGATCCGCTGCCATTCGTCCGATAGTCGGTCAGCCAGTACGTAAACGGATCCAGGGCGACTTCCCGTTTGCCGTCCTTGAACGTCTTCACGCTGCGCAGATAGCCCGTACCGTCCGCTTCAAAATGACATACTTCCGTCAGGGTGAAGGGCAGTTTGTCGTAGAGCGTCACCTGCTCGTCGATGTCGTCGTGGTGCAGATGCTCCCAGTCCGTCTGCCAGGTTCCCACGAGCAGGTTGGGGGCGCCTTCGGCGCTTTTCACCACTTGGGTGTCGATGATCAGCACGCAATTCACATCGCGGACTTCCTGAAGAAACTGATTGTAGTCCTGCAATGTCTTGAACTGGACATTTTCCCCCGAGGGCCTGAAAACGCACTGATAATCATCCCACAACGGACAGATCATATGGTATACCGTTTCGCCTTTCCATTGCATCCGGTACACTTGCGTAGGGAATGAGAACGCGAAGCCCTTGACGATCTCTTTCAACGGTTCCGGCAAACTGTCGAAGCGCGTATGGTTCACGGGAACAGCCCATTGGATGTAACACACTTGCTGGTACAGATCCGTGATGTCGAGCAGCTGCAAATGCATGTTGCGGTTTTCGATATAGAAAGTTCCGATGAGTTCCCCGTACGAATTGGGCTCCTCCGGTTTCTCGCCGCGTCCGTCCCCTTTGATCGGATCACAAGCGGCAAGCATCGCTGACAGGCAGCAAAGCCACAGAATCAGTACATGGATTGGAAATCGAGTCATGTTTATAAGTTGTCTTAATTCTTCAAATGCACGACCAGGTATTCGGAGCGGGAGCCGAGACGGACTTTGGGGCCCCAGAGGCCGAGGCCGGAGGTGATGTAGTATTGCGTTTGGCCGCGTGAGTGGTGGCCCCAGGCCTTTTCGAAGAGGGCGTCGGTGACCCAGTTGGCGGGCCAGATCTGGCCGTGATGCGTGTGGCCGCTGAACTGGAAATCAATGCCGGCCTGTTCGGCTTCTTCCAGATGGTAGGGCTGGTGATCGAGGAGAATGGTGAAGTCGGTCGCGTCGTCGCCCGCCAGTTCGGACAGGGGTTCCCGGTCCGCGTTCGTGCGGTCGTCCCGGCCGATGACGCAGATTCCGGCGAAATCCAGGATCTCGTCCTGCAGCAGCTTGATGCCGGCCTCTTCATAGAACTGCTGCGCGCGGGTCAGGTCGCTGTAATACTCGTGGTTGCCCGGGATTGCATAGACCGGCGCGGCAATGCGCCTGAACTCGGCGGCGAAGCCGCCTTCCTCGACCGCCCGGATGCTCCGGTCGATGATGTCGCCGCCGAACAGCACCAGGTCCGGCTGCTCGGCATTGATCAGATCGACCCAGCGGGCCAGCTCGGCCCGGCGGTTGTGATAGCCGATGTGCAGGTCGCTGGCCATGACGATTGTCAGCGGCCGCTCCAGCGGTTTCGCTGTCTGGATTGTCAGCACCTCGCGATACTTGTGCTTGTAATGTGCATTTCCGGCTACCAGAAGAACGGCCACCAGTGCGGCGGCGGAGAGCAGCCCCGCGGTGCTATCTCTCAGCAAAGACTTGGGAATCAGATGGCATAGCGACGCGATGTCAGCGACAACGAAAAGCAGAAACAGATAGAGGAAAGCAATCAGCCACGGTGCGCCCACTTCATACAAGACAGTGGCCGTCCGTATGGAGAAACGTTCAGTGAATCCAATTCCCGCCACAAAGGCCGCAAACCAAATGACAAAGAGCCCTGCCACGCCCAACTTCCCCTGCCACGCTGCAGGTGTAATCCGCCACAAATGCCAGACCACATACCCCAATGTGATCAGGAACAAAGCAACGGTCAGTATAAAACGGGCTTTCATCACGTGTGGCTTTTGTCTGTAAAGTTAATCAATTTATACGTGTGTCAAAACCTGACACTTTTCTCTTCCACCTTTGTATCGAAAAGATAAAAGCAACTGCCTTATGGTTACGATGACGTTTATTTATGTGTTGATTTGGATTGCAATTATTGACCTACTCGCCAATTACTTGTCCGGCCATCTGAAGGAGCGCAATTCGCAAAAGGGGGAGAACCGTCAAACCGGGGAAAAACCCAGCGCGTTCCGGATGTAGTCTGCCTGGCGCAAGAGGAACGCTTTCAGGAGATTCCCCTCGAGGATTTCGATGGAGTCGATCTGGCTCATCACGAACCGGCCGATGCCGTCCATCCCATAGACATCTCCTTCGTAGTACCAATTGCCGTCCTCGCCTTGGCTGATCTCCCGTTGAGACAGAGGATAGTTCTCCGTCATCAGGTTCTTGGCGGTCAGGTTCATCTTCAGTTTTACATGGATCGCTTTCTCCAGGCCTTCGCCGCCCACCCGGAAGGAGTCTGTCGGCGCGGCATGATGCGCCGCTTCGTGCGACCAGTCTTCCTCCAGCACCTCCACTTCTCCGATCCGGTCGACCTTGAACCGCTTGTTGGCTCCGTCGCCCGTGTCGAAGGCCCAGAAATCAATATAATTCGTATTGAACCGGAACGGCTCGACTGTGTAATCGCGCACCTTGCCTGAATGGGAGGAGGCATACTGATGCAGCGTTACACACTTTTTGTCCCGGATGGCAGTCGCCAGTGAACCGATGGTGGCCGAGTTGCCTTTGTTGCCGATATAGTCGCCGATGTTGGTGGAGTCATAGACGGCGGCCAGTTTGCGCTTCAGTCCTTGCTTCATCGCGTTGGTGCTGTCCAGCTCCTCGATCAGCGTCCCCACCACGTAGGCCTCTTCGTCAGAGAAATAGACGATTTTCGACAGGTCGATATCCTGACGCCGGTAGTTGGCCATCCGGTACACGCCTTCGCTGATACGCTGCACCACGAACCCGGCGGAACGGAAAGTATCGAAATAACGGTAAATCGTCCGCTTCGACATCTCCAGTTTGTCCGTCAGATCGTCGATTGTGTAATTGACGTTCCCGGTAAGATACTGCATCAGCCGCAGCATCCTCTCCACCTTGGGCTGGTCCATGATGATGCGTTTTCACAAAAGTAGTGAAAAAAGGCGAGAGGAAGTATATGAAAGTGGTGGAAAAGAGGAATCAACCAAGAGAAGAAAACAGTATATTTGTTATTCAGTCAAGAGTATTAATTATTTACAAAATAATCTCCATTATGAAAAACGTCGTCAGAATTCTTGTGGCCGCAGTCGCGGTCATCGGGGCCTTCGTCTCGTGCAAGAGCAACGAGGAAGGGATGCACATCGACTACGAGGAGTACACCCTCGACAACGGTCTCAAGGTGGTGCTTCACGAGGACCACAGCGATCCGATCGTCGCCCAGGCGATCGCTTTCCACGTGGGCAGTGCCCGCGAGAAGGAAGGGAAGACCGGTTTCGCCCACTTCTTCGAGCATATGCTCTTCCAGCGCTCCGAGAACCTTCCGCGCAACGCCTTCTTCAACAAGATCGCCGCGATGGGCGGCGACTTCAACGGCGGTACTTCCAACGACTACACGATCTACTACGAGTGCGTTCCCCGCGATGCCCTCGAGAAGATCCTGTGGATGGAATCCGACCGGATGGGCTTCTTCATCAATACCGTCACCCAGAGCGGCCTCGAGCGTGAGATCGACGTCATCTGCAACGAGAAACGCCAGACCGAGGTGAACAACGCCTACGGCATGATGAACGACGTGATGTGCAAGAACTTCTTCCCGAAAAAGCATCCCTACAGCTGGACCGTGATCGGGGAGTTCGACGACATCAAATCGGCGACCGTCGAGGACGTGAAGGAGTTCTACAGAACCTACTACGTGCCTTCGAACGCCACCCTCTGCATCGCCGGTGACTTCGATCCCAAGGAAGCGAAGGAACTCATCCAGAAGTATTTTGGCGAGATTCCCAGCCATCCCGTGAAGAAACCTGCCGTCTGGGATGTGACGCTAGACCAGACGAAGGAACTGTACTACGAAGACCAGTTCGCCAGCATGCCTGCCGTCAATATCGCCTGGTCGGCTGTTGCCGACGGCGCCGACGACGAGGCGGCGCTTGACGCCTTCTGCAGCCTTTTCGGCCGTGGCAAGAATTCGCCGCTCTATAAGAACATCGTGGAGAAGAATCTCGCTCCGCGGGTGATGGCCAGCAACCGGTCGCGCGAAAGCGCCGGCCAGGTCACCATCAGCACCACGGCGTATCCCGGCGTGGATATCGATCTGATCATGGCGGCCGTCGAGCAGGCTATGGCCGACTTCGAGCGCGATGGCGTGGACGAGGAAGAACTCGCCACGATCAAGGCCGAGAACGAGACTTCCGCCTACCGCCGGCTCGGCAGCGTGCTTGGCAAGGCGCAGATGCTCGCCCGCAGCAAGGAGTTCTACGGCAAGGCCGACAAGTTCATCGACGACATCGAAGACTTCAACAAGGTGACGGCCGATGACGTGATGCGCGTGTACGAGAAATACGTGAAGGGAAAGAACTACGTGGCCGTGGTGGCCGTGCCGAAAGGACAGATTGAACTGTCCACCGAAAGCAGCGTGCCCGCGAATCTCGTGATGGAAGACCAGAGCAAGCAGACCATGCGCAGCGTGGCCGGCGCCGTGGTCGACGACGATTACGAGCGGACGCCTTCGAAGATCGACCGCAGCGTCGAGCCCGATTACCTGCCGAATACGCCCAAGACCAACATCCCCGCCATCTGGAGAAGCACGCTTTCCAACGGCATCGAAATCGCCGGCATCACCCAGAAAGAGATCCCGATGGTCAACCTGACCATTGCGATCGACGGCGGTTCGGCCCTGGATCCGGCCGGAAAGCGGGGGACCGCTTCCATCAATGCCAGCATGATGAACGAGGGGACTGCGGAGCACACCGCAGTCGAACTTGAGCAGGCACTGAGGAAACTCGGTGCCAGCGCGCGTTTCAGCAGCGGCCAGAAGTCGACCAACATCACCGTCAGCTCGCTCTCCAAGTATCTCCCCGAGGTGATGGATATCGTGTACGAGATGGTTACCAAGCCCAGATTCGATGAGGCCGCGTTCAACCGGGCCGTCAAGGTCGAGAAGTCCTCGATCCAGAACGCCCTCACCAGCATCACGTCCCTCGGCTCCAGGGCTGCGTCCAAGCTCTGGCTCGGCGACTGCCTCTACACGGACTTTGCGACCAATGAGAGCATCGACGCCATCACCATGGACGATATCAAGGCATACTATGCGACGCTCACGCCCAAGAATGCCCATATCGACATCGCCGGCGACATCGATCTCCCGACCCTCAAGAAGGCGCTCGCCGTTTTCGAGGGATGGGATGGCCCGGAGGTGAAGGTTCCGGAGATTACGGTAGGGGAGCATGCGGCTCCCGGCACGTACTTCATCGACTTCCCGGGCTCGAAGCAGTCCTATATCTACATCATCGGCCCCGGCATGAAGATCAGCGATCCCCAGTACCACAAGCTCGACGTGCTTA
>JAEEGH010027195.1_pt1 | contig 11338 bp, 11 predicted proteins | sample 9134181 | NCBI WGS metagenome assembly JAEEGH01 (sample SAMN16246544, study PRJNA631951) | gut metagenome | biome: gut microbiome; feature: rumen; material: DP-attached | host: Bos | place: Iran: Karaj | collected 2018-10 | reverse complement strand
GTATGAAGGGAAAGCGGGCAACGGCCTTCGGCCTAAATGATACATGATAAAGAATATGGCAACAGGAATGAATAAAGGTAAATGGATGATGATGGTGATAGGTTTATCATTTATCATTTGTCATTTATCATTTAGCAGCATAGCTGCGCAAACCTTCCTCGACCGTTTGCAGACGAATGCGGCAGGGCAGGGTACCATTACCGTTCAGCAGGATACGGCCATCAGCAACCTGGTGCTCGACCCTCACAGCACTGTGAAGCCTGAGGACAGGAAGCCGACGCCCACGACGCCTTCTACCACGAATACGACTCAGAACCCGCCACGTGCCAATGCGTCACGTACTGACAGCATGACCACTACGACACCTGTCACGACGCCACAGAACAACCGGGTACGCCGCACCGTCAACGGTTATCGTATTCAGGCCTTCGCAGGCGGCAACAGCCGTGAAGACCGCAAGAAGGCAGAACGTACGGCCAACGACATCAGGGCTCAACTGCCCAACGTGGCCGTTTCAGCCCATTTCTATCCTCCACGCTGGATATGCTACGTGGGCAACTACCGCACGATGGAAGAAGCTAACCAGATGCTGCGCACCATTAAGGGACTAGGCTACAGTCAGGCACTCGTCGTGAGGGCGAAAATCACCGTTTATCAATAAGTGAGAATTTACTCAACGCTCAACACTCAACACTCAAAGCTCGACACTAATGAAGATTGAACCTGATGCACAGCTGACCGACAATGTCAGCACCAGAGAGGGTTTAGAAGAACTGACCCAGCACTACAGGGATATCCTGCGTCTGCTGGGCGAAGACCCCACGCGTGAAGGACTGCTCAAGACACCCCTGCGTGTGGCCAAAGCCATGCAAGTACTTACCAGAGGCTATGATATGGACGCCCACAAGGTGCTCACCGATGCCCTGTTCAAGGAGGACTACTCGCAGATGGTCATCGTGAAGGACATCGACTTCTTCTCACTCTGCGAACACCACATGCTCCCCTTCTACGGCAAGGTACACGTGGCCTACATCCCCAACGGCTACATCACAGGACTCAGCAAGATAGCCCGTGTGGTCGATATCTACTCTCATCGCCTGCAGGTGCAGGAACGCATGACGCTGCAGATCAAGGAATGCATACAGCACACGCTCCATCCGCTTGGCGTGATGGTAGTTGTTGAGGCACGCCACATGTGCATGCAGATGCGTGGGGTGGAGAAGCAGAACTCCATCACCACCACCAGCGACTTCTGCGGCGCTTTCAATCAGGCAAAGACACGTCAGGAATTCATGAACCTGATACACAACAAGTCCTGATGCCCGTAATTAGAATTATCCAAAATCATCATTATTAATAAAAACTTATTCATCATGAATCAGCCAGACAGAGGAACTTACAACAAGAAAGAAAACGTGGCACAACAGTTCTACCACAGTTGCTTCGGAAAAATCGTCATCCTGATTGGCGTGCTTGCTGTTCTTGCCCTTCTCGCCCTGATCACCGTTCCGTCGGAAGAGAAGATGCGCGAGGAGATGAGGGACAACATCCGCCAGTGCATCCAGGAGAACGACAGCATCCAGGGTGACCAGCTCGACGATGCCATCGGCAACGTGCTCCACATGTTCACTTCAGCCGATACCACCGCTTTAGACAATGAGCTGATGGCCAACTTCGACAAGTACAACAAACTGGAGATTTACCGTCACAGCCTGTTCGCCACCGCTTACGTACACAACAACTTCCGTCCTGAAGGCACCCGCGTGGGCTTCGGCTTTTTAGGCTTCGTCATCCCTACAGTCAACTTTAACGACTTCCTGCTGCGCGTAGGTCCCATCCATCGCGACTACGGTGACGGCGTCATCCGTCAGACCATTCAGTCCGGCAGCGATTACATGGGCGATAATCCGCACCTGACGCCCTTTAAAGGCCCTGATGAATAGCAAACATAGAGGCTGCGAAGTTAAAATAAGTTAAGAAATAAGGAAGAAGGAAAAAAACTTCTAACTCCTAACTCCTAACTCTTAACTTTTTATTACCTTTGCACCCGCTTTTAAGCAAACAGGTAGATCCGCTAGCTCAGTTGGTAGAGCACAACACTTTTAATGTTGGGGTCTTGGGTTCGAGCCCCAAGCGGATCACGCTCATAAGTGATAAAAATAATTATGTAATGCAAATCCCTGATTCTCAGTAGAGTGTCAGGGATTCTTCGAAAATGGAATACATGTCACAGGAAGGCTACGACAAGCTCGTGGCCGAACTCCGCCAACTGGAGAGCGTTGAACTGCCTCAAGTAAGGGAGGCCATAGCTGAAGCACGTGACAAGGGCGACCTCAGCGAGAACTTCGAGTATCATGCTGCCAAGCGTGAGCAGGCTCGTCTGCTCAGTCAGATACGTTTCAAGCAAAGGGTGCTGGAGCATGCCCGTGTCATTGACACCGCCCGTCTGGGTAGTGACAGCGTTGGACTGCTCTGCAAGGTGGAGATGACCAATCTGGCTAACAACTGCCGCATGATCTACACCATCGCCAGCCCCCATGAGGCCAACCTGCGCGAAGGAAAAATCTCCATCAAGTCGCCCATCGCCCAAGCGTTGCTCAACAAGAAGGTGGGTGACGTGGTGGAAGTCCGCGTGCCTGCCGGCATCCAGCGTCTCCGAATCGAGAGCATCGAGCTATGATGCTGCCTCGTTGTCGGTGAGTGATGAACTGAGTAGCCAGTTCACGAAGGTCTGAGTGACTTGGAAGGAGTTGTCGGCAATCTGGTTCCAGAAGTCGTGATACATCGAGGCATCGGTATCCTCAAGGGGCAGGTCGCTGATGACGCGAAACGAGATAAACCTTACCTTATTTAAATAACACGTGTGCGCGATGGCTGCCGACTCCATATCGACGGCCTTTGCTTCAGGAAACTTGCCGATGATGTCGCGCATCTTCTCCTTGCTATCTACAAACCAGTCGCCTGTGACGATGAGGCCAGGGTGGATTTGAAGTTGGTGGTTTGAAGTTGGAAGTTGGAGGTTTGTTGCGATGTGTAGCAGTTCAGGGTCAGCAGGGAAACGGGCCGGACAACCCTGTACCTGTCCATATACGGTGGTGTTGTCGATGGCCGTTCCACAATAGACATCGTGGTAGGACAGTTCTGTACTCACCACAACGTCTTGAATGCGAATGTCTTCCCCGTGTCCGCCTGCACAGCCTGAGGAGATGATGACGTCAGGCTGAAACTCGTTAATCATACGCTGTGCGCCAAGTGCCGCATTCACTTTTCCGATGCCACACTTCTCCACACGCACCTGTTCGCTGCTGAACAGCTTTTGCAGCTGACGCAGCTCTTTGTCCATTGCTACAATAATTCCTATTTTCATGTTGTCTGCTTTAATGCCTGCAAAGTTACGAAAAGTCGAGAGAAAAGACAAATTTATTTGAACTTTTCCGAGACAAAGTAATTTCGGCGAAGCCAAAGTTCTTGCAAAAAAGCAAGCGGCGCAAGCGTCGAGCGACGAAAAGTCGAGAGAAAAACCAAACAAAACAAAGAAACTTACCTTTTTTTTGTAGGAGGGCAGCAAATTTTTTACTTTTCACTTTTCACTTTTCGCTTTTTTAATTACCTTTGTAGGCAAATTACCTTAAAACAAAAAGATTATGGACAAGAACGAGAAATTCGTCATTACGATTAACCGTGAGCTGGGAAGCGGCGGACGTACCGTGGGTGAGAAACTGGCTCAGCGTCTGGGTGTGCCCTTTTACGATAAGGAGGTCATCAAGGCCCTGCAGGAGGAGTATGGCCTTACCGTGGATGAAGTGGAGAAGCTGAAAGGTCGTGACCACGGATGGTGGGCAGAGTTTAAGCGCACCTTGTCTATGGGTTTCGTAGCCTCGCAGCAGTATATGGAGAGGGGTTACGTCAACGAGCCTGACCTCCTGGTGACAGACGAGATGTATATGCTGGAGCAGGAGATTCTGAAGGGTATAGCCGAGAGTGAGTCATGTGTCATTGCCGGCCGTACGGCATTCCACATCCTGCGTCGTTATCCCAACCACGTGAGTATCCTCATTCAGGCTCCGCTGGAGCAGCGCATCGCCCGTCTGGTGCAGAAGCGCGGAATCAGCCAGGAGGAGGCTATCGAAGCCATTAACGAAGCTGACGAGATGCGTGAGAACTACGTCCGCAAATACACGGGCACCTCACGCTATGACACGCGCAACTACGACCTGGTCATCAACATGGCCGAGCAGACGGAGGACTGTGTGGTTGATTTGATAATGAAATACTTATCCAATGAGAATTGACAATTGGAAATTGACAATTTAATTGAGTTCATGAAAGATTTTAAGAAGTGGCTGCCCGATGTGGTGGCAGTCGTTGTGTTTGTCGTGTTGTCGGTGGCTTATTTCTTCCCTTCCGACTTCGAAGGGCGCATCCTCTATCAGCACGATACCTCAGCCGGCGCTGGAGCCGGACAGGAAGCCAAGGAGTATTTTGACAAGACGGGCGAGCGTACCCGCTGGACGAATGCGCTGTTCTCAGGCATGCCGACCTACCAGATATCGCCGTCGTACGACAGCACGGTACCCGTCTCTGTGTTTGAGAAAGCTTTTCATCTGTGGCTGCCTGACTACGTGTGGCACCTCTTTGTCTATCTGCTGGGCTTCTACATCCTGCTGCGTGCTTTCGACTTCAAGCAGTATCTGGCCGTGCTGGGCTCCATTATGTGGGCCTTCTCGTCCTATTTCCTCATCATCATAGCAGCCGGTCACATGTGGAAGGTGATGGCCTTGGGCTACCTGCCGCCCATGATTGCGGGTGTGGTGCTTGCCTATCGAGGGCGTTACCTGTGGGGACTAGTGGTGACGGCCGTCTTTGCTGCTTTGGAGATTCATGCCAACCACATGCAGATGACCTACTATTACCTGTTCATCATTGCCGCAATGGTCATTGCCTTCATCATTGAGGGCATCCGCAAGAGGGACCAGCTCTCCAGACTTCATGTGCTGAAGGCCACAGGCGTCTGTCTCATAGGCGGACTCCTGGGTGTATTGGTCAACATCTCCAACCTCTATCATACGTGGGAGTACAGCAAGGCCACCATGCGTGGCGGCTCAGAGCTGAAAGCCCCTGCTCAGGGTGCGGCTGAAGGAACAGGCGGCCTTGACCGTGACTACATCACGCAGTACAGCTACGGCATTGGCGAGACCTGGTCGCTGCTCATTCCCAACATTCAGGGCGGCGCCTCCATGCGTGCTGATGCCGAACAGGGAACAGCCCTTTACCCCCTGGGTGAGAGCAGTGCCGCAAAGGCTGTTGCCGATGAGTCGGTACCTTTCCCTGACGGACAGGTGGTGCCGGCCTCCTACATCTTCAGTCAGATACCTCAGTACTGGGGCGATGGCGGCACTATGGGCCCCGTCTATGTGGGTGCCTTCGTCTGCATGCTCTTCGTGCTGAGCCTGTTGGTGCTGCGCGGCCCGCTGAAGTGGACGCTGCTGGCCGTAACGGTCCTCTCCGTGTTCCTGGCATGGGGACGTAACATGCAGTGGTTCACGGATTTGTTTATTGATTATGTGCCCATGTACGCCAAGTTCCGTACCGTTGAGTCCATCCTGGTCATTGCTGAGTTTACCATACCGCTCCTCGCCATTCTGGGTCTGCGTGAGTGGATGAACAACGTTCAAGGCTCAAAGCTCAAAGCTCAAAGCTCAAAGCTATATATTGCCTTCGGCCTGACGGCAGGTGTGTTACTGCTCTTTGCCCTGCTGCCTACGCTGTTCTTCAACTTCGTGGGGGAGGGTGACGGTCCGCTGCTCCAGCAGATCAGCGCCCTGCAGCCGCTGTTGGAGAGTGTGCGACGCTCTGTCTTTACGGCTGACTGCTGGCGTTCTCTGGCCTTCGTCGTGGCAGGCGCCGCTTGCCTGTGGCTTTACATGAAGGGGTATCTCAAGACGCGTCCTGCTGTGGTGCTCGTCGCCCTGGTGTGTCTCATCGACCTGTGGACCGTCAACAAGCGTTATCTGAACGACTCTATGTTCCGTGATGCCAGCATCAGGGAGCGTACCCACCAGAAGACGCCGCTCGACGATTTCCTGCTGCAGGACCAGACGCTGGATTATCGTGTGCTCAACATGCCTTACGACGCTAGCCGCATCTCCAACGTGTTCAACGAGAACGAGACCAGCTACCGTCACAAGTCGGTGGGCGGATACCATGCTGCCAAGCTGCAGCGTTATCAGGACCTCATCGACAGCTGCCTCTACCGTGAGATGATGGCCATCAATTACATGGTGCCGCAGGCGGGCTACCAGCTCGACTCACTGCCTACTGACCAGTTTATGCCCGTGCTCAACATGCTTAATACCCGTTGGGTGGTGGTCAAGACCGATGACAACCATTTGGCACCCATGCTCAACGAGCAGGCTTTCGGCAATGCCTGGATGGTGGATAAGGTGAACTATGTGGAAACAGCCAACGAGGAACTGGCGGCTCTGACAGAGCTGCCCCTGCGCCATGAAGCTGTCGCCGACAAGCAGTTTGCCGACGTGCTGGGCGAGAGCGTGCCTCAGGACTCCCTGTGTCGTGTGACGCTCGATTCCTACCAGCCTAACCAGCTGACTTATACTGTAGAGTCAGGCAAGGGTGGGGTAGTGGTGTTCTCTGAGATTTACTATCCTGACTGGACGGCAACGGTCGATGATGCCGAAGTGCCGCTGGGCCGAGTTAACTACGTGCTGCGAGCATTGAAGGTGGCACCTGGCAAGCATCGTGTGGTGCTCTCCTTCTTCCCCCGTTCGGTCAAGACCACGGAGACCATTGCCTACTGCTCTTATGGCGTGCTGGCAGCCGTCTTGCTGCTGGGTATCTTCCTTGCCTTTAAGAAGAAAGAGAATAAGAAGAAAGCGTGAAGAAACTGCTATCTCTTCCTCCCCACATGGTGGACAGTTTCCATCAGGCGACGGGCTTGAGTGCCGACGAGTATTTCTGCTCCTGTGACCCTGTGGGCAGTCGTCTGGGTTCAGGCGGTGGCACTGTGTGGCTGCTGCAGCAGGCTCGTGAGTGGCTGGGTGGAGAGCGTAGCATCATGATTCATGCCGGTGGGCGCAGCCAGCGTCTGCCTTCCTATGCCGTTCAGGGTAAGGTGCTCCTGCCCCTGCCTTTAGGTCCTGAGGGACGTTCGAAGAGCCTGTTGTCGCTGCAGTTACCCCTTTATGAGCAGATCATGCAGCAGGCTCCTGAGTCGTTGCGTCTCATGGTGGTCAGCGGCGATGTGCTTATCCTTGCCTCTGAGGCGCTACAGCCTGTGCCCGAGGCCGATGTGGTGTGCTACGGACTGCCGCAGCCTGACGCCATCGCCAGCCATCATGGCGTGTTCGTGATGGACCGTCAGGAACCCTCCGTGTTGTTGCAGATGCTGCAGAAACCCTCGTTGGAAACATTGGCATCGCTGCACGACGACCACCTCTGCCTGACCGACATCGGCATTTGGCTCTTCAGCCAGCGTGCCATCGACCTGCTCCATTCGAGGTGTGAGGTACAAAGCTCCAAGCTCCAAGCTCCAAGTGCAAAGCCAAATTATTACGACTTATACGGCACTTTCGGCCTTACGTTGGGCACTCACCCTACGCTGGTTGATGCAGAGCTCAACAACCTCTCCGTTGCTATTTTGCCTTTGCAGGGTGGCGAGTTTCACCATTTCGGCACCAGCCGCGAACTTGTCAGTTCCACGCTGGCTGTAGCCCGCAGCATGGGACGTGAGATGAGCAGCATCATCGTTCAGCAGTCGGAGGTACACTGCCCACTGAATGACGCTAACCACCACCTCTGGATAGACCGCAGCTACGTGGGAGAGCGCTGGACACTGACCTCTGACAACATTGTGACGGGCGTACCCCGTAACGACTGGGAAATCCATTTGGAGCCTGGCGAGTGCATCGATGTGGTGCCTGTAGGCGACCATGACTATGAGCAGCGTCGCTACCACATTGATGACCGTGTGGATAGTGATGACATCGCCATAAGGGCGAACCTGAGGAGGATGAAGGCTCAAAATGGATAATGAACAATGCTCAAAGCTCAAAGCTCAATGGTTAAAGCAAGTTGTCCTGTTCGCATTGACATAGCCGGGGGGTGGACGGATACGCCCCCCTACTGCATGATGGAAGGTGGTAATGTGGTGAATCTTGCTGTCAACCTGGACGGCCGTCCGCCCATTGAGGCTACTGTTTCCTCTGCTTCAGCGATTCCTGAATCAGGCGAACGAGAGTCTGAGCGTGCGCTTTGCCAGCGCCCAATTCTTCTTGAAAGCCTCGATCAGCACGTTTCCGAACTTGTGGAAACCCCAGAACAGCTTGCTGACTACAAGTGCGTCGGCTCCCCCTTCTCAATTTCGAAAGGTGCCCTCTCCCTCATGATGCAAAGGCAAAGGGAATCCAAACTCACTTCTCCAATGGGAGAGGAACAGGGGGTGAGGCTCCTCCAGACTTATTCCTCCATTCCTGCTGGCAGCGGACTTGGCACCAGTTCCATCCTTGCTGCTACCGTGCTGGCGGCCCTGAGCAAGTTCTACGGTTTGGGTTGGGATAATGACGAGATTGGCCGTCAGACGCTCGTCTTGGAGCAGATGTTGACCACAGGCGGCGGCTGGCAAGACCAGTTTGGAGGACTGATGGGAGGCGTCAAGCTGCTGCAGACCTCAGCGGGTACTGACCAGACGCCAGTCGTCACGCCCCTGCCGCCTGATGTGTTCACCCATCCTGACTACGCGCCCTGTCACCTGCTTTATTATACAGGACTCACGCGTACTGCAAAGATCATACTCGCTGAAATCGTGGAAAGAATGCACCAGCGTGAACCCCGTCAGATGGCCCTGCTGGCAGAAATGAAACAGCACGCGCTGGACATGGCCGACGCCATCCGTCAGAAGGACTTTGAGAAGATGGGACGCTTGGTACGGCTGACGTGGACGCAGAACCAGCTGATAGACAGCGGCACCAATCCGCCTGCTGTACGCCAGATGACGGAGCTGATTGATGACCTTTGTCTGGGTTACAAACTGCCTGGTGCAGGTGGTGGCGGCTTCCTCTACATGGTGGCGAAGGATGCTGAGGCAGCCTCACGCATTCGTCAACGGCTGACGGCTCAACAGCCCAATCCCCGTGCTGGCTTTGTGGAAATGTCTCTCGCAACAAATGGTTTGAGATTAAATCCGTAATCCCTCACCGTAATCCAATTTTTTGCAAAAAAAAAATTAAGCCTATCATCACGACAGGCTTAATTCCTCTAACTAACTTATTATCAACTATTCATTACTCATTCTTAGAAAAACGGTACTTCGACAAGTACGGTGCAAAGATAATGAAAATACTCGAAAGCCAAAAATAAAAACGCTCTTTTTTTGAAAAAAATAACGTAAACGTTTGCGAGTTTCCTCTTTTTTTCGTATTTTTGCACCATTCGAACGAATATTCATTAACTCATTAAGAAAAAACAATGGAAAAGAAGACACCGAAGCGCCGTACATCGCTCAAGGACCTGGCACACGAACTGGGAGTCAGCATCGCCACCGTTAGCCGTGCACTCCGCTCATCACCCGAGATAGGCCGTGAGATGCAGGAACGTGTCAAGGCACTTGCCAAGCAGAAGAACTACCGCCCCAACCCCTTCGCACAGAGCCTCCGCAAGGAAGCCCCCAAGATTTTCGGTGTCGTCGTCCCCCATCTGGAGACGCATTACTACGCCTCTATCCTCTCAGGCATCGAGCGTGAGGCAGCCAAGTCGGGCTACAGCGTCATCAGCGCCAACAGTCACGAGGATTTTGCCCTTGAGGCACGTGCCCTCGACAACTTCGTCAGCATGCACGTAGAGGGTGTCATCGCCTGCCTGGCACAGACCACCACCGACTACCAGCCTTTCCTCGAACTCTCTGACATGGGCATTCCCCTGGTGTTCTTCGGACGTACCTGCCTGCCTGAGAAATTCTCGTCTGTCAAGGCCAACGGCGACGTAGCAGCCCAGGAAGCCACCCAGCACCTCATCGATACTGGCAGCCGCCGCATCGCCTTCATCGGAGGCCCTAACCACCTCGACATGGTGCGCCGTCGCAAGCATGGCTACCTGGAAGCCTTGCGTGAGAACCGCCTGCCCATCCTGCGTGAGATGGTTGCCTGTGGCAAGATTGACTACCAGTGGGCACTCGACGCCACCACCGCACTCCTGCAGCGTGAAGACCGTCCTGACGCCATTCTCGCCTTCAACGACATTATCACCTTTGCCGCCTTTACCGCCATCAAGCAGCAGAACCTTCGCATTCCGGAGGACGTCGCCCTCATCGGCTTTACCGACGACGTGCATGCCGCATACGTCACTCCACAGCTATCCGCCATTGTTGACCAGAGCCACCTCATGGGCGAGCGTGCCTGCAAGATGCTCCTCAAGAATATCAACGGCGACCCCACTATCTACCACGAAATCGTACTCCAGCAGGTCATCATCCGCGAAACCTCCGCAAAGCATCCCCTGGAAACTGTGAAGTAACAAGTGCCTTGTTCCGCTCTTGCTGGGTAAATTTTATTCATTTATTGCTTAAAACTGATACTTTTTTGACTTAATTAAAAAAAAAAAGAAAATGTTGCCGTATTTTATGAAATATTGCGTATCTTTGCCCCGCTAACTGTGCAACATATCTAAATTTTTTTAATACAAATTGCTAATTTATGAAAGAAACGTGCTCAATTCTGAGCCTTGTATCTGTACGATGCAGGTACATCGCTCTCTTGGCTGTGATGTTTCCGCTAATGGCTTTAGCGCAGAGCGTGAACGTTCACGGTACGGTAACTGACGCCTCAACCGGCGAAGAAGTTATTGGTGCAACGGTAAAGGTGAGAGGTGCCGCTGGCGGTACAATCACCGATGCCATGGGTAATTACAAGATCGCGGCCCAGGTAGGCCAGACGCTTGAGATTTCGTACATCGGCTACATCACCTCCACGGTGAGGGTTGTTGCCGGACAGACCACTTATGACGTTGCCCTGAAAGAGGACAGCGAGTCACTGGAAGAGGTGGTGGTCGTAGGTTACGGTACGATGAAGAAGAGTGACCTTTCAGGTGCTTCCGCCTCCATTGGCGAGCAGGCGCTGAAGGGCTCGGTCATCACTTCACTTGACCAGTCGCTGCAAGGTCACGCTACGGGTGTGACGGCAGTCACCACGTCAGGTGCTCCTGGTTCATCTTCATCTATCCGCGTGCGTGGTATCGGTTCTATCAACGCTAACCAGGAACCGCTCTACGTCATTGACGGCGTGATTGTACAGTCTGGCGGACAGTCGGGTTCCGACTATGGTTTGGC
>JAEEGH010027194.1_pt1 | contig 11338 bp, 12 predicted proteins | sample 9134181 | NCBI WGS metagenome assembly JAEEGH01 (sample SAMN16246544, study PRJNA631951) | gut metagenome | biome: gut microbiome; feature: rumen; material: DP-attached | host: Bos | place: Iran: Karaj | collected 2018-10 | reverse complement strand
TCAGCGGCCTGCTGGTCTCCATAGATGGCAGCGAAGAGATCAGCGACACCAACAAGCGCATCTGCAGCATAATAGACTATAAAATCAGCAGAACAACCCCGGATAATCCTTAGCCTTCGACATCAGCACCTCGGCAATGAGGGCGTGGCCGCGCTCGTTGGGATGGATGCCGTCGGCGCAAAGGTAATCGTCGTAGTCCGCCTGCTCCAGAAATGGCGAGGTGATGTCCACAATGGGGACATCCCTTTGCCTGGCCAGCTTAAAAAGCTCCAGATTATACATCTCGTGCCAATGTGAGATGCGGATTGTCCTGCCGCCCAGCCATTGCAGGATGTTGTCCCTGTTCAGGCCGAACGATACTGTCTCGAAAAAACGGTCTGGGTCAATGACCGGCATGGAAAGGATCACAGGCCGTATATTCATTTTTTTAACGCTGTCAATAAGCGCGTTGTACTGCTGAACAAAACGTTTCAGCATCACCTTGGGCTGGTGCTGCTTTTGCGGTTCTGCGGCCACGGCCGCCCAGTCAAAGTCGCAGTCGTTGCCGCCATATTCAAAAACGGCCACATTACTCCCCTTCACCTCGCTGCCGTACCTTTCCATATATTTCATCCCCTGTGTGGTGGTGCTGCCGAAACAGGAGAAATTCAAAATTTTCACACCCAATCTCCGTTCGCAGCGGCTGACAAAGCCCTGCTCCGAAATCTTGTACTTGGGCCTGCCGTTCTCCTTTTTGGTGTCGGACATCACGCCCCGCATTATCGAATCCCCGAAAGTGCTTATCATGGTAACCTCCGTTAACTTGTTTTGGTTTTGCGCTGCAAAAATAGTAAAGATTGCCGGCACAAAAGCAAGCGTGTTACCGTCATTCCGCAATAGGGACGAAAATTGCCGTTTTTGGGACAAAAATGCCGTTTTTAGGGACGAAATATGGGAAGTTGTGACGAATGAACCGGTTCGTCACAGGGTTTTCCTCTTCTTCTCACCCAGCACGCACCAGCGCACGAATGGTATCCGCCGCAAAAACTCATAAAGCAGCGGCGACAGCGTGAAGACGGCCACGGCCAGAATCAGGTATATGACAACAGGTGGCAGAGTGGTGTAAATTTTCATCATGTAGCCGAGGCTGGCAATCACCAGATAATGCACGATGTAAAGACCGAAGCTGGAGCGGGTCATGTATCCGGCAAATTTTCCGGTTTGGTTGAAACGGGCCTTGAACCAACCCATCAGTGCAAGGCACATCATCCAGCCGTAGAGGCAGTTGAGCGGGCTGCTAAGATACTGCGGAGAGGTGTTGTCCTGCCCGAAAGTGGTGGAGACCAGCACTGCGCCGGAAGCCACGGCGGCGCACATCAGCGGAATCCAAGCCCTGCCCAGTTTCTCCTGCGCCTCGTCACGTGCGAATATGAAGTAGCCCATCAAAAACGGTATGAAATAGAACAGAGGTTTGTACAGATTGTACAGCCCGTCGGCGCTTTCAGGACGCGGATGCATGACAAGGGTCTGTTCACCAAGCCAGAACAGCAGGCCGAGCAGCAATATCCAGACCATTCCCGCCTTTTCGCCGGCGATTTTGCCGCACCATTCGTAAAAACGTCCGTTGCCGTCAAGTTTCCGCACCAACAGCAGAAGCAGCGAAAAAAGCCACAAGTCCTGGATGAACCAGAGCGGCCCCGTGCCGCTGACCGCCCACATGAAATACTTGGCCACGCCAGGCATGCCGTCGAAAGTTCCGGCCTTTGCCGCCACAGCCGTATTGAAATAGCCAACCATCCAATGGAAAACTAACAGGCCGATGGTGGCCGGCACAAGCAGTTTCCGCGTGCGGGACTTGAACCACTCTCCTGCAGGGTGACGCTCCAGCGCATACCGTGCACTCACGCCTGCCAGCAAAAAGAGCAGCGGCATGAACCACGGGTATAGGATGTACATCACCACATCCTGGTACTGCGGCCCCTCACCGAAACCTCCAATGCCTCCGAAGACACCCTTGTTGTTGAAAAAGTAAATCACATGGTAGAACAGCACCAAAAGCACTGTCACCCAACGCAGATTGTCCATCCAATGTTTTCTGTCCATTTCAATTGTATTTTGTTATCGCCTTTAATGTTGTAAAACGCGGAATCGTGGGCTTTATTGTTTTTGAAAACATATATAGGCAATAATAACCCCATCCCATCGTTATAATGCCTGTATGAATCATAAAAACTGTTGAAAGCATGAAGCAAAAGAATCTTTTTTCCGTCCTGTCGCACAAAGCGATCCGGATATGCGGCCTGTTGGGCGTGTCAATGTTGGCCGTTGTATTGTTTTCCTCCTGCAATAAGGTTGAGGATTCCAATCCAAGGGATGACAGTTCCGGTTTTGTGAACATCACCGATGTGGTGCCTGACGCCATCCTTGAAGTGCGTTACTATGGAACCTACAACTTTGTGGGTGCGCGGATAGACGGTTATCTGCAGCCGACGGCCCTGCTGACAAAGCGTGCGGCCGACAGCCTGCGTGCCGTGAGCGACGATGTCATGGCTCAGGGCTACCGTCTTAAAATTTACGATGCCTACCGTCCACAATGTGCTGTAGATCATTTTGTCCGCTGGGCAGCCGACCTTGCCGACACGGCAATGAGGCCCTATTTCTACCCCAACGTGGACAAGAGCCGCCTGTTTGAATTGGAATACATTATGGAGAAGAGTGGCCACACCCGCGGCTCGACGGTTGATCTGACGCTTTTTGACATGAAAACGGAGAAGGAGCTTGACATGGGCGGCACCTTCGATTGGTTCGGCAGCGAAAGCCATCCCGATTGCGGGGGTAATCCTGAAACTGGTGAATACCGGCAGAATGACACAATTACAGCCGTGCAGTTCAAAAACCGTATGGTGCTGCGCAACGCTATGCTGCGTCATGGTTTCAAGGCCTTGGACAGCGAATGGTGGCATTTCACCCTGAAGGACGAGCCCTATCCGGACACCTACTTCACCTTCCCGGTGAGGCAGATTTTTTAGGAATCAGGCGAACACTTCCAAAATTTCCCGGCATGCAATTGCCGTCTCCCCGCTGTTGAGCAGCATGCCCGAAACCGCCACGCCATAAACGCCGGCCTGTTTCAGCGGAAGCAGGTCGTCAGCGGTGATGCCGCCAATGGCATAGAGCGGTATGTTGATGTTATGCTCCCGAAGTGTGCGAATGATTTTGGCATAGCCTTCCAAACCGAGTACCGGAGCCAGTTTCTGTTTGGTCTCGGTGAAGCGGAACGGCCCAACGCCCAGGTAGTCGGCTCCGTCGGCGACGGCTTTCAGCGCATCGTCTGCGGTGTTGCAGGTGGCACCCAATAGGAAACGGCTGCCGGTTATCTTTTTTGCTTCGGCCACCGGAATGTCGTTCTTTCCCACATGAACCCCGTCAAAAAGGCCGCTCTCCAGCAGGTGGATGCGGTCGTCCACTGTGAGCAGAGCACCGTGTTGGTCGCAGGCTGGGCGCAGTTTTACGGCGGCAGCCAACACCTCCTCATCAGTGGCATCCTTCATGCGCAGCTGTACGAAGCGGAGGCCGCCCTCCAGCACGGCTATCGCGCCATCCACATAATTGTACCGGGTGTTGTGGTGGGTGATGAACATGGTTTGCGGCAACGCCCACAGGTTGCCGATGGAGGCGCAGGCGGAAAAGCCTATTTCTTGAAGGAGAGGGAATTTCTCGCGTGTCACGCCGCCCAATGCCACCGCTTTTCCGTTGAGCCGCCCTTCAGCGAAGGCCTTTTTCAGGACTTCGGGCGGGAAGGCGGAGCGGTAGCCCTGCTTGCTCACCGAATCGAACACCGGCGAAAGGAAACAGTAGGCACAGTCGGCCTGCCGTTGCACAAACTCGTCTATGGAATGGCAGGAGGCCGACACGCGCTTGCCCTTCAGCCGCTCCGCCAGCACCGGGTTGCGGCTGTTGAGGTGCACGCCGCCAAGCTGCAGCTCCTCCGCCAGATGATGGAAGTCGTGCAGCGTAAGCCGGGCGCGGATGTCATGCGGAAAGGCCGAAAGGTATTCCCGCAGCTGTTGTTCGGAAAAACGGGGTTTGCGGATGTGGAAATAGTCCGCCTGCCCGCTGCGCAGCCAGGCCGTGATGCGCTCCTGCTCGCGGAAAACGCCCTGTTCCGGTGTGATGCCTATCCTTTTCATGTTTATCCTCCGCAGGTGGCACGAATGATGGTCACCTTGTCGCCCTCGCACAGCAGTCGGCTTTCATAATCCTGTTTTTCAAGCACCTCCATTCCCACGGCAACGGCCGCCCCGTCGCTGTTTTTGAGGTTCATGATCTCGCACAGCGCCTTCACGCTGCATCCGTCCGGAACGGACATTGTCTGGTTGTTAACTGTGATGTTCATGGCAAAAACTGAAATTTGAAAATATAATAACGTCGGTCTAGGCGGTTTATTGTATCGGTATTTGTTGTGACGTTATTCTGCCCCAATGAAAAATTGGTCGTTGTTGATCAGGAACACATCGCAGTCCGCCTCCCTGTGGAATTTTTCAATGTTGTCCAGTGCCGTGTTCACCGCATCCTTTGAAATGCGCCGTATCATGTTTGTCCAAAAGATGACGATTTGGTATTCTGTGTTGAGACTTTCCGGCAGTTGGTAAATTTGCTGCAATTTTCTGTAGGAAAGGCCGTTGCCCTCTAACGGCACGGCGGTTTTCGGAGGGAATTCTCCGAAACGGTTGTCAAAATTCCAATCTAATGAGGTCAGTTTTCCTGGTGCGTAGCAGTTGATGTGCATTGAAACCAGTGTGTCATGGTGGAAATAGAGCATCTGTATGGGTTGTATCAATGTCTGTTTCTGCCAGGTGGTGTCCGGGGAGAGCAGCCTGTACGCATCGAATTGCACGCTGTCGCTCACATGTGCGGAAAGGCTGATGTTCTCCCTTTTCACGTAAGAGGCGAATTTTTCGCACTTTTCAGGCTCGAAGGTCTTCAGATTGCGCACGCCATACAGCGTGGAAAAAATCGCCGTGCATCCCGACAGCAGCAATGCCGCCACAATTATAAACGCTAATGGTTTTATTCTCATCCGGTTATGTTTTATGAAAAATATAACGTCGGTTCGGGCGGATTATTGCCTTTTCATGTACAATAAAAACCAACCAAATGCGTTATTGCCATAAAACACTGTTGTATGAAGAAATCGTTTTCCTTGCATTTTTATGTGGCCTTTGTGTTGGCGTATCTTGTTTTTGACATTATCGGGCTGGCAATTGATGCAGCCACATGGGGACATCACAGGACATCTTTAGTTTATGATTCCGTTTTTCAAATGCTGATGTTTTATTTGATTACTTTCCTTGCCCAAATGATTATAGGGCTGGTGGTCTGGTTTATATACAAACAGGCCGAAAACAAATGGATGGTGTTGCTGACGTCGCTCATATTATTGGGATATAATCTCTTATTTTTGATAAATGCCAGTCTTACCGACTCAGATGGATATGGATTCGGATTATTATTAGCGGCATTTCCGCTTTGGGGTCCAAGCAACCCTTTTATACTTAGTATGTATGAATTTCTTGATTTTTTTGAAGTGTTGATTTCCACGGCACTTTATTCGGTGGTGACTTTTTTGGCGATTCTATTATCAAAAAACAGTAATAAGGCTGAAGACAGGCAGCCTACCACCCCCGCAGCTCATCAGGGTTGAAGCGGAACACCGACAGCCGCAGTTTGTCGGCATTTTCGTCAAGGTAGAACCATGGGGAACGGAATGGATGCCTTAGATTCCGCATCACATGTATGTTGCGTGCCGGTGTGTTGCCTTCCGCCAGCAGCAGCATCTTTTTGCCGGTGCGCGGGTTCCGGGCGACGTCCACCACCATCACGGCATGTCCGTATTGGTTGCCGGGTCTGTCCGCAGCCGCATACACAAAAACATCTCCGGGCTCTATTATAGAGAGCGGACGCTGCTGCAGTTCGCGGCTGAGCGAGAAGGTGTTGGCCACGCCATAGACCTTCCTGAGATATTTTTCAAATTCCTTTCGGGAAGGGCCGCCCGTATATTTCATGGTTTTCCCGTTGACATCGTTGAAGCGGATTTCACCGTATCTGCCACGTTTGAAGAGGTATTCCGCGCGGAGTCTCATGCAGGCGTCGGCACATTGCTCCGCGTTTGAGAGTACGGGCATATCCACCACCGCGTAGCTCAGGAACTGGTAGTTCGCCGTGTCTCCGGTGTGGAGCATCACCATTGCCCCTTTCCCTTTCAACGGCAGCGAGCGGAGAAACGCGCTGTAGGCGGTGTCGCTGCCGTCAACCCTCTCATAACCGTATGGAACCGGAATCTCTCCGATGGTCTTGTAGCTGTGCGGGTTGCTTGTTTTGGTGTCATGATGGAACCATGCATACCCCAGCGCGGCAACAACCGATATTGCCATAATGATTCTGAAAATTTTCGCAGCAGCGGATCTTTGTTTTTTCATTCGGAAACTTTTTGGGATTTCACGGAATGTATCGGATTAAACCGAAATTGGTTGCAATCCATAGTGTTCCATCTTCAATGGCGATGTCCATAATCACATTTTTGTATTTGCCTTCCCTGAAAAAAACTGGTGTGACATTCTTTCCGTCAAATTTTACAAGGCCGTTGTTTGTAGCCATCCAATAGTATTTTCCATCATATTCAATATCCCGCACCATGTGGTCTGAAATTCCGGAATTGGATTTGTTGAAATGTTTCCACTTGCCGTCTTTCATGACCGAAAAGCCTCCGTCTCCGAAACCGCCGCCGTAACCTATAATCAGTGAACCGTCATCCATGTATTTCACGGCTTGTACACTATTGATGACAAGCGGTGATTTCTTCTCCGAATACTTTTCCCATTTGCCATTTTTATAAACCAGCAATCCATAGTCAGGTTCCCCGTCAGTTTCCGCCATACTAAGTGCAATATCCCCTTTATCATTAACATCTACATTCAAGGCAACCATATTCTTTTTCGGAAGTTTTAACGTTGACCAAGAACCATCTTTGAATATCAATAGAAGACCGGAAATACCGGTAAAATAGATAACACCGTTCTTATCTTCGCAAATGTCTATGATTTCAAAGTCATTTTTTTTTATTCCGATATCATCAGGATTTAACACTGTCCATTGCGTGCCGTCATATCGGGCAATATCTGTATGAGGATATGCAGAGAACACCACCCATAAATTGTCCTTTGAATCCTTGAAAATTGGTTCTACATGTTTACCTCTTATAGTGGAGGTGTCTTGGTTGGATGCAGTAAAGTCTTTTCCGTCAAAAATGAAAAGGCCGTTTTTTGATGTCCCCATCCATTTGTTTCCCCTTGAATCCACGGCAATGCTCCACAAATCCGGGTCGGTCATATTGGAATTGGTTGTGTCAAAAATGGTTACATTCTGACCATTGCCTTTTGTCAGGAAAATGGAACACAAGCATAGAATTAAAATTATGTTTTTCATAAAAATCTTTTTTTGAATTTAGGTTTAGATATAACGTCGGTTCGGGCGGATTATTGCCTTTCCATGTACAATAAAGACCAACCAAATGCGTTATTGCCATAAAAATGAAACGAATGATGTCCGAAAACAGATTTCATGACAGATACCGCATCCCGTCCGCACGTGCCCAATGGCACAATTACGATGGCGGTGAATATTTTGTGACCGTCTGCACCCGCAACCGCGAACATTATTTCGGTGAAATTGCGGGCGGGGAAATGCATTTGTCGGAAATGGGAACGGTTGCCGACAAATGTATGCGGAATATCCATAATCATTTTCCGCATGTTGATGTCCCATCGTATGTGATAATGCCAAATCATGTGCATGCGATTATTGTTATTGGTACAACAAATTTGGAACGCCCAACTGTAGAGACGCAAAATTTTGCGTCTCTACAATCATCCCAACAATCGGAATCGTCACAAAAATTTGGTCCGCAACGTCGTAATTTGGCGTCCGTTGTTCGTGGATATAAAATTGGTGTTACAAAATTTTCCCGACAAATTGGCATCCCATTTGCGTGGCAGGCGCGGTTTCACGACCATATTATCCGCAATCAGGATGAAATGGACCGTATCGTGCGGTACATTGGAAACAATGTGGCAAAATGGGAATCGGATGAATTGAACCGTTGAACAACCTACCACCTCCGAGGTTTAATAAAACAATTCCCTTTTTCTGTCGGTGGACAGGAAAATGTCGGGATAGGGCTGGAAATCGATTTGATGGGTGTCGGTTTCTTTGAAAAGGAACTGTTCCTCATCCTCTTCCGGCACTATCCACTGGCGTCCGTCGTCGCTAGCGGCCACAATGAAATAGTCGCTGTTAACAGTGGCCATGGTCCATACGCCGGTGGTGCGCTTGGTCGTATATGACGGGATCCAAAGGCGGAATTCACTGCATTCATCGTAAAGTTCGAAAAGCAGGTTCATTAACGGAATGCGTGCCACACCGCAGGGGAAGGTGATGGCATAGCGGTCACCCTCTATCTGCCATAGTTGTGCGATGTTGTCAATGTGATTCTTGGAGTATTCAAAGGCATATGTATCCAGCAATTCGCGGATGTCTCCCGATTCGGTGGCCAAAATAATGGTTCCGTCTGAATGGTGGTGTGCCATTTTCTGTTCACGTTTGTGTTTGATTTCCTCATCCTTGTCGGCTTCCGAAGCGCTCCATGAGGCAAGCCGTGTCCAGTCTTTGCGTTTGGCTATGAGATGCAAAAACGGTTTCATGCCGTCTATGAGAAGCCATATTGTAAAACAAGATGAAGCTATAATAGCTAAAACAGCATCCTTGATGCCATATTTGAAAATGATGCTTATAATGAGATAGATGCAGAAACCAGCAACACCAAGATAATATATGCTCTTGATGATATCGTCAATCCGCTGCCTGCGCAGTTTTTTCTCTTCCGAAATCCCGAGTTCCCTTTTCTTGTCGCTGCGGTTTTTCTCCGCTCTTCTGGCTCCTCGTTCAATCCATTTTTCCATTGCTAAATCTGATGTTAAAGAAAGTGTTTTTTTGTTTTTTCATTCCTCCCTATTCCTCCCCAATCAGATTCCAGAAACTCTCCGGCAGGCGGATGTTGGGGACGCGGACGGCGTCGTGGAACAGCGGGGCGATCTCCTCGTCGCGGAAACCGGCGATGCCGCAGCCGATGCGCGTCACAAGGAAGGTCAGCTCCGGATGCTGCCGGGCGAAACCGATGAATTCCTCCGTGTAGGGGGCGATTGTCTCCACGCCGCCCTGCATGGTGGGGATGGCGTAGCTCTGTCCCTGCAGCCCGACTCCCTGTCCCATGACCGCCCCGAACTTTTTGACGGCTATATAGGCTGCTCCACCGCCGTGCATGCCTTGAAGGTTGCTGCCGAAGACGAAAATCTCGTTCGGTTTCAGGCTTTGGATCAGGTCGGGCGCGGTGCGCAGCAACGGGGAGAACAGCGCCTTTTCGCAGTGCCACAGCAGCATGTCCGTCATTTCCGGGTGTCCGGGCATGGTTAAAAGTTCCGGTTCGGTTGAAATATCCTTCCACATCTGGAGGAAGGCCTTAATCAGTATCTCGTCATGATCGAAGGCCAGGGGAGGCAGTTCGCCGATGGGGAACCATGCCGCCATGCGTGCGTCGTCTCCGCCGGTTGCCGCCGTCGGTTCAACAACGGTGTAGTAGGCGATGGAGACAACCCTTTCGCGCGGGTCGCGCCGGACGGTTGAAAAGCTGCCGAAGGGCATCAGCGCGGGAACCTCCAGTCCGGTCTCCTCCTTCAGTTCGCGGCGTGCCGCCGCCTCTGCGGTCTCGTTTATCTCCATGAATCCTCCGGGGAATGCCCACATTCCCTTGCAGGGGTCGTTCTTGCGCTCGATGAGCAGCAGTTGCAAATCTTTGCCGTCATAGCCGAAAACCACGCAGTCGGCTGCGATGGCAGGGTGGGGATATTGGTAGGTGTAGCTCATGTCGTTTTGTTTATGGAAGGTTTATATATCATTTGTTATTTCCCAATGTCCGCCTTTATTTGAACCAATGTGTCGTAAAAGCTTTTGTTCTTGCATGTTCTTTAAGTGTTTGCTTATACCACTGCGTGCCATGCAAAGTTCGGCAGCCATTTCTCTTGACGTAATTCGAGGATTGGATTTTATCAATTCAATTATTTTTTCCTGTGTTTTTTCTGGTCCACTTTCTGGTCCACTTTCTGGTCCACTTTTATGATTTTTTTCTTCGTCATTTTCCGTTTTTGGAATCCAATTGTATGGCACAATCATGCGGATATAGTTGTCTCCGAACTCAAAATTCTCACGTTTGTATGTGCGCATGATGCGGTTCATGCCAGATCCCAAAGCTTCCACCATTTCCACGTCGCGGAAAACCCGCATAAGTTCGCGGTTGCGTGGCAGGCTTACGCCGTTGAAGAAATCCTCTTGGGTCAAACCCAATGGAAATCTTCCAATAGAGGTGATTTCCAGTCGATCGGAAAAAAGTTCAACCTTTGAGGGAGCGCCATAATAATAGTCGTTATGTACAATAGCGTTGATAACAGCTTCCCTTACAGCGATTTTATCCCATTGGGGCGTGTCAATTCTCCGCTTTGGGGTGATTTTTGATAACACCTTGTTCTCCACATCAAGTTTGTCAAGTATTTTTTGTGTTGCAGTAATCAGACAACAATAGCCGTATTCATTGTTAGAGATAAGGTTGTAGCGATCTTTTTCCGCATATTTGGCAAGTTTCATCGAATTACTGTTTTCATCGGCAAGCAGATATGCCACATAATTGTATTTGCCATCGTCAGTCAACAGGTCGAGCGAGCGGATGAAATTGTCGTTGAGTTGGAACCCTTTCTCATTGTAATATATTTTGAGTTGGGTGAAGGTCAAATCTTGTCGTGGAGAAACCGCATTTTTAAGAGTGTTATGCGTTTTTTTTGCGTACATTTCTTCAATCTGGGTGTTGGTCATAGGTTCTGCCGCCGTTCCAACACGTATATAGCATCCTTTCTCTGAAAGGCCATAACGTGTTTTATAATATGGTTTTTCACTTCCACTGGCAATAAATATTTTAATGACAGGTACATTGTCGATTTGTTCCACCATGACGTCAAACAGTCCCATAGGAGATGGTGAAATTCCCATTCTGATACGGTCTTTGATTTTGAGTATGTCACCGTCAAGGTCTTTTACCCCAACTGAATTGCCCTTATCATCTATGCCAATGTAAATGATTCCGCCTTCACGGTAATTGAGAAATGCCACCACTTCACGTTCCAAATCAAGTTCGTGAGTTAGTTCGCGTTTGAATTCTATACGGTTGGTTTCTGTAATCATGTTTTTTTCTCTGTTA
>JAEEGH010027193.1_pt1 | contig 11338 bp, 10 predicted proteins | sample 9134181 | NCBI WGS metagenome assembly JAEEGH01 (sample SAMN16246544, study PRJNA631951) | gut metagenome | biome: gut microbiome; feature: rumen; material: DP-attached | host: Bos | place: Iran: Karaj | collected 2018-10 | reverse complement strand
GCGGAAGAGCAGACGGACATAATGGCCCGCCTTGGCAAACTGACCCAGATGAAAAAGACAATAAACCTGAAATTAGGAAGAGAAAAGAAATGAAGCAGTACAAGAGAACCCTGGTGACCTGCGCGCTCCCTTATGCGAACGGTCCCGTGCACATCGGCCATCTGGCCGGAGCCTACATTCCCGGAGACATTTACGTGCGTTACCTCCGAATGCGCGGAGAGGACGTGGTCTTTGTGTGCGGCTCGGACGAGCACGGCGTTCCCATCACCATCAAGGCACGCGAGCAGGGAGTCACTCCACAGGACATTGTGGACAAGTACCACAAGGTCATGAAAGACGCCTTCACAGGGCTTGGAATCAACTTTGACATTTATTCCCGTACGTCGTCCCAGGTGCATTCGGAGAACGCATCCGAGTTCTTCCGCAAGCTCTACGACCAGGACGATTTCATAACCAAGGAGAGCGAGCAGCTCTACGACGAGGAAGCCAAGATGTTCCTCACGGACCGCCTCATTGAGGGCACCTGCCCCAAGTGCGGCAACCCTCATGCATACGGAGACCAGTGCGAAAAGTGCGGCTCCACGCTGAGTCCGGAAGAACTCATCGACCCCAAGTCCAAGCTCAGCGGCACCACGCCCGTGAAGAAGAAGACCAAGCACTGGTACCTGCCCCTGGACAAGTACGAGCCCTGGCTCCGCGACTGGATCCTGGAGCAGCACAAGGAGTGGAAGACCAACGTGTACGGCCAGTGCAAGAGCTGGCTGGACGGCGGCCTGCAGCCCCGTGCCGTTACCCGTGACCTGGACTGGGGCGTTCCCGTCCCGGTAGAAGGCGCGGAGGGCAAGGTCCTTTACGTCTGGTTCGACGCCCCCATCGGCTACATCTCCAATACCAAGGAACTCCTGCCGGAAAGCTGGGAGAAGTGGTGGAAGGACCCCGAGACCCGCCTGGTGCATTTCATAGGCAAGGACAACATCGTTTTCCACTGCATCGTTTTCCCGTCCATGCTCAAGGCATACGGTGACTATATCCTTCCGGACAACGTCCCGTCCAACGAGTTCCTGAACCTGGAGGGAGACAAGATCTCCACCTCCCGCAACTGGGCCGTATGGGTGCACGAATATGAGAACGAGTTCCCCGGCCAGGAGGATGTTCTGCGCTACGTCCTCACCGCCAACGCCCCGGAGACAAAGGACAACGACTTCACCTGGAAAGATTTCCAGAGCAGGAATAATTCCGAGCTCGTAGCTATTTTCGGCAACTTCGTGAACAGGGCCGTGGTGCTCACGCACAAGTACTTCGGCGGCGCCGTCCCGGAGAACCTGAAGCCGGAGGCCATCGACGCGGAAACCCTTGCGTCCGTGAAACCCTGCCGCGAAGCGCTGGAAAAATACATCGACACATTCCACTTCCGCGAGGCCCTCAAGGAGGCCATGAACATTGCCCGCATAGGCAACAAGTATATCTCGGACATGGAACCCTGGAAGGTTGCCAAGGAAGATATGGACCGTACTGCCAGCATCCTCTACACCTGCCTGCAGCTGTGCGCGGAACTGGCAATAGCCTTCGAGCCATTCACGCCCTTCGGTGCGGAGAAACTCCGCCACATGCTCCGCGTTGGCATTGACGCCGGCACGGACCACCGCGCCGGTGAAGGCCAGCCCACCGTGAACTTCTACAAGCCCGGCGAGGGCAAGGCCCTGCATACCTCCTCTTCGTCATTCTCGGGCTCCTCTTCGTCATTCTCGGGCTCCACTTCGTCATTCTCGGGCTTGTCCCGGGAATCTCTCACCCTCCGTTGGGACATGCTTGGCACCTCGGAACTCATCCCCGCCGGCCACAAGCTGGGAGAGGCGGAGCTCCTGTTCCGCAAGATAGAGGACGCTGAAGTTGACGCCCAGATTGCCAAGCTGGAGGCCATCAAGGCCGCCCGCGAGGCAGCTGAGGCCGCAAAGGCCGCTGCAGAAGCCGCCAAGAAGGTGGAACCCCAGAAGCCGGAAGTGACTTTTGACGATTTCGCCGCCATGGACATCCGCACGGCCACCGTGCTTGCCGCGGAAAGGGTCCCCAAGACGGACAAGCTCCTGAAGCTCACCATCGACACCGGCATAGACCAGAGGACCATAGTCTCCGGAATCGCGGAGTACTACTCCCCTGAAGACATGCTTGGAAAGCAGATATGCATCCTAGCCAACCTTGCACCCCGCGTAATCCGCGGCATAGAGTCCAAGGGTATGATCCTCATGGCCAAGCAGGGCGACGGTAAGATGCGTTTCATCACTCCCCAGGAAGTCCTTGCAAACGGAGCACAGGTAGGATAATATGAAAAAGCTGTTATTTGGAATACTCCTGCTGGCGCTTTCCTGCAACCAGCCCGGCGCCAACACCAACGTCCCGGACAATGGCCAGAACCAGGGTCAGGGCCAGGAACAGGAGCAGGAAAAGAAAGAGTTTACGGCAAAGCTCACCACTTTGGCCGCCACGGACATCACTGAGTCCAGCGCTGTCCTTCATGCCTCATATGAGGGCGTGGACACGGAGTATGCTCCCCAGGGAGTAGTATTCCGCTACGGCACGTCTTCCGAGTCCCTCACCTGGCAAATAGCTCCTCAGGATAGAGTCTCCGGGCCTTCTGGAGAGTTCTCTGCAGAACTGTGGGAACTCACAAGCGGCCAGACTTATTACTTCCAGGCTACGTTTGACGCCTGGAACCCCGTAGAGAAGAAATACACTCCCGTAAGCGGAGAGGTGTTGTCTTTCACCACCAAGAAAAAGACCATCACTTCCGCAGTTCCTACATGGGCTGAGCTCCCGGTTATCGATTACACCACCGACGGCAGCTACAAGGTGAGCACCACGGACAGCAACATCTATTACGCCTGGCACATAAGCCCCGATGTCACCGGTCCCGGCGGCAAACTGGCCCGCAATTATACCGTTTGCTACAGCGCAGAGCATCACTGCCCCGTATGGGTAGCCGCACCAAGGCACTCCATGTACGTTGGATCTTCGGGACGAACCGACGCCTACGGCAAGGACCCTGACGTTCCTGCCGATATCCAGTACAACTCCAAGTCTACAGGCGGCGGATGCAACAAAGGCCATATGCTGGGTTCAGCAGAACGCACATGTTCCAACGCAACTAACCAGCAGGTGTTCTACTATACCAACATCGCTCCGCAGCTTTCATCCGGGTTCAATACCGGTGGCGGCGGCTGGAACCTTCTGGAAGACTATGTCGACACACAAGTCTGTGCAGATACCCTGTACGAAGTGCTTGGAACCTACTTTGAGAAGTTCACGGACGGTTACGGGAAAACCCAGAACCCTTCAACAATAAGCTTCGGCGGCCGTAGCGACGTCCACATGCCCACCATGTTCTACTATGCCCTCCTCCGCACCAAGAGCGGAAAGACCGGCAAGAGCGTCAAGGACTGCTCCGCAAGTGAGCTCAAGTGCGTCGCATTCGTCCGCACCCACACCAACGACCTCAAGGGCCAGAAGCCCTCTTCCAAGGAGCTGATGTCCATCGCAGATCTTGAGAGGATTACAGGAGTCACCTACTTCCCCAACGTTCCCAACGCGCCAAAGAGTACCTTCAGCGCATCGGACTGGGGGTTGTAATCAGCCACGCATTCCCCATAGAACAACGCCTACGGAGACGGAGACGTTGAGGGAGTGTTTTGTGCCCTGCTGGGGGATTTCCAGGGAAAAGTCGCAGGCGTCTACTACGGCCTGCTGAACGCCGTCTACTTCATTGCCGAAGACAAGGGCGTACTTGGCGCCGGGCTCACGGCGGAAGGTATCCAGCTTCACTGAATTCACCGTCTGCTCCACGGCCACTACGGTATATCCATCGGCCTTGAGCCTTTGGACCAGTTCAACCACGTCCTGAACGTGCTCACAGGGCACAACTTCCTCTGCGCCAAGGGCTACTTTGCGAAGATCCGGTGACGGCGGAACGGGGGTGATGCCGCCAAGAAACACCTTGTCCACCCCAAAGGCATCGGCCGTGCGGAAGGCGCTGCCGGTGTTGTGGGCGCTGCGAACGTTGTCAAGGACGATGACAACGCCACTCTCAGGGCGGTTACGGTACTGCTCCGCAGATATGCGGCCAAGCTCAATATTCAGGAGTTTGCGGTCTTTCATATTGCAAATTTAAAGTATTTCCGATAAATTTGTAGGATAGATAACACTAATAATTATAAAATGAAACAGGATTTACAGGTTTTTGACCTTATCAAGAAGGAATACGAGCGTCAGAGCTCCGGCTTGGAACTTATTGCTTCTGAGAACTATGTGACGGACCAGGTGCTCCAGGCAATGGGCTCCATCTGCACCAACAAGTATGCTGAAGGTTACCCCGGAAAGCGCTACTATGGCGGCTGCGTGGTTGTGGACCAGATAGAGCAGCTTGCAATTGACCGCCTCTGCAAACTCTTCGACGCAGAGTACGCCAATGTGCAGCCCCACTCCGGCGCACAGGCAAACATGGCCGTAACAATGGCCTGCCTCAAGCCAGGCGACACCTTCATGGGTCTTGACCTGTCCATGGGCGGCCACCTCACCCACGGCTCACCCGTGAACGCTTCCGGTATCCTCTACCATCCCGTAGCATACGGCCTCAACCCTGAAACCGGCCGCGTGGACTATGACGAAATGGAGAAGAAGGCCCTTGAGTTCAAGCCCAAGCTCATCATCGGCGGTGCATCCGCATATTCCCGTGAATGGGACTATGAGCGCATGAGGGCTATTGCAGACAAGGTGGGCGCCATCCTCTGGATTGATATGGCACACACTGCCGGCCTCATTGCTGCAGGTCTCCTCAAGAACCCCGTGAAGTATGCACACATCGTAACTTCCACAACCCACAAGACCCTACGCGGTCCCCGCGGCGGCGTCATTCTCATGGGTAAGGACTTTGACAACCCCTGGGGCCTCACAACACCTAAGGGAGAGATCAAGAAGATGAGCGCAATCCTTAACTCCAGCGTGTTCCCCGGCGTCCAGGGCGGCCCGCTTGAGCACGTCATCGCAGCTAAGGCCGTGGCCTTCTACGAGGCCATGCAGCCGGAATATAAGGAGTATCAGAAGCAGGTAGTTGCCAACGCAGCCACAATGTGCCAGGAGTTCATCTCCCGCGGTTACAAGATCATCAGCGGCGGCACGGACAACCACCTCATGCTCATAGACCTCCGCACCAAATTCCCGGATCTTACCGGTAAAGTGGCCGAGGCTGAACTTGGCAAGGCCGATATCACCGTGAACAAGAACATGGTTCCCTTCGACAGCCGCAGCGCCTTTGCCACCAGCGGTCTCCGCATAGGCACCCCCGCCATCACATCACGTGGCTTCGAGGAGAAAGATATGGTTGCCATTGTGGATCTCATCGACTCCGTCCTGGCATCCGCCAACCAGCACTTCGCGGCCCTCACCGCCAAGGAGCCCACGGAGCAGCAGACTGCAGAGCGCATCGCCCACAAGCTGGTCCTTGACGAGGTAGTCAAGAAAGTCCACATGATGACCGCCGGTCGCCCTCTGAATAGGTACTAGAATCACCTTCCTATTCGGTATATTTCGCGAAGTACAAAAAACACCCAGTATTTGTACTTCGCGAACCATTTTAGGGCCAAAACGTGCCAAAACCATCCGCGAGGTACAAATACAAGCCTATTTTTGTACTTCGCATCATAATGTGTATATTTGTTAAAATAATACTAATCCCCTGTACTATGAAATCAAAAGTTTTCGCAAAAGCATCCTGGACGGCACTTGGTATGACTGCCCTTGTGATATTCATCATGGCATCCTGCTGCACCACAATTGATTCAGCTTCGGTTGGCATCAAGTTCAAGAAGTGGTCTTCAAATGCTGAGCTCAAGGGCGGTGTAGAGGGCACCTGCCGCGGTTGGGTATGGTACAATCCCATCACGGAGCGCATCTTCGAGTATCCCACCTACATCCAGCGTGTCACTTACGATCCCTTCACCGTGAACCCCAAGGACGCGGCAATCTTCTCCATGACTCCTACCCTGGCATACCAGATTGACGAGACCAAAGCCGTGGACATCTTCGTGAAGTATAGGAAGCCTGTGCGAGAGCTTGAGATGGGCTATATCAACACCTGTATCTTCGAGGCATACCGCACCTGCGCCAACAACTACACGTCCGACGAACTTATGGCCAACCGCGCCAAGTTTGAGAACGAGGTTCGCGCCCGCCTGGACGAATCCATGAACCGCGAGGGCTTCATCGTCCGTGAGTTCACCACCAAGATCGATCCTCCGGCATCCCTTACCGCCGCCATCAATGCCAAGAACGAGGCCGTCCAGAACGCCCTCAAGGCAGAGAACAAGGTGAAGGAAGCTGAGGCTGAGGCCAAGATTGCCATTGCCAAGGCAAAGGGTGAAGCTGAGGCACAGAGGATCCAGGGTGACGGTGAAGCATACTACAACAGGGTTGTTGCAGCATCCCTCAACTCACTCCTTGTACAGCAGTATGCAATAGAGAAATGGGACGGCAAACTCCCCACCTACAATGGGTCCAATGCCCTCCCGTTCATAAATCTTACAAAGTAACCCAGCGGATTTCCGGGTCGCGGCGCCACCAGGTGAGCTGGCGCTTGGCGTAGTGGCGGGTGTTCACCTGGATGCGGCGGACGGCCTCTTCAAGAGTGCATTCGCCGTCGAAATAACTGAACATTTCCTTGTACCCAACGGTCTGAAGGGCCGGGAGGTCCCGGTAAGGCAGCATGGCGCGGGCTTCATCTTCGAGGCCCGCGTCAATCATTGACAGCACGCGGGCGTTGATGCGGTCGTAAAGCTGCTCCCTGGGCCTTTCAAGGCCTATTTTAACTATCTCGAAATCCCTGTCCTTGAAGCGGCGGGTCTTGAACGATGAGAAAGGCTCGCCTGTATACATGCTCACTTCCAGGGCACGTATCACGCGCTGGCCGTTAGAGAGATCTATCTCCGCGTAAGACGCGGGGTCCAGCTCCTTGAGCTGCTCCGCAAGAACTTCAACGCCCTCGCTCTGGAGGCACTCCATGAGGTGGTGGCGCAGCTGGAGCGGGACTTCCGGAAAATCGTCCAGACCGTAGCAGAAGGCGTCTATGTACAGCATGGAGCCGCCGCACATCACAAGGGTATCGTGCCCCTCCGCAAACAACTTGTTCACAAGCTCGATGGCCTGGGCCTCATAAACTCCGGCGGTGTAATTCTCCGCAATGGGGACTGTGCGTATGAAATAATGCTTTACCGCAGCGAGCTCCTCCGGGGAGGGCACTGCGGTACCAATGCATAATTCCTTATAGATCTGGCGGGAGTCGCAGGAAATGACCGGGGAGCCGCACTCAAGGGCGCGCCGGATTGCGTAACTGGTTTTGCCTACGCCTGTGGGACCAAGGATTATTTCTATGCGGCGGGTCATTCGGACTCGTCGTAAATCTCCTTGCCGTCTTCGTCGTCCTCTTCTTCCTCCTCGTCGTCCTCGAAGTCTTCGTCGTCGTCAAAGTCATCGTCCTCCTCTCCTTCTCCGGGGAGGGCGCGCTGGCGTTCAGGAAGGTCTTCGAAGGCCACGTAGCCGTTTTCAAATTCAATGGGGTTGGGGCCCTTGGTCTCTGCAAGGAGCGGGGAATCAGGGCTTACGCGGATGCCTTCCGCTTCTCCCTCCACGGTTATGTTTACGCTCTTTTTATTTGTGACGTCGTAGAAATATACGAAATGGTCCGTGCCGGCGGCAACCACTTTCTCCAGGGAAACCTGGTCTACGGTGCCGGAGCCAAGGTCAAACAGGCCGTAGCGGCCTATGACTCCGCCGTCCAGGTCCAGTGCCTTGAACATGATGAGCTGATCCTGGGGGAATTCCAGGTCACTGCGCAGCTGCTTGTGAAGGGTGTACAGCGTTGTGGCACCGTTCACTTTATAAACTCTGTAGAAACCTTTGATACCCGTAAGGGTTACTCTTAATGAGAATACCATATTCTTCTTCTGCATTTACCTCTAACAAATATACTGCTTTTTTCGGTTTCAATTGCAAATAATCAGAAAAAAAGCTAATTTCGTGGAAGTGGAATCTTTTGACTCATACAAGAGCATCGCAGCCCCTTCAGAGGGCCTGTTCAAGGACAACGGCTCCCGTTTCATAGCGCTGGCGTACCCCGTGGAAACGGAGGCGGAGGTGAAGGAAATAGTGGCGTCCCTGCGCAAGGAGTACCACGACGCCCGCCACCACTGCTACGCCTACCGGCTTGGTTATAAGGCCGATGTATTCCGCTCCAGCGACGACGGCGAACCCTCCGGCAGCGCCGGCCGCCCCATCCTGGGCCAGATAGACTCCGCCGGCCTCAGCGACGTCCTGGTAGTGGTGGTCCGCTACTTCGGCGGCATAAAGCTGGGCATCCCCGGCCTCATCCGCGCGTACAAGACCTCCACGGCCGATGCCCTTGGCAACGCAGTCATCGTCACAAAAATTGCCACGCAGCGCTTCCTGGTGGAGTTCGAATACCTGTCCATGAACTCCGTGATGAAGGTCCTCAAGGACCTGGACCTCCAGCCCCGGAGCCAGGATTTCGGAGAAAGCTGCTCGCTGGAAGTGGCCGTTAGGCTATCGTCCTTACAAATTTTTAAAGAAAAACTGCAAAATATTGCAAAATTGAAAGAAATTTGAATTATTTTTCGTAACTTTCGAAACTTTAAACTTAAAATCTTTAATAACACACATAATACCATGTCCAAAAAAGTTCACGTTTTCAATGCAGGCCCCTGCCTTCTTCCCAAAGAAGCCATAGACAACACCATCGAGGCCCTCAAGGATTTCGCCGGCACCGGCATTTCCCTTCTTTCCATCTCCCACCGCACCAAGGAGTGGGACGCCGTAATGGACGAAACCCGCGCCCTCTGGAAGGAACTCCTCCACATTCCTGACACCCATGAGGTAGTGTTCCTGGGCGGCGGCGCATCTCTCCAGTTCCTCTATGTAGCAATGAACTTCCTTGAGAAGAAAGCCGCATACCTGGACACCGGCGTATGGGCCCACAAGGCACTTGTAGAGGCCCAGGGCATCGGCGAGGCATATGCAATAGCCTGCTCCAAGGACAAGAACTACACCTATATCCCCAAGGGCTTCGAAATCCCTTCGGACATAGACTATCTCCACATCACCACCAACAACACCATCTACGGTACGGAGATCCACGAGGACCTCGACGTCCCCTGCCCCCTCATTGCCGATATGTCATCGGACATCATGTCCCGCCCGGTGGACGTTAGCAAGTACGACCTCATCTACGGCGGCGCCCAGAAGAACGTTGGCCCCGCCGGCGTCATCTTCGCAATCATCAAGAAGGACGCCCTTGGCCGCGTAACCCGCCACATCCCCACCATGCTGGACTACAGGACCCACATCGACAAACTCTCCATGTTCAACACCCCTCCCGTGTTCGCCATCTACGTGATGAACCAGACCCTGAAGTGGCTCAAGGGCATCGGCGGCGTTGAAGCAATGTATGAGATCAACAAGAAGAAGGCAGCCCTTCTGTACGATGAGATTGACCGCAACAGCCTCTTCGTAGGCACCGCAGCCAAGGAAGACCGTTCCCTCATGAACGTCTGCTTCGTCCCCGCTCCCGGCCACGAGGATATCTTTGACGAGTTCTTTGCCTTCGCCAAGGAGCGCGGCATGGTTGGCATCAAGGGCCACCGCTCCGTGGGCGGCTTCCGCGCCTCCCTGTACAACGCCTGCACCATTGAGGATGTCCAGGCACTTGTAGACTGCATGAAAGAATTTGAAGCTCTCAAGAAATAATGAAAGTACTGTTAGCAACCCAGAAACCCTTCGCGGCAAAGGCCGTGGACGGCATCGTGAAAATCCTCACCGAGGCAGGTCACGAGGTAGTAAAACTTGAAAAGTATGCAGAGCAGGCGGACTTCGTGAAGGCCGTCGCAGATGTGGAAGCCATCATCATCCGCTCGGACAAAGTCACGGAGGAAGTTATGGCCGCAGCACCCAAACTCAAGATTGTTGTCCGCGCCGGCGCCGGCTACGATAACGTAGACCTCGAGGCCGCAACAAAGCGCGGAGTGGTGGTCATGAACACCCCCGGCCAGAACTCCAACGCAGTTGCTGAACTGGCCCTTGGCCTCATGATCTTCATGGCCCGCACCCAGTTCACTCCCGCAACCGGCACCGAGCTCCAGGGCAAGCGCCTTGGCGTGCAGGCATACGGCAACGTGGGCCGTCTGGTTGGCCAGAAGGCAAAGGCCCTGGGCATGGAAATATCGGCCCTGGATCCTTTCCTCACGGACGATCAGATCAAAGCCGGCGGAGCAGACCCCGTCCACTCCGTGGAAGAGCTCTACGCCGCATCGGACTACCTTTCCATCCACATCCCCGCCCTGCCTTCCACCATCAAGAGCATCGGCTATGACCTCATCACCAAGATGCCCAAGGGCGCAACCCTGGTGAACACCGCCCGCAAGGAAGTCATCGACGAGGAAGGCCTTGAGAAGGCCCTGGAAGAGCGCCCGGACCTCAAGTACGTCACAGACGTAATGCCGGACAACTACGCCGCCCTTCAGGAGAAGTTCGGCCTCCGCGTGTTCGCAACTCCCAAGAAGATGGGTGCCCAGACCTCCGAGGCAAACGTGAACGCCGGCCTTGCCGCAGCACGCCAGATTGCCGATTTCTTCGCCACAGGCAACCGCAAATTCCAAGTGAACAAGTAATATGGTACGCGTAAAACCCTTTGCAGCCATAAGGCCGCCCAAGAACCTCGTCACAGAGGTTGCAGCACCCCCGTACGACGTCCTCAACTCAGAGGAAGCCCGCGCAATGGCAGGCGAGAAGAGCCTCCTGCACATCACAAAGCCGGAAATAGACTTCACTCCCATCGCCGGAGAGCACGAGCAGCGCACCTACGACAAAGCCGTGGAGAACTTCAAGCTCTGGAAAGAGCGCGGCTGGCTGGTACGTGAGGACAAGGAAAAGTACTATGTGTACGCCCAGACCATGGGCAAGCGCACCCAGTACGGCATCGTCCTCTGCGCCCACACTGACGACTACGCCAACGGCATCATCAAGAAGCACGAACTCACCCGCAAGGACAAGGAAGACGACCGCATGGTCCACGTCCGCATCCAGAACGCCAACATAGAGCCCGTCTTCTTCGCCTTCAAGGACCACAAGGAACTTGGAGAGATTATCGCCAAGACCGCCGCCGGCAAACCGGAGTACAAGTTCACGGACGAAAACAAGTTCGTCCACACCTTCTGGGTAATCGATGACGACGCCACCAACGCCCGCATCACGGAAATCTTCTCCAAGGACATCGACGCCTTCT
>JAEEGH010027192.1_pt1 | contig 11338 bp, 10 predicted proteins | sample 9134181 | NCBI WGS metagenome assembly JAEEGH01 (sample SAMN16246544, study PRJNA631951) | gut metagenome | biome: gut microbiome; feature: rumen; material: DP-attached | host: Bos | place: Iran: Karaj | collected 2018-10 | reverse complement strand
CAACGTCCGAAGAAACAACGTAAATTTACGAGAGAAGTTGAAACTCAAACCTAAATCAATTATATTTGCAGTCTAGTTTTAGGCTGTCCTAAAAAGGGGAAGTTTACAGTTTACATTTTTAGGGAAGGGTACAACCCCAAGTCGTCCCAACTGTGACCGACGAGGCGAAGCTGTGTTGAGAGCTACGATGTGCTGCATGAAGTGGAAGAGGTTCTGGATATACCAGCGAACAAAAGAATGGTTTTAGAGAGTGGTTGGGTGTTTTGTGGTTATGTCAGAATAAGTGTTTTAACGCAAATGAATATTTCTAATTATGGAATGTGAGAAAAATCCTAGCGTCTTTATCTCTTATGCTTGGAGTGGCGATGACCACATGGATTGGATCATCAATTTGGCATCGCGACTCAAATCAGATGGGGTTGAGGTTGTGCTTGACAGATGGAAATTAAAAGCAGGTGACGATAAGTATGCGTTCATGGAACGAATGGTTACGGACGATTCCATTGACTTTGTGCTGGTGGTTTCTGACTCGGTTTATCAAATCAAGGCAGATAGCAAAAAAGGAGGTGCTGGAACAGAATCTCAAATTTTGAGTGATGAGCTTTATTCCAAAGTGAAGGAAACTAAAGTTATTCCGATCTTGAAAGAGCGCAAGGATAATGGCTCGGAATGTTTGCCTGTCTTTTTAAGAAGCAGGATGTATATTGATTTCTCAAATGAGAAATTATACGAAAAGTCATACGAAGACTTGCTTCGTTATATATACAGAAAGCCTGCCTTAAAAGAGCCACCCCTTGGACAAATGCCAGCATTCATAATGGACGAAGAGAAGCCGTTCTCACAACTTCAAAACTATGCAAGGAACTTTACTTATCGTATAGAGACTAGTCCGCAGAAGGTGGATGTGTTTTTGTCAGAGTTTTTACGTTCCTTTGAAACAGATTTGAAGAATTTTGAGGTTATATTAGGACGTAATGAATATCGTGAAATTGGTCGGGCAATGGTGAAGAGCATAGAAGACTATTTGCCATCGCGCCATTGTTATATTGAGGTGTTGTCAGAAATGTTGTCGGCAGGGCTCGGTTTTAACATTGACATCATCATTCGCTTTTTTGAGTCTTTCCCAAAGTTTTATCGGCCGCAAAACCCATCAGTGACCACGTGGTTTAGCGATGCTTATGATAATTATCATTATTTTGCGAGGGAATTGTTTCTATACACCATAGCGTTGTGCTTGATGTACGAAAAATATAGCGTTGTCGCTGATTTGCTTTATTCCCGCTATTCCTATAAAGGTGATTATTATAGAGGAGAAATGGACTATTCGGCATTGGGTGCTTTCGTTCAAGTGTTTGATGAATATATAAAGCAACGGGATAACTCGAATTACTATACCTGTATGGGGCATCTGATGATAACAAATGTGGATGAAGTGGTCGGCAAAGAGCAGTTGATTGCTGCTGATATTGTATGCGCTTACATAGCACAGTTAAGAGGCATTTATTGGATGCCTCATTTGTTTATCTATAGAGATGGCTATACTCCCATCGATATAATACAAAGACTATACTCAAAACGTCATTTCGAAAAGGTTCGACCTTTGTTCGATGTCAATACCGCTGAAGAGTTGAAACAAAAACTGACAGAGGCTGAGAAACGTTTTGGGAATAATCCTCCGTTTGCCTTTGGTAGGCCCGTACCTGTGATTTATAAAGATATAAATATAGGAGAGTTGTGTAGTTGTAGGTGATTTTAGTATATGTCAGACCATGGTTTTTTGACCTAATTTTATTTTAAATGCGTGTTATTTGCATAAGACCCCTTCGAAGAGATCCTAACAATACTGAAAAATGGTCGGTATTGAAAGGCTTGCGTGAGGAAGAATTCTACTACCTCTATGATGGATATGAAATTGGGGAGGATTTTATTAATCTGACAGGGAGGAGTGTTCCCGACGATCTCTATTATCCCCAGAGATATGCCAAAGGAGATACTGACGCCAACTTCAAAGTGGATATTTGCGCCATCGTTGGGGAAAACGGAGCCGGAAAAAGTACGCTTGTGGATATTTATATCCGCGTGATAAACAATCTGGCAGCTTATGTCTATGGTGAAGGATTCATGTTTCCCAAAGCAGAGCATCTACATTTTATTCCAGGCGTGTTTGCAGAGGTTTATATAGAGATAGAAAGGACAATCTATTGTATTCGATGTTTTGACGATGTGATTGAGGTGTTGGTGTTTCGGTTGCAAAAGAATGAAAAGAGGTATGAAAGGGAGATCCCCAATTTGCTTGCGGATTTACTCAGAAAAGGGGAAGTGTGCAAGCCGCATCTAAAATACATTGAATTGCTTTCGGACTTATGCTATAACACTGTGTTAAATTACTCTTTGCATAGCTATAATTCAACTGCTTATAAGGATGAAGATACTCCTGCCTCGAAAGAGATAATGATAAGAAAGGCGGGATTTGAACAAGGGCTTTATAGGCCACAGTATATGTTTGACGAGAACGGCAATGTGAAACAGTTGAACAAGGAACTGTTAGACAAAAATTTCCCCGAAGGGTACTCGTGGCTGAGCGGCATGTTCCATAAGAACGACGGTTTCCAGACTCCCATTGTGATCTCGCCGAAACGAGATTACGGGATGATAGATATCAACAATGAGAATCAGCTCTCTGAAGAAAGACTTCTGTCATTACTTTTTGTTGAAAATCCTGCATGGAAGAATACAGATGGGAAACGTTTCCCTTTTAGCGAAATCAATGAGAAATTGAGAATTGAGGGATTCACGCTCCAAACTAACAATGAGGTGGTCAAAAAGTACAAAGTGCCACCCAAGTCTCATCCGGATTTGCCGGAATATTCGACCGAATTATATACCGACCTCAGTGAATTTATCAAAAGTGAATATGTGAAGACGTTTCACCTGAGACGGTATGAAAAATATCATAATGAGGCCGCTGTCAATTATCTTGTCGCAAAGACCATCAAGATATTCATGACCTATCCTCGCTATGAACGCACTAGGGGGTTCTTGGCAAGAAAACGGACGAAACTGAGTGGTAGTGGAAAAGATGGACTGACAAAGGATTTGCAGGAACTTTGGCAGGATCATAGCCATATTACTACAAAACTATGGCGCACACTGAATTATCTGCGATACGACCATATCGATAAATCTAAATCTTTCCAAACCTATCAACTGGCTGACAGAATACATGAAATACTTGACGATATTCCTGAGAATATGCCTGTCCAGCTTTTGAACTACCCACCAAGGAACACTAATGAAATGCTGCCGCCTCCAATTTTCAAAGTGGATTTCCATGTGTATGAAAAGGAAGATACTAGGAAAAAGCATAGGATTCGGTTTAGTACCCTGAGCTCGGGTGAAAAACAGATTACCTACATTCTGTGTTCACTATTCTACTATATGATATGTCTGGATTCCGCCAAGGATTTCTTGCATACATATCAGAATTACAAAGAACAAGTGGAATATAAGCATATTAATGTGATTTTTGACGAAATTGAGCTATATTTTCATCCTGAAATGCAGCGAAACTTTATAAGCACCCTGCTTCATGGACTACAACAGTTGCCGCTTGAAGGCATTAAGAGCCTGCATTTCATAATCGTCACGCACTCGCCTTTTGTGCTCTCGGATATTCCTGCTCAAAATATCTTGTTATTGGAAAAAGGGGGCAATAAGGCTGACAAAAGTGAGGTGGTTTCGTTTGGTGCCAATATTCATACGATGCTGATGAATAGTTTTTTCCTGAAAGGAGGGGCGATGGGACAGTTTGCAAAAGAAACCGTTTTGAGAATGATAGATCAGGTAAACGCCGTGTATCTAAAGGGTAAACTGAATCGCTTCAATGGCAACGTGGAAAGGATGATGAGCAATTATTATCAAATATTCCGAACATTACCGGGAAAATACCAAGAGCAGTTGAAGAAAGGTTATATTGATGAATCTGACATCGACTGGCAATTTATTGGGAAGATGACCGACGTAATACAAGAGCCAGTCATACGAAGGAGGTTGAAGGAAGTGCTGGAATGGAGGAAAAACTATGTGGATATTGAAAGCTGATGATAAAAAAGCCGCTCAATTCAAGCAGTTGGTTTATCAATATACGGGGTTGGCGTTCGACCCAAAGACCCAACTGAAAAAGAATGTCAGACGGGATGCGAAGAAATGTGCCGCTTATTCTTATTTCACTAAGGATAGGATTGATGAGTATCTTGCCGCAAGACCCGAACGACTATTGGAGCTGCATGACGAAATGATAAGGAATCTTGGCGATGCTCAGGGTAAGTTGAAACCAGAAGACCTGAAATACGTGAAGCATGTTTTCAATTATGGTAGTTATGTCCAGGAAAATCAGGAAATGGGTTATGCGTTGGCTAATTTGATGGAAGTGAATACTTGTACCTATTGCAACAGACAATATACGCTTACAATTGATGAAGTTGACGAAAAAGGGAGCTTGGTGCATTTGATTCGACCGGAGTTTGACCATTGGTTTTCGCAAGTGGACTATCCCGACCTGGCATTGTCTTATTTCAACCTGATACCGGCCTGCCATACGTGTAATTCCAACCTGAAACGTGATCAAAAAACAGAAATTGGAAAATATATTCACCCCTATATCGACAAAAGAGCCGGTTTCCGATTCAGCTACGTTCCCACTTCGGATGGGTATGCGGTGGACATCGTAAGAGAAAAAGACCTGGACGATAATGAGGATAATAGAGTAGAGAACACGTTGGAATTGTTTAAATTGCCTCAAATCTATGGCGCGCACGCTGGGCTGGAGTTAAAGGAAATGCTGGAACTGGCAACGGCCAACCATCCTGATTACATAACGACCTTGGTAAATGATGTGATGATGAAACTGGGGGTTAGGGAAGGGGACGTCTATAGGATGTTGTTCGGAATAGAAATGGATGAAGAGAACTATCTGAAACGAACTCTGTCGAAATTCAAGAGCGATGTGATCAAAGAAATCAAGAGTGATTTTGGAAGCCTATAGATAGATTACCTTATGGGGTACGGGAATCACTGCAGTTTATTATGGTAAACTTTAACTACTACGACCTTTTCGAAGCAATCAAAAAGGTTGTTTAAAAATGTACAAACAAAAATGAAGTCCTCGGATATATGAATTATTCTGCTTATATAACAGAGCTTCAGCGAAACGATATCGTATCAATACCATGTAATTCGTTTACGGATAAAGAACTTCTTGATTTTGCTGTAAACATTGGGGTAGTTGTGCCAGGTGACAGGGGCGAAATGGTTCAAAACTTACCAGCACGTGATAAAGGGGAAGGTCCTACGGGATGCTTTAGTTATGTGGTCGGTTATAACAGTTTTCCATGGCATGTTGATAATGATACAAAAAGACTTTTAAAAAGAATATATATCAATGAATTGGTCTAAAGATGCTTTGCTGTCAAAGGCAAAGATATATTTTGAAAAAGCAAACAAGGAAGACAGAGATTCCGTTTTTTTCGGAATGTATTCTGCTCTTGGTATGGAACTGTTGGCACGCGCTGCCTTGGCTCAAATAAGCTGGTTATTACAGAGCGTGCCAAGTGCTGGGCTCGTTTTTAGGCGAAACTCTTGAGACTCTGTTTGGAAAAGATATCGCTAAAGAGGCTGAAGGAATAATAGTAGAGGATGTAGAAAAAGTAAAGAAATACGTTTTGGATAAGATAAGCGCACGCAAAAAGACTTTTGAGGAAGATCAAAAGAACAATCCTAAGGAGATAGAAAAACGTATTGAAACGGCAAAATCAGTGGCCCAGAGTAAGACACATGCAGGTTATCACAGAGTGACATGTCCCTGTTGTGGAAACGAAGCGGTTGTATATGGAAAAGAATCAACCAATAGTCATGAAACAATAGATGGTGATGAAGTTAGGGTAGTTAACGATGTAATGGCAAATTCATTTCAGTGTGATGTATGCAAACTTCGGCTTACATCGTATGCAGAATTAAAGGCAGCAAATTTGCCTTTACATTATACAAACACTTATTACTATGACCCAACTGAGTTTTTTGGATTAGACATTGATTTAATGAAGGAGCAAGGCCTTATGGAGGAATACTCTAATGAATAGAAGTGTAATTAAGATATTCTAAAGTCAGATAATGGAAAAATACCCACTTTACAAGTCAGCTCTCAATGCCTTGCAATTAGCCTTGAAAAATGAGGATGTACAAGCTGCAGAAGAAGCCATTCAGCAACTCTTCAAGGCACAAGACAAGGAAACAACGCAAGGGACTTCGGATTTGGAAGGAACATACCTCCAGTTTAAAGGAATGGGGCTTGCTGTAGAGTATCATATTTTAAAGCAAGACCTCATTTCAGCAACCTATCATTTTATGATGATGGAGGAGTATTTCCAAGAGATGAAAGACCATGCTCCATTTACCGAAGCTGACATTCAGACCATTGAGAGTTTGGTTGTTAGAACGGCAAGACGCTTGACATCAGTAGCGAAAGAGGATAATGACGACGATACCCCAGATACTGAACCCGAGACAACACCCAAAGAGCCTAAACCCATTGGATCTTGCCAACTCTGTAAAGAACAGGAGGCACGTTGTGTTGGCTCACACATGGCCCCACACTTTTTAATTCAGTCCTATTTGTCGTATGACGGCCTACGTAAACGGGATACTGAGGTGGTCAATGAAACAACCATGGCAGGGTTCAAAAAAGAAAGAAAATGGGGGAGAGCGGTTCCTGGTGATCAAATCGATGAGGTATTTGGAAAAGTTTCAGATAAAGAAAAGGAAACCGTGAGGCCTTCGTCTGTTACCAGAGACTATCTGTTTTGTAATAACTGTGAAAAACGTTTTGGTTTTGTTGAATCTGCCTATTCTGAGTTTTTTAAACAAAATAGTGCTTGTCCTGATGGCTGGTTAGCCTATGTGTTTTGGTTGGGTGTTTTTTGGCGACTCTCGGTAGGGAACATGGCAGTCAAGTTAAGCAAAAATGACCAGGAGAAGATTGGAAACCTGCTTCACGAATGGATGCCTTTTGACAAGAAAGGTCTTGCCCGCATGAAGGAAGATGTAGACACGGGTGGGTATGCATATAGCATCTCTCATTGTTCTGATGTCAAAGGAGAGTTGTCGGGAGTAATCGGCGCACATAATGAATTGTCTCCATATAAATTGCTTATAGGTGATTTTGTGGTCGTTTTATATAATGACAGGTCGCAGATAGAGGAGGGAGTGGCTGCCAACTTTGGGGACAAACCTGAACAATGGCAAGAAATCCCATTCATTGAGTATTGGAAAAAGAAACAGCAAATCCTTGATGCTAATTGGAAATGGGAGCTGGATTATATGGGCGATGGGAAAGAAAAATGCGTTGATGTAATTAAAGGAGATCATGTTGAAGAATTGCCTTCTGTTTTGGGTTTGGCCAATGAAGAAATGAAATATGAGGATATCGGTGAAGGGAAGAATTATCTATTGAAGATTCCTGGCTCAATACAGAAAATTCTTTTATTGTGTGAGAATCATCCCGAGGCTGACACGTCAGAGAAAAGGATGGATCTTATCAAACAAGAGTTAGGTTACACGCCTGAAGAAGTAGAGGAAATGTTGTCTTATTGGGATGAACATGTAAAACCAATGACCTTGCGTAAAGAGGGGAAGAAGGTGAGTAGAGCAAAGAAAAAGTCCGCGAAAAAGAAACAAGCCACGAAAAAAACATCAAACAAAAACAAAAAGAAAAAGAAACGTCGATAAGTTACCAAGATAATTAACTTAACAATATAAGGCCAGCCCCTCCCAGGGACCGGCCTTTTTTGTTGCCCGAAAACGAAAGAATTTGTATTTTTGCAAATAAATTTTTGAGACTATGCCTAAAACCGCTTTAATCACCGGCATCACGGGACAGGACGGGAGCTTCCTGGCGGAGTTCCTGCTTGAAAAAGGCTATGACGTACACGGCATCATGCGCCGCTCGTCATCGTTCAACACTGGTCGCATCGAACACCTCTACCTCGATGAATGGGTGCGCGACATGAAGAACAAACGCCTGCTAACCCTGCATTACGGCGACATGACAGACTCGTCGTCGCTGGTGCGCATCATCCAGCTGGTGAAACCCGACGAGATCTACAACCTTGGCGCCCAAAGCCACGTGAAGGTGTCGTTCGACTGCCCTGAATACACAGCCGAGACCGATGCCGTCGGCGTGCTGCGTCTGCTCGAGGCAGTGCGCATCTTAGGCATGGAAAAGAAATGCAAGATCTACCAAGCCTCCACGTCGGAACTCTTCGGCAAGGTGCAAGAGGTGCCGCAAAAGGAGACGACGCCGTTCTATCCGCGCTCGCCATACGGCGTGGCCAAGCAATACGGCTACTGGATCATGAAGAACTACCGCGAGAGCTATGGCATGTTCACGGCCAACGGCATCCTCTTCAACCACGAGTCGGAGCGCCGCGGCGAGACCTTCGTCACCCGTAAGATCACGTTGGCTGCGGCACGCATCAAACAAGGCCATCAGGATAAGCTCTATCTCGGTAACCTCAACGCCCTGCGCGACTGGGGCTATGCCAAGGACTACGTGGAGTGCATGTGGCTGATGCTCCAGCAAGAGCAGCCAGATGATTACGTCATCGCCACCGGCGAGTGCCATACCGTGCGTGAGTTCTGCACGCTGGCGTTCAAATATGCAGGCATCGAGCTGCGCTGGGAAGGCGAGGGGATTCAGGAAAAAGGCATCGACACCGCCACAGGCAAGGTGCTGGTGGAGGTCGATCCACGATACTTCCGTCCCGCCGAGGTGGAACAGCTGCTTGGCGATCCAACGAAAGCCAAGACCCAACTGGGCTGGAACCCGCATAAGACTTCGTTTGAAGAGCTGGTGAGGATTATGGTGGAACACGATTTAATGTTGAGAGTTTAGAGTTGAGAGTTTAGAGACAGTTAAGAAGTTGAGAGTTTGAAAGTATAAGAAGTTTAGAGTATGGAAGTATTTGGGTATAGGAAGTTGATCGCATATCAGAAAGCGAAGGAAGTAGTGAAGAAGACTTATTATTTGATAAAGAAGTTTCCATCTGAAGAGCGTTACGCTATGTGTGATCAACTTCGAAGAGCTTCCGTTTCAATAACTTCAAATATCGCGGAAGGAGTAAACCGTTTTTCGGTAAAAGATAAGGCTCATTTCATTGAAATGGCTTATGGATCTTTGATGGAAGTCTCATCTCAGTTTGAGATTGCTGAAGATCTTGGCTATATTAAAGCTGAAGACCGTTTGAGTATGGATCTATTAATAGAAGAATCGGCTAGATTGCTATCTGGACTTTTAAACTCATATAAGCCATCAGTAACCAAACCATAAACTTAAAACTCTAAACTCACCACTGACTCTAAACACTAAACACTAAACTCTAAACTAAAATGAATCAATCTTCAAAAATATACGTCGCTGGACATAAAGGGATGGTGGGGTCTGCTATTGTTAGGGAGCTTAGATGTCAGGGGTATAACAACCTGGTGCTGAGGACACATCAGGAGCTTGACCTTACGCGGCAGGAGCAAGTGGAGGCGTTTTTCGCTCAAGAAAAGCCGGAATATGTGTTTCTGGCGGCGGCTAAGGTGGGCGGCATCGTGGCTAACCAAAGCGCTTTGGCGGACTTCATGTACGACAACATGATCCTCGAGATGAATGTGATCCACGCCGCTTGGAAGAATGGCTGCAAGAAACTGGAGTTCTTAGGCTCGAGTTGCATCTACCCGAGAATGGCACCCCAGCCGATGACTGAGTCATGCCTGCTGACCTCTGAACTGGAAAAGACCAACGAGGCTTACGCCTTGGCGAAAATCTCCGGCCTGAAATACTGCGAATACCTGAACCGACAATACGGCACCGACTTTATCAGCGTGATGCCTACGAATCTTTATGGTCCGAACGACAACTACCATCCCGAGCACAGTCATGTGCTTCCAGCTTTAATCCGCCGTTTCCACGAAGCCAAGGCCAATGGGTTGAAGGTGGTGACCTGCTGGGGCGACGGCTCTCCGCTTAGGGAATTCCTTTATGTGGACGACCTGGCCAACCTCTGCGTGTTCCTGATGAACAACTACAGCGGCAACGAGACGGTAAACGCCGGTACGGGCAAGGAACTCTCCATCAAGGCACTTACTGAGTTGGTGGCTAAGGTAGTGGTGTACACGGGTGAAATTCAATGGGATACCACTCTCCCGAACGGCACGCCACGTAAGCTTCTCGACGTAAGCAAAGCCACTAAATTGGGCTGGACTTACAAGACGGAATTGGAGGATGGAATACGCTTGGCCTACGAGGATTTCCTCAATAATCCCATGAGAGCCGAGAGGTAACGAAAAAAATTCACTATTTATTTGTTTTTTCGGTATTTCATCGTAATTTTGCATTCATTACGGTAAATAGATGCAAAGACCATTATGAGTGCTACTGATAAAAGATCATGGATTTCAAGACTCTTCGGAGGATTCTTCAATAAAAGAGTTTTGCCCTACTGGTGCGTGTTGCTGCTTGACACGACCATCGTTTTCCTCTCATGTTTGTTTTGTTATTGGGTAGAGAAACGATCGGTTGTATTGCTCACCCATAGAGACATTGTTGTTATCACATCGGTGTTTTATGCGCTGCTGAGCTGGGTTGGTGCCAGAATATTCAGAACCTATTCGGGAGTGGTGCGTTATTCCAGTTTGGTCGACCTCACGAAGGTGGCTTTTTCAAATATGGTGACGCTGGCCTTGGCCTTGATTAGCTATTCCTTGTTTAAATGGCAAGGTATCCTTCCTGCTTTTTGCGCTCTATCGCCTATTGCCATCGTAGCTTCGTTTGTGGTGGCTACCATGTTGATGTGGGCTATGCGACTTTTGGTGAGAACGGTCTTTGAACAAACCCAAATTCAGGCGAAGAAGACCAAGGTGCTCATTTATGGCGCCTTGACGGGTGGCGTAGGCGTTGCCAAAAGCATTCGCGACCAAAAACCACAACAGTTTGAGTTGTGCGGCTTTATCTCGCACGAACACCGCATCCGTAAGATGAGCCTTATGGGTGTTCCCATCTTTAACCCTGATGATGACTTGGACGCCATCGTGAAGAAGCTGCACGTCGAGGCTATTTTGGTGAGCCCTCTTCGTGTGGATGACTTCAGAAACAACCAGAAGATTCAGGATGTGCTGATTGGTGCTGGATGTCAGATCTATATGGCTCAAATCGAGAAAGAAGCCAACTTGGTTGATGGGGAACTGAGCGAGGATGCCGAAAATAACATGCAGCTGAAGGAGGTGAGCGTTGAAGACC
>JAEEGH010027187.1_pt1 | contig 11340 bp, 8 predicted proteins | sample 9134181 | NCBI WGS metagenome assembly JAEEGH01 (sample SAMN16246544, study PRJNA631951) | gut metagenome | biome: gut microbiome; feature: rumen; material: DP-attached | host: Bos | place: Iran: Karaj | collected 2018-10 | reverse complement strand
GGTGTATATGGTGATAATGATGGTGACAACGAAATAGATATTCCATCAGATGCATCACCTGCATTTTCTGGAAGTTTAGAAGAAGTATACATATCAGAAGAAGTTTCTAATGATGCTTTAGATATTTCTGTTTATACAAATAAAACTTCTGGAAATGGAAGTATAGAACTTGAGATTATAGATGAATCTGAAAGCATTATAAATGGAATTGCTACTATTTCCAGCAAACAAGGGGATAGTGAGACAATAACAAAAGAGTTTGTTTTTAATGGTGGTCACACCAAATTCGAACTTTCTGGTATTCCTGCGGGGTGTTATATTGTAAAGTTTTCTTTTGAGGATGAAATTGGAAATGTCTTTTATTCTTGCAAAGAAATTATCAATGTTTACGAAGGTCTTACAACTAATACCTGGAAAGGAAATGCACCGTATATAAATAATGGCCAGTTTATTTTGACTCCAGAAGTTTTAGGAATTCAGCGAAGTGATTATTCGGATTTTGTTAATAGTACACAAACTGTATTATATGAAGTAGATGAATACAGTTCATATAGCTTTTACTTAGAAAATACAGACACGCCAGTATTTTCAAATACACAAGGTTCATCATTTTGCTTCGATGAAAATGGTAATTTGTTTATAATTTCAAATGTAGATAATCTAATGATAGATTCTACATGGTATGATTGTGTAACCGAGGTATCTTCAACTAAAACAGGTTTTGGAAATGATGGAATTGTTAGTTTTGGAAGCGATGAAACTACAGATTGTATTCGAGGTTTTGGATTAATCAATTATGATACAGTAACACAGAATCTGTATGGTTTATCGACTATCATGATTAATAATAATGGTAACTATAGTTATAGAAATATTTTATATGAATATCCAGTTTCTTCATTAGATAGTAATTGGACATGGTCTGAAGATTCTTCTATCGAAAATCACTATGAAATCAATGGTGTCACAAAAAAGATTACAAATTTTGCTGTACATAACGGAGTTCTATATTTTGTTACTGGTAATGATGGTGATTATAAGTTATTCAAATCAAAACTATCAGATATTTCTTTTACGGATATTAGTCCGATTGAATTATCAGGATTATCAGAATTAAAGGGAAGTGTAACAGACTGTATGTATCAGGATGGAAATTTATACTTTTTAATAAAAGAATCTAGAACTGAATATGTAGATAAACTGGTTTCTAGAGGTGCTGTAGTTCGTTATAATTTGCTGACAAAAACAATCAAATTTCTTGGTTGGACTTCAGATGCACTCGATGTAGAGGATGTCTATATGTATGCATATTATAATCCTGGAAATAACGAAATGTATTGGACAGAAGAAGGGAATAACGGTAATAAAGTTTTAGCAAAGGTTAGTGAATTACAATACCAGAGCCAAGACAGTGGTTATACAGATATTGAAGGATTTTTTGTTCCTTCAATATCTGGAGGATTAAGTGACAATGCATTTTATGGGCCAAGCAGATTTATTGCTATAAAACCAAAAAAGCTTATTATAGCAGATAATGGAATTGCATTATATGTTGATGAAAATGATGCTCTAAATTATGGTAATGTACACCGTGTTGTAACTGTAGACCTTGAAGAATTCGCAATTGAAAGCGTTTCGAATAATTTGGATGTTACTTTTGATAAAAAGTTTACCAAGCCATTGTTCAATGGATGTTCATATCCAGGTAATGCTATTGCATCTCAGTATTACGTAGCAGATGATGCTAAGACTCCTATTGCTAACGATACGGATGTTTTTTATATGTCAGAATATAGCACACCTGCTAATAATTTGAGTGTAGCTATTCCTTCTGGTGATGGTGAATAGTTTTTTATTGGCATTTTTTTTAGATTATCCGGTTCCTAATTACAGGATAGCTTTAGAAATAAAGTTTGAAAAAGGGACCGGATTTTTCTTTTTTATCTGTGTTAGAATTTTAATTATATTATGAAAAACAAGAATCCTTTGATAAGTGTTTGTATACCGCTTTTTGAGACTGAGATATTTCTGATGCAGTGTCTGGAATCTGTGCTTTTGCAGGATTATGATGATTTTGAAATTGTGATTGTAAATGATGCCAGTAACGGTAAGGATACTCAGGGGCACAGTGCAAAAAAAATAATCAATATTGCAGAAAAAAAGGCCAGAAAACAAAGAAAAGAACTCGGACTCAAAACTGTGGATATCAGATGTGTTGAACATCATGAAAACCGCGGGCTTATTGAAGTTAGACGAACACTTGTTCATGAAGCAAAGGGAACTTATATCACAATGCTCGATAGTGATGATGTAATGGAAGCTGGAGCGTTAAAAGCCTTTGCAGGTAATCTTGGACCGGATATTATTCATGGAACGTCTACTGCCGGATCATTTTCTGAAGATGGAACTTTTACACCTTCGAAAATTAACCGCTATGGCGAAATATTTTATGGAACGATTGAAGGACATGAAATATTCCGCCGCTGGCTTATAAATAGTGAGTTTACTGCGAATACCTGGGGCAAGTTAATTAAACGGGACTTGTTTCAGACTGCTTTCGAAAACATTCCTTACACTGAATGTAATATGGCTGAGGATGTACTTCTTTTCTTTTTTATATCACAGAATGCAAAATCTTATCTTGGAATTAAGGATAAGGTTTGCCGTTATAGAATCAATACCGGAATGAGCTCGGCTCGTAAAATAGATTCTCTCAATAGCTGGAAAATGATTTGTTCTACTGCAGGAGTTTTTACTATTTTAAGCACCTGTATTGAAAATCTTTTACCTGATGAAATTGAAACAATCCGCGGTCTTACCCGACACTATCTTGCCAATAATATCAAACAGATGCACGAAACTGTACTGCCAGAATTATTACCAGAAGCACGTCGGATGCTCTGTGAATACTGGGGAGAATCGTTTGTGGATAGAATGGAAGAATCAATGGTAAAATAGTTTTTATGCTTCTACTGTAATTTCTTTCTGTAATTCGAGTACTTCTTCTAATGAGAGGCCTTGTGCCTGTGCAATTTGTTCTGGAGAAAGAATATTCATCTTTAAGAGGTTAATGGCAGCTTCCTCGGCTTTTGCTTTTTTTGCTTCCTGGGTAATATCATAATCATGTAAATTCATAGCGGCGTAATCCCTCCTGAATTCTTCATTTTCTTTTATCTTTTTTACTGTAGCTGAGAGAAGGTTTGTAAAATCATCTTCTCCAGGTTCATTTGTGTATACGAAACGAAGAAAATCCTGAATCTTTGGATCTTTTTCCTTTTCATATGCACTTGCATTATAAATTACCTTGATGGATTTGTCATTTAAATTTACTGAAGAATCCTGCAAACATGAATTCTTAAAAGTGTAACAGGGTAAGCCATATCCTTTTTCTATTTCATTCAGAAAAGGTTCGTTTTTACAAATAAACAGGATATAACTTTCCTTTAAGTTAGGATATTCTTCTCCTTTCAGAAGGGCATCAATATCTATCATTGACTGATAATAGCGGGTACGTTTACCAATGGCAGGAAAACTTCTGGCCTGCATTTCAATATTTATGATTTTATCATTATCTTTGAGATAAACATCAAGCCGGACTCCTTTGGAAGAATAATATGGAGCAATTGTTTTTTCCAGTTCAGGATATTGAACTTCACTAACTTGTACATGTAAGAGCCGTTCAATAAGTTGTGAACATATTATAGGATCTTTTAGAACTTCCTTAAACATTCCATCATCTGTAAATGTAAGTTCATCGATTGATTTAATGTGATAAGTTGATTTTGACATAGTGGCCTCCGCCGAATAAAGATTCTGAGTTAAATTCCCCTCTCTATATAATTAGGTAAACTAGTAGAAAAAAGGAAATGTTATAGATGGAAAAACGTTTTTTTTGAAAAAAAACGGCGGGGGTTTTAGGGGGGGGGCCCTAGGAGGAAGGGTAGGGCGTGATGAAATGCGCCCGAGGGAGGGGCTCCTCCCTCTTCCTAAAAAAGCAAGATTCTGATATATTACATGTATCCCACTATATAAAAGAGGTTAATTATGCCTTATACAGAACCAACAAGTCTTGCGATTGTTGCGTGTCCTGGTGGCGAGGCTTTCGCCAATGAAGTCATAACGCACCTTAAACACATGTACAAACACCGCTTCACTTTGAAGAACGATGTATTGTCAAAGCGTTATGAGCTGACTAAAGAAGAGCTTGTGAACAGAATCAATTTGCAGAATGATCTGCAGACGTCTGATCTGTGCATAAGAGGTGCAACCGATAAGTACCGTCCGCCTGTTTTCAAGGTAAATGCTCGGTTTACTTATTTTGCAAATGGTGAGGTGAAAACTGAACTGCTTGATACTGTCCGTGGAAAAGACGTTTTCATTTTCCAGGATGTTGAGAATCATGAAGTTCTTTCACTTAATGGCGGTGCAAACAAAGTTCGGATGACTGTAAATGATCATCTTGTTTCACTGCTCGTAACTATTGATGCTGTGCGAATTGCCGGTGCTGAGAAAATCACACTTGTAGTTCCTGCGTATCCGTATGCGCGTCAGCATAAGCGTAAGGGTCGTGAAGGTCTTACTGCCAGCCTGCTTGGTCATATTTATGAAATGCAGGGCGTAAACAGAATCATCACTCTCGACCTGCATTCCCGTGAAATTGTAAACGCTTTCTCATCTTGTAATCTTGATAACCTGCATGCAAGCTATCAGATTATCCGTGAGTTGAGCAAGATTGTTGATTTGACTGGTAAAACTGAGGATATGGTTATTGTATCTCCAGATACTGGTGCTATCGACAGAAATAAATTCTATGCTTCTGGACTTAAACTTCCACTTGCTATGATCTATAAAGAGCGCGATTACTCTATTGTAACTCAGGACGCTCATTCTACAAACATTAAGTCTGTTAAGTTACTTGGTGATGTTAAAGGTAAGGTTGCATTCCTTGCTGATGATATGCTGGGTACTGGTGGAACTCTGCTTAAGGCTATGGAGTTCCTTAAGAACGAAGGTGCTACAAAGGTTATTTGTGCAATTTCCCTTCCATTCTTTACAGGCGATGCAATCAAGAACTTTGATGAAGCTTATGAGAAGGGCTTGTTCTACCGCATTATCGGTACTAACGCTGTTTATCACGAAGAGCTTCTGAAACGTGAATGGTATATCAGCACTGATGTAAGCGGATTGTTTGCTAACGTAATCACCCGCATTCACTACAATCAGTCGTTGAGCGAACTGCTTGATAATAGAAATATTATTGAGAAGGTGGTAAAGCACGAATAACGTTGTCCTTTGCGTGGACATCGGAACGACCTCGCTTAAGGCGGCGCTTGTAACTGCTGTGGGCGAGGTCGTTTCTTTTTGTTCCGTTCCATTTGAAGAGCCTCATGACAGGTTTGTTGCCTGCTCCTGGTACGACGCATTTTTGCGCGCGGTAGAAGGACTTGCTTGTGGTATCGGCGGAACGGATGCTGCAGGGGCTGTGAGTGTGGCCGGTATTTCTGTTTCCGGCAATGGCCCAACTGTTGTAACTGACTGCGGACTTACTTTCCGCTGGAATGAGGATACGGGCGCGGTGTCGGAGCTTGTGCCGGAATGCGCTCGGACTTCTCTTTTTATTCCAAAAATCCTTTCTGTTAGAAAACAATTTCCAAAGGTCTGGAAAAAATCAAAGAATCTTTTTTCTGGTCCTGAATATCTTATATATGTTCTTACGGGTAATGCTGTTACGATTCTTCCGGAGGCTCGTTTTGAAAAAGCTTACTGGAATGATGATATGCTTGAAGCCTGTGGAATTAAAAAAAATCTCCTGCCTGGCTTTGTAAAAACTGCATTCAATTGCGGGGTGTTTAAGAGTGAAGATAAACTTGCTTTAGAGTTTACTGAAGATTGTCCGGTTTTTGCCGGTGGTCCTGATTTTGTTGTGGCTCTTATTGGTACGGGAACTTTACAGGCAGGGCGTTTGTGTGACCGCTGTGGCAGCTCAGAAGGTCTTAATTTCTGTACGGACCGTCCTGTTTCGGGTGAAAGTCTTCGTACTTTGCCTTCTGTAATCAGCGGGCTGTGGAATGTTTCTTATCTTATTCCAGATAGCGGTGAGCTTTCTGAAGAGGAACGTCTTAATGCGGTAGAGAAGGGCGTTGGATGTCTGAGAGCCGCGGCTGAGACTGCCGGTATCTCTTTTCCTTCTGAGATGTCTGTAACGGGCGGTCAGACTAATGATGAGCTCCTGCTTAAAGATAAAGCTGAACGCCTTCGTATGAAGATTCTGCGCCCGGCTGATAATCACTTTGTACACAGTGAACTGCTTGGCGATGCCTGTGCCGGCTGGTTTGGTCTTGGCGTTTATGATTCTCTGCAGAGTGCTGCGGAAAAAATTGTGAGGTTGAAAAGTTATGAAAATCTATAAAATTCCGAGTGACCTCAAAGCCTTTATTTTTGATATTGATTCAACTTTATATACAAATTCTGCTTATGCCTTTGAACAGGTGGACTGTCAGGTTCGTCAGTTTGCAAAGGAAAGAGGAATTACTGCGGATGAAGCGCGCCGTATGGTTGCTGATTACCGCAAAAAGTTTGCAGCAGAGCATAATGGCAGTAAGGTTAGTCTTGGAAATACTCTGCTTGCTTTTGGTGTACCTATTGAACAGAGTGTGCAGTGGCGGCGGGAACTTCTAGAGCCATCGGATTTTCTTGGCCGCGACGAAAAGCTTATTGAAACTCTGAAAATCCTTCAGTCTAAATATAAACTTATCTGTGTTACAAATAATCCTGTGCTTCCTGCCCGAAAAACTCTGGAAGCTATTGGTGTTTCTGAATTCTTCCCGGAAATTGTCGGTCTTGATACCTGCTTCAAATCAAAACCTGCTGTAGAGCCTTTTCAGACTGCAGTTGAGCGTCTTGGAGACGGAATTCGTGCAGAAAACTGCCTTGCTGTAGGTGACCGATATGATATGGACATCGCTTTACCCCTTGAAATGGGCATGGGGGGAATTTTGATAAGTGGTGTAGAAGAAGTATACCAAATTTTAAAAAGTGTGTTATAATATTAGTAATGAAAACGCGACCGTTCATTTCAAATATTGAATTGACCAATGATGGTAAATTATCTCTATTTTTTATTGGAACTGGCAATGCCTTTACTAAAACGTCTTTTCAAACCAATCTTCTGCTTGTAAAAGGTAAGGAGCATCTTCTTATTGACTGTGGAACTTTGTGTTCTTATGCTTTTGAAAATCTTTACAACGGAAAAATCACAGATATCAGGAATCTTTTGCTTACGCATCCCCATGCAGATCATATTGGTGGTGTTGAAGAAATGGCTCTTGCCGGTAAATACATTACAAAGCAGAAAATAAATCTTATTATAAATGATGAGTTTAAAAAGCTTCTGTGGAATCAATCTCTTCGTGGCGGTATTCAGTACAGTGAAGAAGGAAAAATGACTTTTGAAGATTATTTTAATCAGCTTAAGCCAAAACAGATTCTGAAAAAGCCTTTTGAAATGTATGAAATTGACGCTTTTGGAATGAATCTTAAACTTTTCAGAACCCGTCATGTTTGTACAAAAAGAGATTCACTTAAGAATTCTCAGATTTCCTATGGACTGATTATTGATGATAAGGTATTATTTACTGCCGACACTCAATATAATCCAACTCAGTTGAAATTTTTGCTGGATAAATATAAGAATATCGAAGTTATTTTCCATGACTGTGATATAAAAGGTTTTTCTCGAGGCGTTCATGCCGCTTATGATGAACTGAATCTTTTACCGGCTGAGATTCGGGCTAAGACTTATCTGTGCCACTATTCTGAAGCAGTAAATACAATTGATGCTTTGGTTGATGGTTTTGCAGGTTTAGCTAAGCACTGGGTTTATTATGATTTTGATTAGATGATGATTTAGCTATCGTAATACCTAACCAAAATGTAGTGCGTTCGAATTGCCTGTGGAATGTGATTATGCGATTCGAATAAAATTAATAAGGTCCTGTAGCTCACTTGGATAGAGCGGTTGCCTCCTAAGCAACAGGTAGTGCGTTCGAATCGCATCAGGATCATAATTTAAAAGCTCACATGGATAGAGCAAAAAATTGGTAAAATGCTAAAATCTTCGCTGGCGCAAAGATTTTTTAACGCATTTTGCTATTGTTACCCTAACCAAAAGGTCGTGCGTTCGAATCGCATCGGAGTCATATTTTTTTTCGTACGGAGTTCTTATGAAAAAGTTGTTGGTGGCTTCTTCTAATCAAGAAGTGTTGGGTGTTGTTAAGAATGCCTGTCTGAATTATTCTGATTATTTTGAGCCTATCTTCTGTCCGGATACAGAAGAAGCCATGAGCTTTGTTGATTATGAACTCCCGGAAATCAAAATTCTTGATTTTACATCAACTGATATAGACTGTGATAAAATCTTAAAAGCAATCAGTTCTGACCCTTGGCTTCATAATGGTGGAATTATTGCTGTTTCAACTAATCCTTCTGAAGCGCAGAAAATTGAAGATCTTAAGGATCCTAACATTCTGATTGTTCAGACTCTTTATACTTTCAAACAGAATTTCAGCGGACTTTTACGAAGTCTTATCCGTAATCAGCAGTTCCTCTTTAATCGTGGTATGCAGGATCGTATTGGTACAGAAGAGAAGGGATTTTTTGTCTGTGATAATAATCCGATGGATATCCGTCTGTATACCGGCTTCCTTGTAAATTATCTGTATTGTACAAACCGTATTGATGATGATGGCCGCTTTGCCCTTCAGTCTACTCTCATGGAGCTGCTTACAAATGCGCTTGAGCACGGTAACTGTGGAATCTCTTATGAAGAAAAATCTGAATGGCTGAATAACGGCGGTATCATTCTTGATTTGATAGATCAGAAACTTCGTATGCCTGAGTATGCTGAACGTAAGATTCATATCGAGTATGAAATCGGAAAAGAAAAATCTACCTTTGTTGTAAAAGATGATGGTGATGGTTTTGACTGGAGATCAAGACTGAGTGATTCTACTCCTGGTGTAGAAGAAGCACATGGACGTGGTATTGCCCTTTCAAAATCTCTTGTTTCTGATTTGCGTTATAACGATAAGGGAAATGAAGTTACTTTTGATATTCAGAATATCAGAAATGTTTCAAATACAGTTCCTGGAATCATGATGCCGTTTAAGGCAATTGAATATAAAAAGCACGATATCATCTGCCGTCAGAATGAGCCTTCTAATGATTTGTACTTTATTGTTTCTGGACGCTACGGAGTATATGCAAACCGCAAACTGATTTCGGTTCTTACTCCAAACGATATGTTTATTGGTGAAATGGCATTCCTTTTGAATGACCGCCGTTCTGCAACAATTATGGCGGCTGAGGATGGAAAGCTGATCCGCATTCCAAAGACTATGTTCTTAAATTTAATAAGGAAGAATCCGCATTACGGACTCTTCCTTTCAAAGCTGCTTGCACAGCGTGTAATCCGACAGAATCGAAGAACACTTCAGCTGTCTGCCGAGATTGCACAGCTGAAGGCTCAGAAGTCTTAGAATAATCCGCTGATTACTCCATTATCATCCACATCAATATTCAGTGCGGCAGGTGCCTTTGGAAGGCCTGGCATTGTCATGATGTCGCCGGCGAGTGCTACTACAAAGCCTGCTCCGGCATACAACTGAACGTCGCGAACCGGGAATGTGTAGCCGCTTGGAGCTCCAATGAGTTTTGGATCGTGGCTGATAGAGTTCTGAGTTTTAGCAACGCATACTGGAAGTTTTCCATAACCTGCGTCTTCAAAAGCCTTAAGCTTTTTAAGTGCTGCAGAGTCAAACTCAACGTCATCTGCACGGTAAATCTCTTTAGCAAGTTTTCTGATTTTGTCAGCAAGTGGAAGATCAAGTTCGTAAAGAGGATGGTAATCAGCTTTACCACTGTCTGCAAGTTCTGCAACAGCTTTAGCGAGATCTTTTGCACCTTCTCCGCCTTTTCCCCAGCCTTCTGTAAGAATTGCCTGAGAACCAACATCGCGGCAAAGTTTTTCGATAAGAGCAATTTCTTCGTCTGAGTCTGTAATAAACTTGTTGATAGCAACTACAGATGGGAGTCCGAACTTTGCAATGTTTTCTATATGAGTCTTAAGGTTTGCAAAACCTTTTTCAAGTGCTGCTGTGTCTGGCTTACTGAGGTCTGCCTTGGCAACTCCACCGTGCATCTTAAGTGCGCGGATTGTCGCAACAATTACAACTGCGCTTGGCTTGAGGCCTGCGGCACGGCACTTGATGTCGAGGAACTTTTCTGCTCCAAGGTCTGCTGCAAAGCCTGCTTCAGTTACAACATAGTCTCCTGTTGCAAGGGCACACAAAGTTGCATTAACACTGTTACAGCCGTGAGCGATATTTGCAAATGGTCCGCCGTGTACAAAGGCAGGATTCTTTTCCAGAGTCTGTACAAGGTTTGGTTTGATTACATCTTTAAGAAGGGCAGCGATTGCGCCTGTGCACTTAAGCTGACCAAAAGTAATGTTTTCGCGGGCATAGTTCTGGCCGATTACGATGCGGTCAATGCGTTCTTTAAGTTCGCTGATTGTACGGCTCAAACATACAATTGCCATGATTTCTGAAGCAACTGCAATTGAGAAGTGATCTTCGCGAGGAACTCCCTGAAGGCGTCCGCCGAGTCCGATTGTGATGTTGCGGAGGGCACGGTCATTCAAGTCTACACAGCGCTTCCATGAAATTGTGCGTGGATCAATTCCAAGTTCATTGCCCTGCTGTAAGTGGTTATCAATAAGGGCTGCAATCAGGTTATTTGCAATTGAGATTGCGTGAATGTCACCTGTAAAGTGCAGGTTGATGTCTTCCATTGGAACAATCTGTGCGTATCCGCCGCCACAGGCACCACCTTTTACACCAAAACAAGGTCCAAGACTAGGCTCACGAAGAGCAACAACAGTTTTCTTTCCGATTTTATTAAGTCCGTCTGCAAGTCCAATTGAAACTGTGGACTTTCCTTCACCAGCCGGAGTAGGGGTAACAGCAGTAACAAGAATCAGTTTTCCAGGCTTTGAAGCAGCCTTTTCCTGCAAGGTACGAAGTTCATCAAAAGTAATTTTAGCCTTATAAGGCCCATAATTTTCGAGCTTGTCTGCTGTAATTCCGATTTTTGCAGCAACATCTGCAACCGGAATCATTTTGTTTTTCTGAGCGATTTCAATATCTGTCATAAAACGTCCTTTGGGTATTTTTCAGTTCACATTTTATATGATTAGAGGGGTTTTAACAAGTAAGGGGAAAATCTGATAACTAAGGAGAAAATTTGCACTTCAAATATTTGATAATCCGAGAATCTCCCCTT
>JAEEGH010027185.1_pt1 | contig 11341 bp, 14 predicted proteins | sample 9134181 | NCBI WGS metagenome assembly JAEEGH01 (sample SAMN16246544, study PRJNA631951) | gut metagenome | biome: gut microbiome; feature: rumen; material: DP-attached | host: Bos | place: Iran: Karaj | collected 2018-10 | reverse complement strand
CTACGACCTCGGTGCCGTCTATGCTGCGATGTCTGGTTCAGGTTCATCTCTCTTCGGACTCTTCCGGGAACCCATTGCCCTCGATGAGTTCGATGACGAAGGCACCTTTAAAACAATAATCCCGCTCGACTGAGCGGGATTATCGTTATTGTATGCCGTCCTTGCGAAGTTTCTCCTGCCACTTCCAGGCTGAACGAAGCACCTCTTCCGTAGGTGTCTCTGCCTTCCAGCCAAGTACCTTGTTGGCCTTGTCGACATTACCCCACACCTGCTCAATATCGCCTTCACGACGCGGAGCATAGGTCCAGTTCACCTTCACGCCTGTAGCCTTCTCGAAACCTTCCACCACCTCTAAGGTAGAAAGGCCCTTGCCAGTACCAATGTTGAACACCTCCACAGCGTCTGTCTCAGGATTGTCGAGCACACGCTCCATAGCCTTCACGTGAGCCTTGGCCAGATCCACCACATAGATGTAGTCGCGGATACAGGTATGATCGGGTGTATTGTAGTCGTGTCCGAAGATCTTCAGCTGCTCACGGATACCCATAGCCGTCTGCGTCACAAACGGAATGAGGTTCATGGGCACGCCATTGGGCAATTCACCGATAAAGGCAGAGGGATGGGCACCAATGGGGTTGAAATATCTCAGGATGACACTCTTGATGGGTGCACCAGAGTGGATATAGTCCTGGATGATCTCCTCGTTGATCTGCTTCGTGTTACCATAAGGACTCATGGCCTTCTGGACGGGAGCATTCTCTGTCACAGGCAGGTTCTCCTGCGAAGGCTGACCATAGACGGTGCAGCTTGACGAGAAGATGATTCCTTTCACATCATACTTGGGCATGAGCTCCAGCAGATTGATGAGCGACATCAGGTTGTTGCGATAGTAAAGCAGTGGTTTTTCCACACTCTCTCCCACAGCCTTTGAGGCAGCGAAGTGGATGATACCCTCAATCTTCGGATACTTCTTGAATACACCTTCGAGAGCCTCGAAATCACAGCAATCCACTTGTTCGAAGGCGGGTCTGATACCTGTGATCTTCTCGATACCATCGAGCACGTTCACATTCGAGTTCGAGAGGTTGTCGATAATGACGACCTCATAACCAGCCTCCTGCAACTCCACTGTGGTATGGCTTCCGATAAAGCCCGTACCACCTGTCACTAATATCGTCTGTTTCATTTCTTCTCAGCTTTTTTGTCATCGGCTTTTTCAGCCTTCTTATCTTCAGCTTTCTTTGCAGATGGCTTATAACGCTTGTTCAGACCATTGATGATATCCTGTGTGATGTCATACTTCTTATCAGCAAACAGGATGTTATCACCAGCCTTCGAGAGGATAATATCATACTTCTTATCCTTATTGTATGCATTCAGGAAGTTGTTGAGCGAATCACGCAGGGCCTCGTTGAACTTGGCAGTCTCGTTGGCGAGCTCAGACTCCAGACGGGCCTGCAACTGCTGCAGGTCGTTCTGCTGGCGCTGGATGGCGTTCTGCACAGAGGCAGCCTGCTCACGGCTCTGGAAACCATTGTTGTTCAGCTTCTGCTGGAAGTTGTTCACAGCAGCCTGCAACTGGTTGCCCTTCTGAGTCAGCGTGTTACGGGCATTGTTGCTCTTCTTCTCCAAGGTCACCGTATAGTCCTTGGCGAAATTATACTGTGTCATCAGCGAATCAACCTCTACGTAGGCGATCTTTATGCCAGTGGTTGATACCTCACTCGAAGTGGGCTGCTCGTCCATCTTCGGAGCAGCATTGTTACACGATACCATCATAGCAGCGATGGCCAGTGTCGGGATAATGTACTTTTTCATTTCAATATTTTATTAATGTTCAATGTTCAATCTTCAATGTTCAATCTTCAACAGTTTCTTCGCTCTCATCTCACGATCCTGATCCATCACACAGTGGATGCCACGTTCTTTCATCGCCTCAGAGTCGTGAATATGCTGCGATTTAAACTCCCCCTGCTTCGTAAACAGCACCCTCACGAGGAAAAAAATCATCGCGATAGCAATTATTAACGCCGATATGAGCAGAGTTTCAAGCATTTTTTATATCTTTGCGGCTGCAAAGTTACGAATTTAATTACGAATTCAATCAAAAATAACATTAATAATGAATAAAAACGATTTAAAACCTGCTGTTGTCTTCGCCGAATTTGCGAAGATTAACGAAATTCCGCGTCCTTCGAAGCGCGAAGAGAAGATGATTGAGTATCTTAAGAACTGGGGCGAGAGCCGGAATCTCGACACCAAGGTCGACGAAACGGGCAATGTGATCATCCGAAAACCCGCCACCAAGGGTATGGAGCATTGCAAGACCGTCATCTTGCAAAGTCACATGGATATGGTCTGCGACAAACTCGTCGATGTGGAGTTCGATTTCGACAAAGATGCCATCAAGACCTACGTCGATGGTGAATGGCTGACGGCTGAGGGTACCACGCTGGGTGCTGACGACGGTATCGGCTGTGCCATCGAACTGGCCATCCTTGCCTCCGACGATATCGAGCACGGTCCCATCGAATGTGTCTTCACCCGCGATGAGGAAACAGGTCTCACGGGTGCTGAAGGCATGAAGGCCGGCTTCATGACTGGCGATTACCTCATCAACCTCGATTCTGAGGATGAGGGTGAGATCTTCGTCAGCTGTGCAGGTGGTCGTAACACATCCGCCCGCTTTACCTTCAAGCGTGTAGAGGCTCCCGCAGGCAGTTTCTTCCTGAAAGGCTCCCTCAAGGGTCTCGTAGGCGGACACTCCGGCGATGATATCAATAAGAAGCGCGCCAACGCCATCAAGCTCCTAGCCCGATTCATCTTCCAGACCATGAAGCGCTACGAAGGTGTGCAGCTGGCACAGTTCCATTCGGGCAAACTCCACAATGCCATTCCCCGCGACGGCTATTTCGTGATCGCCGTTCCCAACGACCTGAAAGAGAATGTCCGCGCCGACTGGAACGTCTTTGCTGCTGAGGTTGAGGATGAGTTCCATGTCACTGATACTCAGATGGTATTCACCATGGAGAGCACCGATGCAGAGCCCGTCATCGACCCTGCTGTGGCCAGGAAGTTCGTCTGGGCCGTACAGGCTGTCGACAACGGCATCTACGCCATCTGTCAGGACGAAGCCCTTGGTGGTATGGTTGAGACCTCGAGCAACATCGCCAGCATCCACAGCAGCGACACCGCCATTGATATCCTGTCTTCCCAGCGTTCGAATGTGATGTCGAACCTTGATAATATGTGCGCCACCATCCAGGCCGTCTTCGAACTGGCTGGTGCCGAGGCCAAGTCGTCTGACGGCTATCCCGCATGGAAGATGAAGGCCAATTCGAAGTTGCAGGAGATTGTGGTCAACTCCTATGTGAAGCTCTTCGGCCACAAGCCCGTAGTGCGCGGTATCCATGCCGGACTGGAGTGCGGACTCTTCTCAGAGCGCTACCCCAACCTTGATATGGTGAGCTTCGGCCCCACCCTGCGCTTTGTGCATACCCCCGACGAACGACTCCATATCCCCACCGTACAGATGGTATGGGATCATCTGCTCGACGTACTCAAAAACATCCCGCAGCAATGATCCGTACGCGCGCGTATAATATAATAGGTACTCTGGCCCTGCTGCTGTTCACTGCCTGTGGACAGCAGTATCAGGCCAAGAGCCTTGTCAAGGATTTTGTCAAGGAGCATGCCGTTGAGGAACTCGACATCACCAGCTTCAGCGATCTCGACTCCACGAAGGTGATCGGCGACTCGCTGTTTCAGGCCATGCAGCAGAATGCCGCGAAAGATCCCCTGTTCAAGCAGGTTGACTTCAGCGGTCAGAAAGCCACTTCGCCGCTCCTTTACATCCGCATGCGCTATCAGGAAGATACGCTTGAACTGTCCAAGACCTTTTATTTCGATAAGGATTTATCGGCCGTTGTCGCCTTTAAGTAACTTTTTTCGAAAAAAGTGTTGAAAAGATTTGGAGGTTTCGGAAAATTGTAGTACCTTTGCACCCGCAATCAAGGAGATAACCCCACGGTTGAAGCTTAAAGCCTCCTTTTGGAAGGATGGGTGAGTGGCTGAAACCAGCAGTTTGCTAAACTGCCGTACGGGTTCCCGTACCGGGGGTTCGAATCCCCCTCCTTCCGCAGCCGAGGGGATTTCTCTGAGAGCGCATCTTTGAAATGCTGGTCGATTCATCTAATGGTTAGGATACAAGATTCTCAATCTTGGCATAGGGGTTCGATTCCCCTATCGACTACAGGAAAGCTAATAAATAAAGGGAACTCAAAAGGTTCCCTTTTATTTTTGTGTATGTGCTTAATGTCACAAAGTCACGGAGTCACGAAGTCACCAAATGAAAATCCGCAACCTCATGGGGAGATTGCGGACGTGGAGAGATTAACAAGTTTCTGTTCAGAATGCGATTGGGCCGTGACCCATGCAGGAGGTCGTTGTGATGGCCGTCAAGAAGGCCGTGAGAGCGGCTACTATCACCTTCACCGCAATCTCAATGATCCTTTTCTTCATGACTATTCACTATTCACTGTTCACTATTCACTGACTTTAGTCATTGGTGAGGCCGTCGCCACCGTCGCCGCCGTTCGAGCCTGAGTTGAGTACAAGCACCGAAGCCTGTGCGGGCATCTGGAATGAACCAGCGTAGGTGCCGTCGTTCTCGGTCAGTTCAATGCTGCTGCCGTTGATGGTTGCAGTGGGAACCTGACCCTCAGCAGGCACAATCTCGATGTTGAGGTTAGTGCCAGAGGCGAAGCTTTGCTGACCGGTAATGACATTCTCGCTGTCATCCTTCACGGTTGAGGTGCCGGAACCGGATCGGGTGATGGTCAGACCGTAGGTTGACTCCTGGCTCTGGCCGCTGTCGCCGCTGCCGCTCTGTGAGCCGCCGTTACCACTCTGCGAACCACCGCCGCCGCTCTGATTCTGAGGCTCGTCGTCCTCGTCCTCCTCATGATAGTCGGTGAAGTTCTTGGGCAGCTCGGTCACGTTGCCGGCCTTGGTCAATTCGGCGCGGGTGAACTCTCCAGTGGCACGGGCGCGCATGTATACGCTGTCGATGTGCTTCGTGGTGGAGAAATCTTCAGACGTGGGCGCACCCTTCTTCTTGGTCTTGATGCCTGCTGAGAAGATGGCCAGTCCGTCGAGCTTCACGGCCTTTCCCTCCAGCATCAGCTCACGGATGCAGCCGATCATGTCAGTCAGCACGCCCTTGATGGCTCCCTTCGAGTACGGAGTGTTGTGCTCCGACATGTGCCTTGCCAACTCATCTACGTTGACGGTCTTGCCGATGGTCACGGCGCGGGCGAACCACTTGCCGTAGGACGAACCGTGCGGATTCTTGTTTTGATACTTTCGATAAAATACGCTCATAATTTTAATGTGTTTTACATGGTATTAGATTCTTGTGCGACCAACTGCATCGGGTGGCCGCCTCCCGCATTTTGTCTCTCATGATTGACACTGCAAAGTTACAACATTTTTCGTGCGAATCCAAATATCGATGCGTCTGGCGCGTAAAAATATGTTAATAATATGTTTCCGTATCGCAAACGAATTGTTTAGCATCACCTAATGTATTGTTTAGGTTTGACGAACAACTCAGCCCGACAGTCAGCCCGGATTTGTGACGGTGACTTCGTGACTTTGTGACATTAAGCACATTCCAATATCACGCACACCCTCATTATGAATATTAATATATTATAATATATTAATATTTTAGTATACTCCTATACCCTACCCTTCCATCTGACTTCGTTGACAATCGTGAACATCCTTAAATTTGCGACTAAGTGAGCGCAGTGTCAAACTCGTTTGAACTCTGCCGAACGTGAGCAAATTCAAGCACGTAGGTGCTTAATGTCACAAAGTCACGAAGTCACGATGTCCACGTGTACATTTTTTCAAGATAATATTTTGAAGTTTGAGAATAAGTTTGTATCTTTGCAAACTGAAAAGACGATGAATATGACAAAGGACGAATGTATCGCGCTGCTGAAAAGATCTATGAACATACTTAAGACAAAGTATGGCATAACGTCTTTGTCTCTTTTTGGTTCTACTGCTAGAGGAGAGCAAAAGGAAGGTAGCGACATTGATTTGTTTGTTGATACAGAAACGCCCAATCCGTTCCTTCTGATGGATGCCAAAGAGTTCTTGGAGGAAGCAACGGGTTCATCCGTTGATATTGTCCGCAACCACCAGAACCTGAATCCCCGTTTAAGAAAGCGTATTTTAAAGGATGGAATCTTTATCTTCTGAGAGCAAAGGCATTGCGTTGGACATTCTCGAAGCACCGATGGCCTGCTGTTGCCAACTTATCCTTCTATTCCTTGGAAGAACGTAAAAGGACTCAGGGACATCATCGCCCATCATTATTTTGATGTAGATGCATCACAAATCCTGTGGATAATTAAGAATGAGATATCTCCATTAAAGGAAGCGATCAAATACTTTATCAAAGAATTAGGCTAATGATCTGTAGATCAGAGAACCGTCCCCTGGCCCACGTAGTTTCTAAATATGGTGTTTTTGTAATCTGACAGGGGACAGGTTCCTGTCAGAACAGCACCAATCAAACGACCCTCAGGAAGACCAGATTCTGATAGGAACCTGTCCCCTGTCAGGTCTTGTCGAAGTTAAAGTCCGTAAATTATTTGCAAGTTTATTGGAATTGTATTATCTTTGTAGCGCAAAAGTAATACAAGTGTAATACAATTATAAAGATTATGGCAACAACAGTAAAACGCAGAGCTACGTCATTCAGACTGCCAACGGACCTTTTGGAACGACTGAGAGCCGAGGCACAAAAGCAACATCGGAGTTTGAACAACCTGGTTGAGGTTTTTCTGCTCGAATCGCTCTATCGTGAACCCAACGCTACGACTTTGGCTGCAATGGCCGAGGTCAAGTCTGGTGCAGAACTCGACGAACTGACCGACGAGAACATCGACAATCTTGAAGATTACATCAAGTCGCTATGATACTGAAAGTCAGTACTCAATACAAGAAAGACCTGAAGCGCTATCAGAATAAGCCCTCGAAAATCACTGCTCTAAAGGAAGTTTTGAAGCACTTGAAAAAGAGCGGATCTGTACCCGCCGAATACAAACCTCACATGCTTTACGGCAAAATGAAAGGTTTCATGGAATGTCATGTCGAGGATGATTTCCTGCTGATATGGCTCGACGAAGAAGCCAATATCATAAAATTGGTACGTCTCGGCACACACCATGAATTATTTGGTAAGTAGTGCTAGGAATGTCACGACACTTAGATGATATGGAAACTCAAGATTACGGATTGGCAATAATAAGAATCACTATTAAATACTGGTATATATTACCTATCTTGTTGGCTTTGTTAATGTTGACTCTGACGGTGCTCATTACAATCCAATTTCAGGTATTAGAACGCATTATTCAGATTTTGCTTCTTCTGACATTGATAGCATTACCTATTTCATGGGTAGTTCTGCTTGTTAATAAAGAATGGCGGAAGTTAATCATTTCCATTTCGACGTCCATTTTGGTTGTTTGCGTTCTGTTTTTCCCTCTTGGAATAGCAATCGCTTCATGTCGTTGTTCCTGACATATAACAAAGGGACGGTTCTTTTGTTACATGACACTTTGTGAGGGTGTCTGTAAATAATTCATAAAATCCCGATGACCTGATTAGATTATCGGGAATTCTTTGTACCTTTGCCTACAAATAAATATATGATGATATGGAAACTCAGATTTTGAAGCTGGAGGCGCCATTCGACTACATCTATTGTAATGGCGAGGTGGGCAAACATATTGCGACTTATATCGTGGGCGAGAGCCGCATCGGTGAGGACGGCAAATATACGCTGGAAACGCACAGCCACCCGATTGTGCAGTATAAGGATTCGCCAAAGGGCGTGGTATGGAACCGTGCCGAGCTGACCGACTGCGAGGTGATTTGCAGCGAGGATGACATGCGCATCGACGTGCAGAAGTTTTTCCTGTTGTGTATTCAACAAGCAGAATCGAAAGGCGAAATAGAAGGTTTTTCTTGGGAGAACGCTGATGGTGAAGCCGAGATGTTAAAAGAGAAACTGCAAAGGAATGGCATAGGCTTCATGTCGAATACCAGTGTCGAGAAAATAGGTGTGGAAGTTGGTGGATGTCGCGAAGGTTACTTTGCACAACTCATCGGATTGGAAATCCTATATTTCCACCATATCGAGCCGACATTGGAAGAACTTGCCAAGCGTCTGACTGAGGAACGCGAATATTGGGAGGGTTTTTACGACCATGTGGTGAAGATTAAGTTCACGCCAGAATCATCATTGGCAGAAGGATTTGTAGAGGACTTGTAGGCGTGGCGGCAATCGAGACACAGGGCATTAATCTTGAAGGCATTGAGGATGTTTTCAGGATTTGTGGCAGGCAGACTGGCATGGCTGCCCTTGACCAACGTATATCTGAATACGTGAAGGCTCACGACCCGAGGATTCTCAGTTTCCTGAAGGACATGGAGAAATACGACAAGCCTCACCTTCAGGGTTCTCCTGGTTCCGACCATAACCTGCAGCGCAAAGATCGTCCGGATCTGAATTACTTTGCTCCAAAGAGGATTCTTCAGGATCTGCTTGCAATGGAGTGGTTCGATAAGGTGAGCACGGACAAGAAACGGTTTACGCTGGCTTGGCGTAATAAGTTGATTGAAGAGCTGATGGAATCAGACTGCCGTGACGAAGTTGCTGAGGCCTGGGCGAAGAAAGATTTGAGACTTCAGATAAAGGGGCACGTAATGGGTGCATTGACAAAAGCTGGTGTTTTCCTGAAACACAAGTATACGCCTATTGCGCGTATATATTATGGTACGCGCGAGGATTCCAAGGAGTCGGATACCTTGGCTAAATACATGGGCGAGTACAAGAAAACCTATTATGGAGACTGGATTATTGAATACGTAAAGCAGCATTAGCCAATTCCAAATGGAATCGGCTAAATCGAAAAACAGAAAACAGGGCGGTTTTCAATCGAAAACGGATATTAAGCAATAAGCGGGTATTTTCATTAAAAGAAAATGCTCGCTTTTTTCATTTGTAACTTGTTGATTTTCAGCAGACTTTTATTCCTTTATGAAAAATATAGGGTAAAATGTTGCAGGACATTTTGCGCGAAACCAATCGAATTCTACTTTTGCACCAGAAAATTTTCGAAATCGTTCTTTGACATGTTGACACAACCACCCACACTGAAGGCAGGAGGGATAAAAGGAGGAGAATCAAAGGAAAGAATTATCAATTAAAGGTCGCTTGAAAGGGGGCGACGTAAAATAAAAAAATATTATGTCGAAAAGATCAACAATGAAAGCCGTGTGCAGAGCTCTCAGAGCCCGCCACGACAAGATGGAGATGAGCAAGGTGCGCTCGACCCAAGGGGTCGCTTGCCTAAGCAAGAATCATCTCGGAGTGTTGAACTCAAAACGTTTTCACCTTATTTAGTTATTAACCGAGGCAGGGTGAGCTGAAGGAATCCCCGGGGTAATGCTGGCCAGCGTTCGTAAGGCTTCCTTTCCTCACAAATGTTTCGGTAACAATGAAAAGAGTATTTTTTAGACCACAGATTTTACAACAGAACGTCAATATGGACGGCAGTATCAACTTCATGACCAACGGCGACATCAACGTCTACCCCTGCCCTTGGGAGCAGGACAAGACGGTGACCAACGGCAACCGAGTCAAGTACCGTGCTGGAATCCAAGTAGATGCCGATGGCCGCACATTCGTGAAGAGATACAACGACGGGCTTCGCGGCCCCAAGCATGAGACCCTCTTCGAAACCCCTCACGGGGCGGTGAAGATGACTCGCCCTCAGGTAAGACCCAGTACGGGTCAGCGCCGAATGGATGAGGAGTTTGTGTGGGTCACCTTCAAGTTCCCCAAGAAATATCCCCTGTGGATGATCGTGGAGAACTTCATGAGAGAGGTTAATCAAGTAATGTCATTTTTTAATACAAGAAAGGAGGAAACTGTATGGAATCAGCAGTAATCAGAACCATGAAATTCACATGCATAGGTAAGGGGCACGGCGCCCCTTGCCTCCCTGCCACCGAGCAGGATTGGCTGGAGTTGAGAAAGCAGCCCTGGCTGGCTCAGATGTGTGAGCGTATCAATAAGGGTGACGAGGAATTAAAACATCGTCTGCCTGTCTGGACACCTCATTGTGCGGAGTTTAAGGACAATCACCGTGCCATAGCCGATGCCGTCCGTCCACTCAATCGACTGATGTTGGACTTTGACGAGAAGGGGCATACGGATGAAATCCTTTGTTCATTGAACACTGAACATGGAACATTCTTGCGTCCCTCTGGTAGCAAGCGGCTTTTGGCCGAGCACCACCTTGCATCTTCTACATCCCACAAAATCTTTGGGCAAGCCCGAAGATCCTTCACTTCTACGATATGTGTGATAAAACTTGGTATCTCATCGGTCTTTGCCAATACGAGGATGATTTGCAATCCTTGTTCATGGGCTAGCATCGCCATGAGATCTTTCAACTGATCCCTGGTCTCTTGGTCCAGTCCGATAAACGGATTGTCCAAAATCAGTACCCTTGGATTCGTAAACAATGATGAGGCGAGTTTATATTTCCTCAGTTCTCCACTCGACAGAAGGATGATATATTTGTCTAAAAGCCCTTCCAAATGAAACAGCTCGTAAATGTGTTTTTGCAAGGCACGTCGTGCAGGGGTGTCCTCGCCAGCCAACTGGTACGCCTCTTCAAGTTTCTGGCCTACAGTAGGCGTTTCCTCGTCAATTTCCATCTGGTTCCAGCGTTGTTGCAGGAAGTAAGTCCGATCGTTGTCTCCACCATAGGTGTCTCGGAATGAGATATATTTCAGATTATTATAAGGCTCGTCGAAGCCATATTTTACCATGTCGGGGAAGGCAGGATGACGTCCCGTCAACAGATCCACGAACATGCTCTTTCCAGCCCCGTTTCTGCCTATGATGGCGATATGCTCCCCGTCCTCCAGACAGAAGTTCACAGGTTCAGCCATGCTCCATTCAGGCTTCCTTGCCCTGGCGTTGATGATCTCAATTGTCTTCATCCTTCGTCTTCCGTTTTGACACTTTCTCCTTGTTCTTATTCACGAAGTCTTTCCACCCTCGGTACTTCACGTCAGTCTCTGGCTTGCCTGCCTGCATGAAGTGACAATAGGCTGCAGCCAGGGCATCGGTGGCATCCATAAACTTCGACATATCCTCATTAGGAATCTTTAGCAGGCGCTGCAACATCCCTGCCACCTGCTCCTTCGAGGCATTACCATTACCCGTCAGTGCCATCTTAAT
>JAEEGH010027180.1_pt1 | contig 11342 bp, 9 predicted proteins | sample 9134181 | NCBI WGS metagenome assembly JAEEGH01 (sample SAMN16246544, study PRJNA631951) | gut metagenome | biome: gut microbiome; feature: rumen; material: DP-attached | host: Bos | place: Iran: Karaj | collected 2018-10 | reverse complement strand
AACGCCCTTCCATGGACTATTCTCTATAGCCTACATATCACAGCAAAGCTACTTAAACTTAAAATGCATTATCCTCAAAAGAAAAACCTCTTCAACTAAATTGCAGAAGAACCAAGTTGGTGGTCCCAGTTCTGGATCACCTCAAGAAGCACGATGCCAAGATGACGAGCGACGTGATCAACCTGCTTATCTATCAGGGCGGCTGCCAGAGTCGTTTCGGTCTGAGTGCTGAAAATACCAACAACAGTCTGGAGGAAGCCTATCAGGCCCACCTTGACAACATCAAGCAGAATCCGAATCTCATAGCCTACCGCGATGCCATTGTGGGCGTCATCAACATCTGCTACAACTACCTTGAAATCCACGACTACAAGAAGGCGTTGTACTGGATTGACCGTTACGGCAAGCTGCTGGATGAATACGACAAGCTGCCTGATGCCCGTACCGACTATGCCGACAAGCAGCGTGCCCGCTATTACGTCTATCGGGCTACGGCCCTTGAAGGGGTGGGGCGCAAGCGCGAAGCTTCCAAGATCTACGAGAAATTCCTGGAGACGAGCTATTCGCTGACGGCCGAGGGCTTGATTCTCGGCAGCGACTATCTGCGTCAGGCTGGTCTGTGGCACGATGTTGCCAACAACCTCAGAAGTACCGAGAAACTCATCAAGGAGTATGGTGTGGACTATTCGCTGCAGACCATTCAGGAGTGGATGCTCAAGAAATTCTACGTGAACATGATGGCCCAGCGTATTGATACGGCCCGTGCGGTAAGTATGAAAATCGTCGAGCACCTCGACTCGGCCATCACCAAGCAGCGCGTTCAGGATGCCGTCGAGGAAGAGGCCGTGCGCCAGAAGGAAGCAGAGATGACGGCAGAGAAAGACCGCATGGAGCGTCAGCAGTGGTGGACCCGTCTGGCCGTTATGGCTGTGATTATCGTCGCCCTGATCATCTATGTCATCGTACGAAACCGCATGGCAGCGCGACTGAAGAAAGCCCACGAGCAGCTGAAGGTGGCCTACGACCAGCTGGAGGAGACAACGTCCATCAAAGAGCGTATGGAGAGCGAGCTGCGCATTGCCCGCGACATACAGAAGTCGATGGTGCCCAGCGTGTTCCCCGATGTCAAGGGCCTCGATATGTATGCCTCGATGACGCCAGCCAAAGAGGTGGGCGGCGACCTGTATGGCTATCTGCTGCAGGGCGACAAGCTCTACTTTGCACTTGGCGACGTGTCGGGCAAGGGTGTACCCGCCTCGCTGTTTATGGCACAAGCCACTCGACTGTTCCTTACTCTCGCCAAACAGGGCATGGCGCCAGCTGAAATCTGCATGCGCATGAACGATGCCTTGTCGGGCGACGACAACAAGAACGGTATGTTCGTCACCTTCTGGCTCGGATTGGTTGACCTCACAACAGGTCATCTCAACTTCTGCAATGCCGGCCATAATCCGCCCGTCATTGGTGGTGGCGAGCATCACGGTGAATTCCTGGATATGCTTCCCAATGCGCCGATAGGTATTGTGCCTGGTCTGGAATACGTGGGTGAGGAAGTAGAGACCATCAAGGGCCGTTCACTCTTCATCTATACCGACGGACTGAACGAGGCAGAGAACCCGCAGCAAGAGCAGTTTGGCGACGACCGGTTGCTTGAGATCCTCCGCAACATACCATTCAGTTCGGCACGCCAGGTCATTGAGAACCTGAGCGTTGAGGTCGAAGCTCACCGCCAGGGCGCAGAGCCTAACGACGACCTCACGATGATGTGTCTCTATATTCCGTAACACAGTTGTAGGAAAAGTTGTATGAAACCAGGCATCCATAACCGGATGCCTGGTTTTCTTTTGTTACCTCTGAGGGCTCAGCGGTGCTACTTTGAGGGCAGGATGGTGCCTCTGAGGGCTCAGCGCTGCTACTTTGAGGACAGGAAGGTGCCTCTGAACGCTCAGCGCTGCTACTTTGAGGATAGGAAGGTGTCTCTGAGGGCTCAGAGGCTCTACTTTGAGGACAGGACGATGCCTCTGAGGGCTCAGAGCTGCTACTTTGAGGTCAGGACGATGCCTCTCAGCCCGGAGAGGCGCTACTTGGAGGTCAGGATGGTGCCTCTCAGCCCGGAGAGGCACTTTTTCTTCAGATGAGTTTAAAGGAAAAAAAACAAGAGCACGCCCATTAATGTGAATAAGAAGAGGCGGTGTTCTTGAATTCGAAGTGCTGGTAGTCCTTGAGGGTGCGCCAGGAGCCGCCCCAGGTGAAGCCGTGCTGGAGGAAGAGCCGGTGGCAGAGGTCGCCGGCTCTTATCTTATATCGGAACGTGCGAGAGCGGTCGGCATAGGCTTTGCCGTTGGCGGGTTGTACGTTCTGGGAGCCGTTCTTGCGGTAGCGCACGTAGGGATTATAGCGGGGGTTGATGTCGATGGCGAGGCCACGGGCGTGATAGGAGAGCTTCTTCGTGTCGGGCACGTTGCGGTAGCAGAAGCAGCTGGTGTTGTTGTCGCTCATCTGTCGCTCGTCGTCGGCATCGTAGTCGTCGGCCAGCCTGATGCGCTGGATGGGGTAGTGGTGGGCGTAGAGCTCGCGGAAGATGGCAATGAGTTTGTCGGCAATGAGCTTGTTGCAGACGAGCTCGCCCTGGTGCGAACGGTTGTCGTAGTCCCAGTGGAGCACACGGAGGTATCTGAGATCGGAGCGGGCGATATGGGGATTCTCGACGTAGGTCTTGCCCTGCATGCGGAGCCAGACGGAGTCGGGGATCTCCATCGCGATGAAGTCCTGTGCGGGGGCGTTCTTAGACAGAAGAACAAAAGGACATATTAAGAGGGCCCTTCGGAGAAAGACAGAAGAACAGAAGAACATAATTATCTGATGACCTTCTTGTGATTCTGGATGTAGAGGCCTCGTGAGGGACTGGAGACGCGCTGGCCCTGGAGGTTGTAGACGGGGGTGTCGACGGCTGCGGGCTCGGCACTGACAGCACGGACCGCAGAGGTGCCGCCGTAGACACGGTCGTACTCCTGGATGGCCTTCTGCATCTGGTCGAGGAAGTCCTGATTGTTATGCAGGGTGACATAGACGGCACTGCCCACGACACGACCGTAGTTGACGTCGCTCTGCCAGTGGTAGCCGGTGATGACGCGGCCTTGTCCGAACTCGTAGGCTCGGGCCATGAGCGCATCCTGCTGGGTGCGGGTCACCTCGCAGAGGACGAGTCCCATGAGCCAGCTGCCTGAGGCATGGCCGGAGGGGTAGGAGCCCGTATCACGGAGATCGGCTTCGTCGGCAGGATAGGAGGTAGGCTCGTCCATATAGACGTAGGGGCGCTGTCGGCGATAGGCTCCCTTGGCCTTCTGGGTGGCTGCGTTGCCTGAGGGATGGACGCGCTGGACGAGTTCGTAGATGGCAGGGGTCCTCGAAGCGGAAAGCTCCTGACCGAGTACCTTGGAGAAGATCTCGCAGAAACGGTCGGCACTGTAGTCGACATCGGCCACAGCCTGTGCGCCCTCATCCTGTGAACGATAGAGCTTACCCTCGTTGTAGGAGACGATGTCGCAGCTCATCTGGCACGATAGCTCAGCCGGTGGCTCTGGCAGGTATTCGGAGGAGTTGGGCAGTTCGCTCTCACTGAGATAGGGCTCGTCGGAGGCGCGCGTCATGCCGCGAGTCTTTGCGGTGCTCATCTCGCTGCGGGCAGCGTCGAGCAAAGCCTTGAAGTCGTCATGGGCATGCATGCGTGCGAGGAGGGCGCTACCCATCATGTGGCCTGCGTGGACGTCGCTCTCGAAGTTGTAGCCCGCGATGATCATGCTGGGGCCGTACTTCAGTCCTCGGGTATAGATATTCTCCACCTTCTTAGGGTGTACCTCGGCAATCAGCAGCGAGTAGAGCCAGCCCTTGACAGCCTGGTCGCAGGGATAGCAGCTGACATTCCTGAGGCGTTCTTCCATCGAACGGACATAGCTGCCCTCGCCGAACATGTCGTAGGGGCGCTGGCGCTTGACGTCGCTCTGGGCTTTGCTCATCATCTTGTCGGCATACTTCTCAGCGTATTCGAGCAGGGCGTAAAGCTTCGGGGTGTTGGCCAAGCTGATGGTCATGTTGATGCCTTTGCCCAGCGAACGGAGGAAGTTGTCGAAGTCCCACATGATGAAGGAGTAGGCGAGTTTGCCTGTGGACTCCTCGCGGACGGACTTGCCCCAGCGGTACTGGGTGTAGTCATTGACGAAGTCGAGCGACTTGATATTGGGGTATGCGGGAAGCATCTTGGTGACATCGGGCAGGTCGCTGTCCATATAGGCCTGTGCCTGACTGGTGAGCGAGAGGACGAGTGTCAGGAAGAGGATAGGGAATCGTTTCATTAATATGCTATTTTCTTGTTTCCTTTGATGTAGATGCCTCGTCGGGCGGGGGTTCCCTGAAGGCGCACACCCTGGAGGGTGTAGATGGGGGCGTCGGCTTCCTCAGTCTGTTTCACTGAGGAGATGGCGGTATACTTCTCCTTATACTCGCGCACGGCCTTGGCCATCTGACTGACGAACTCCTTGTTGGTGTGGAGCATTGCATAGACGGCACTACCCACAAGGCGGCCGTAATCGACGTCGGTCTGCCAGTGGTAGCCCGTGATGACACGGCCTTGTCCGAAGGTATAGGCGCGGGCCAGAAGGGCATCCTGACTGGTGCGGGCCACCTCGGAGAAGACGAGGGCCATGAGCCAGCTGCCTGAGGCGTGACCGGATGGATAGGAACCTGTCTCGCGGAGACTTTCCTCGTCGGGGCTATAGGAAGTGGGCTCGCCCATCTGGACGTAGGGACGCTTGCGCATATAATAGCCCTTGGCCATCTGGGTGGCAGCGTTGCCAAGTGGATGGACGCGGCTGACGAGCTCGTAGATGGCGGGTGTCGCCGAGGCACTGATCGTCACGCCGAGCACCTCTGAGTAGATGCGGCAGAAGTTGTCGGTGCTGTACTCGACATCCTCGATGGCGCGTATGCCTGAGCGGGTGCGTCGGAGGCTCTTGCCCTCCTCGTATTTGGCCAAGTCGTATTCGTTCTTGGCTGAGTTGGCAGCCGGTGGTTCCGGCAGGTATATGATGGAGTTGGGTAGTTCTTCGTATGAAAAGTAGGGGTCGTCGGAGGCTCGTGTCGCAGAGACCAGACGCTTATAGTCAGCCTGGGCATAGGACAGGAGTCCGTCGAAGCCACTATGGGTGTGGAGTCGTGAGAGGATGGCCGATCCGAGCAGGTAGCCGGCATAGGCGTCGCTGTCGAAGTTGTAGCCCGAGATGACGGTTGAGGGTCCGAAGAGCTCACCGCGCTTGAGGATGTCGTTCATCTTGTCGGGACAAACCTCGGCGAGCAGCAGGGCGTAGAGCCAGCCAAGACACGACTGGAAGGCGGGATAGGAACTGTCGTAGCGATAGTCCTCCTCGAGCTCAGGAATCAGCGAGGGCTCGTTGAAATAGACGTAAGGTCGCTCACGGCTGTAGGACTTTATGGCAGCCTTGATGGATAGTTGTCCGTAACGGTCGCCGTAGTCAAGGAGCGAGTAAATGTTGGATGACTTGATGGCCGAGGTAGAGATGCCCATGATATCGGCAAAGAGTGGGAGGAAGTCGTCGAGGTCCCACACCATGTCGCCCTTGGCCTGAATACCCCTCTCAGTAGTGCGCAGCGACTTGCCTTCAGTGTAGAGATAATTGTCACAGATGAAGAGGTCGCTCTCAGCCGCCGGAGGGTTGGGAAGGAATAAGGTAACTTGAGGAACATCCTGTGCATGAAGGTTCACGCACAGGATGTTGGTCAAGAAAAACAATATTAACTTACGATACATTATTTTAATCAGATGGTTATGCGAAAGCCACAGTGAGACCCGCCATGACGATGCTGACCATCGACATGAGCTTGATCAGGATGTTGAGCGACGGACCAGAGGTGTCCTTGAAAGGATCGCCAACGGTGTCGCCAACGATACAGGCCTTATGGGCGAAGGAGCCCTTGCCGCCGAAGTTACCCTCCTCGATGTTCTTCTTGGCATTGTCCCAGGCACCACCTGCATTGGCCATGAACACAGCAAGCGTGAAGCCGCCAGCCAGACCACCGACGAGCAGACCCATGACACCAGCCACGCCGAGGATGATACCTACGAGGATGGGGATGAGGATGGCAAGCACTGAGGGCACAATCATCTCGTGCTGGGCAGCGCGGGTAGAGATCTCCACGCAACGGCCATAGTCGGGCGTGCCTGTACCCTCGAGAATACCTGCAATCTCACGGAACTGACGGCGCACCTCCTGTACCATCTTCTCAGCAGCGCGACCTACAGCCTCCATGGTCATACCGCAGAAGAGGAAGGCAGCCATCGCACCGATGAAGGCACCCACGATGACGCGGGGGTTCATCAGGTTGATCTGGAAGAAGTTCATGAAGTCGGGGATGGTAGCGTCGGAGGCATTGATCACATCGCCAGCGACATTCGTCAGTGTCTGTCCGGCACGGGTCATCGCAATCTTGATCTCCTCGATGTAAGAGGCGAGCAGTGCAAGAGCCGTGAGGGCTGCAGAACCGATGGCGAAGCCCTTACCCGTAGCAGCTGTGGTGTTACCCAGAGCGTCGAGTGAATCCGTACGATGACGTACCTCTTCGCCCAGACCGCACATCTCGGCATTACCACCGGCATTGTCGGCGATAGGTCCGTAGGCGTCGGTAGCCAGTGTGATACCCAGTGTAGAGAGCATACCTACGGCAGCGATACCGATGCCATAGAGGCCATGAGAGAGCGACTCAGACGAGAGTGTCAGGTCGAAGCCATTGGCGCAGAGGTAGCTGAGCATAATGGCCACACCAATCGTGATCACGGGGATGCAGGTAGAGATCATTCCTGTACCGATACCCTTGATAATCACGGTAGCGGCACCCGTCTGTCCTGCCTCAGAGATTTTCTGGGTGGGCTTGTAAGAGTGAGAGGTATAGTACTCGGTAGCCTGTCCGATAATCACACCAGCAGCGAGGCCAGAGATTACAGAGAAGGAGAGACCGAGCCAGTTATCGATGCCCAACAGATAGAGGATGGCAAACGAAGCACAGGCGATGAGCACGGCGCTGACGTTGGTTCCTACGGAGAGTGAGCGGAGCAGATCCTTCATCGTGGCACCTTCCTTTGTACGTACGAGGAAGATTCCAAGCAGAGAGAGGAACACGCCCACTGCAGCGATGAGCATCGGGGCGATAACGGCCTTGAGCTGAATATCGATACCAGCCACACCGAAGGCAGCAGCACCGAGGGCAGCCGTTGACAATACAGAGCCGCAATAGCTCTCGTAGAGGTCGGCACCCATTCCGGCTACGTCGCCTACGTTGTCGCCTACGTTATCGGCGATGGTAGCGGGGTTACGCGGGTCGTCCTCAGGGATATCGGCCTCGACCTTACCCACGATGTCGGCACCCACGTCGGCAGCCTTTGTGTAGATACCACCGCCGACACGAGCGAAGAGGGCCTGAGTAGAGGCACCCATACCGAAGGTCAGCATGGTGGTGGTGATGGAGATAAGACCATCCTGGTCGAAGTGGTTGAGGACAACGAACCAGATGGCGATGTCGAGAAGTCCGAGACCCACAACGGTGAGACCCATTACGGCACCCGAGCGGAAAGCGATCTTCAGACCAGCATCAAGACTCTCGCGCGCAGCATTGGCAGTACGGGCAGAAGCGTAGGTAGCGGTCTTCATGCCGAAGAATCCGGCAAGACCAGAGAAGAATCCTCCAGTGAGGAATGCGAAGGGCACCCATGGGTTCTGCACGTTCAGGCCATAGGCCATGAAGGCAAAGAGTGCGCAGAGCACGACAAAGACGATGCATACGACCTTGTACTGCTGCTTGAGGTAAGCCATAGCTCCATTGCGCACATAGAGTGCGATTTCTTTCATACGCGGCGTACCTTCGTCGGCTGCCATCATCTGACGGAAGAAGACGTACGCCATACCCAGTGCCACGAGCGATGCCACGGGCACGAGCCAGAATACTGCGGGAATGTTCATAATGATTGTTGTTTTTGGGGTTATTAATTATAGTTATTCGTCTATTCGTCTGAGAAATCAATGAGACCTGCAGCCTCGTCATCGGGATCCTCCGAACCAAGGTCCATCATCGTCGAGTAGTTGTCCTCGGTGATATCCTCGTCGTTGGGATCCTCCACCTCGTCGTCAACCTCGTCGTGAGAGCTGTAGTCGTCCTCCACAACAACGTCTGCATCCTCGTCCTCGAGTTCCTCCTCGCTTTCGGATGACTTGAACTGCATCTTAGGCTTCTCCGGCTCGGGCTTGAGCTTGGCGAAGATGGCTTCTACCCAGCCGCCCTTGGGCACCTCGAGTACCTCGAAGCCGTCCTCGACCTTCTTCTCGTACATGCCGCCCTTCTTGTGGAGACGGTCCTTGGGGAGGGTGGTCGTCGAGATGTCGAAACCGCTTTGGATGATATCCTGGATCGACTGTGAGAGTGAATCCCAGCCACCGCCGAAGTTACGCTCGAGTACCTCGACGAGTTTGGCAGCGGAGATATGACGGATATTCTCGTAAGTGAGATCGGTCACGCGTACGATAGGGCGCTTCTTGATGGCCCAGAGATAATGACGGCCCTCGTCGAACTTGATGGAAGCGACCTTGTAGCCACGCTTCTCGTAGCTCTTCTTCGTGGGAGCGCTGTCGTCGGGCACATCCTCGAAAAGGAAGGCGCTCTTGAAAATATTGACGTAGTGGTTGACATTCTCCTTCACTTCTGCATCTTTCGTAGCTGCTTCAAACATACGGAAGACATCGTTCTCCTGAATATCCCAGACGCTGCTCTTCGTAATGGCCTTGATGGATAAAGCGGGGTTACTTTCGGGTTGCTGTTGTTTTGTTCTTGCCATAATATTCTTGATTTTTTCTGCAAATTTACCACTTTATTTTTTAATAGCAAGATTTTAGGCAGAATTTTTTGTAAATTTCGCATTTTAATGTAACTTTGCAGCGAAAATGGCACAACCACTGGCTGAAAGACTCCGTCCTCGCAGACTTGAAGACTATATCGGGCAGCAACACCTGGTAGGCGAGGGTGCCGTCCTGCGGAAGATGATCGACGCAGGGCGGATTCCGTCGTTTATCCTCTGGGGACCACCGGGTGTCGGCAAGACCACACTCGCCCAGATTATCGCCCACAAGCTGGAGACACCGTTCTACACACTCTCGGCGGTCACCAGTGGTGTGAAGGATGTGAGAGATGTCATTGAGAAGGCACAGAAGACGCGTTTCTTCAACGAGGCGTCACCTATTTTATTTATTGACGAGATCCATCGTTTTTCGAAGTCGCAGCAGGACTCATTGCTGGGAGCTGTTGAGAAGGGCATCGTCACCCTGATAGGTGCCACGACGGAGAATCCTTCGTTCGAGGTCATCCGCCCGCTTCTGTCGCGTTGCCAGCTCTATGTCTTGAAGTCGCTCGAGAAAGACGACCTGCTGAAATTGCTCGATAGAGCCATCCACGAGGATAGCATCCTGAAGGAGAAGAATATCCAACTGAAGGAGACGGGAGCCCTATTGAGATATAGCGGCGGTGATGCCCGTAAGCTTTTGAATATCTTGGAGTTGACGGTTGAGGCTGAAGTTGGGGATGAAGTAGTGGTTACAGATGAGATTGTTGTGAATCGTCTGCAGCAGAATCCTCTGGCCTACGACAAGGACGGTGAGATGCACTACGATATCATTTCGGCTTTCATCAAGAGCATCAGAGGTTCGGACCCCGATGCCGCGCTCTATTGGCTGGCACGTATGATCGAAGGTGGGGAGGATCCCCAGTTCATCGCCCGCCGACTCATCATCAGTGCGGCAGAAGATATCGGACTGGCTAATCCCAATGCCTTGTTGCTGGCCAATGCCGCCTTCGATGCAGTCATGAAAATCGGATGGCCTGAGGGCAGAATACCCTTAGCGGAGGCAACAGTGTATCTGGCGACCTCTCCAAAGAGCAATAGCGCTTATTTGGGTGTAGACGCTGCGTTAGCGTTGGTGAGACAGACGGGTAACCAACCTGTGCCGCTGCCTATCAGGAATGCGCCAACGCAACTGATGAAGGAGTTAGGCTATCACGACGGTTACAAATATCCCCACGACTATCCTGGGCACTTTACTGAGCAACAGTATATGCCTGACGCCCTGGTGAACGAGCGCCTCTGGCATGGGCAGCACAATCCCGCAGAGGAGAAACTGTATCAGCGGATGGTGAACTATTGGGGGGAGAGGTATAAGGATTGAAAATTGAAGATTGAAGTGAAGCAAGATCTGATTATATTGGTGATTGAGTTGTTGGGAACGTTCGCGTTTGCGATATCCGGTATCCGACATGCTGCAGCGAAACAGTTCGATTGGTTCGGTGGTTATGTGTGTGGTGTGGCTGTGGCAATAGGCGGCGGAACGATTCGCGACGTGATGTTGGGTACGACACCCTTCTGGATGACAACACCTATATATTTGATATGTACGGCGGTGGCCTTGTTGACAGTGGCATTCTTCGGTAAGTGGATGGAACCGTTGAAAAATGCGTGGTTCGTCTTCGATACCCTTGGTCTGGCGCTGTTCACGATTGCCGGTATCGAGAAGAGTCTGGCTTTCGGACAACCTTTCTGGGTGGCAATCATCATGGGTTGTATCACTGGTAGTGCTGGTGGCGTGATCCGTGATGTGTTGTTGAACAATGAACCCGTGATTTTCCACAAGGAGATCTACGCGATGGCGTGTGTGATAGGTGGTATCGCCTACTGGGCATTGGCATCGCTGGGTGTGACGATGGAGGTGAGTGCCATCGTGAGCTTTGTGGTGACATGTCTCATCCGCTTCCTGGCAGTGAGGTATCATCTCTCACTCCCCGTCCTACATGACGTCAAAAAAGAAAAATCGGACTCGCGTTAGCGCTTTTACAAAGCGTAGCGACTAAAAGAAATTCGTAAATCTTAAATAAATCGATGGCAGAACAGACAAACAGAAGAAAAAGAAACCTACAACCAGTAGACAATACCTACGGTCGACTTCAGCCACAGGCGCTGGAAGTGGAGAAGGCCGTGCTGGGTGCACTGATGATCGACAAGGACGCGTATGCCGTGATTTGTGAGACCCTGCGACCAGAAAGTTTCTACGAGCCCAGAAACCAGATGGTGTATGCTGCCATCCGCGATCTGAGCATGGAAGAGAAACCTGTAGACGTGCTGACGGTTACCGAGCAGTTGGCCAAGACGGGCAACCTTGAGGAAGTGGGTGGTCCTGCCTATGTGGCAGAACTCAGCTCCCGTGTGGCATCATCAGCCAATATCGAGTATCACGCCA
>JAEEGH010027179.1_pt1 | contig 11343 bp, 9 predicted proteins | sample 9134181 | NCBI WGS metagenome assembly JAEEGH01 (sample SAMN16246544, study PRJNA631951) | gut metagenome | biome: gut microbiome; feature: rumen; material: DP-attached | host: Bos | place: Iran: Karaj | collected 2018-10 | reverse complement strand
TACGACATTATGAAGACCGTATTCCGCGAGGACGGATGGTCTGCGCCCGAAAACATCGGACTTGGAGTCAATACCGGCACCGACGAGAATTATTTTCAGCTTGCACCCGGCGAGACCCGCATCGGCTATTGCAGCTCCAAGCGCGAGGGCGGCAAGGGCGATTATGATATATATAAGGTGTTGCTGTTGATAAGGCCGCAAGTGATTTTCCCGCCGCTGCCTTACAATGGATTGGCGTTTGATTATGACAAGCGTTATTATAATTATGACAATTATAAAACTGACAAAACCAAATCCAAGCGCGACACCGACAGCACATCCCTATTGATGAAACGCCTGACCGAAGACCCAAGCGGCAAGATTGTGCTCAACAATGTTTTCTTTGATACCGACCGCAGCAACCTCCGTCCCGAATCGTATGACGAACTAAACCAGCTTGCCGAAGTGTTCAAGCAATATCCAAATCTTGTAATCGAAGTGTCGGGACACACTGACAGCGATGGCGACCGCAATTACAATATCACTCTCTCGCAGCAGCGTGCCAACGCCGTCCGTGATTATCTTATCAGCATCGGGGTAGGGGAGGAGCAGGTTGTCGCCAAAGGTTACGGCCCCGACCAGCCCCGCGATACCAACTCCACGCCGCAGGGCCGCCAAAACAATCGCCGCGTCGAGGCAAAGATTTTGAAGAAATAGTTAAGATAAAATCATTATTGCTTATTTTCAAAAATATTTAGTAGTTTTGTGGCGTTATCCGATTAATGTAGAATTTGTATTACATTTTTTACAAAAATCATTGCGTTTCTGTTTTTTTGGAACGATTTTTGGCATTGTAATGACAAAAAAGATAATTAACAAAAATACTATTATAATCATGAAATCAAAATTTTTATTCACATGCGTTGTGGCTCTTGCGCTCCTCTCTGGTTGTATCAAGGAGGAGGGCGACGATCTCCTCATCATGAGGAAAGAGGTCTGCGATTCTACAGTCGTAACGGCCGCCGGTGGATATATGGAGGGCATTGCCACCAAAGACTCCATCGTGAGAAACTCCTTTGAAACCATCATCACCGACAATCAAATCGAAAAACTCAATTGTTATACTAAACTACATTCTGAATTTCAGGATCTCAATACCACCAGAAACGGCATCAAGGAAGTTGGCTACGTCTATTCGCACACCAACAAGATGCCGGTAATCTCCGACAAGCAAAATTGCAAAGTGGTATCGGTAAGGAAAGATGTATCGACCTCTGACGCTGACGTTACCTTCGAGGGTACTCTCAATGAGCTCGACTTCAATTCCACATATTATGTAAGGTCGTACGCAATTTGCAAGGGCGACGGCAAGGCTGATTCCGTGATTTATAACGGCCGTGCGCTCGAATACAAGACCGTATTGCCGGAGGATGTCTGGGTACAGCGCAATGATGCACCTGCTACAATGATGGGACGCAAGCTGCCCTTCTCCACAAGGGTTGACATCGCCGCAATGGGTCTGGATGCCGTAAGGGCTACACTCCCCAAGACTATGCTTGACCAGGATTCGCTTGTATATGTGTATGGCGGCAAGAATGGCAATACATTGTTCAACGACTTGTGGAAGTATAACCCCACTAATGACACTTGGCAGCAGATGGGTACATTCGACAAGGGCGAGACTATGCATACTGGTCCTGCAAAGCGTTGCAACGGTGCCATGCTCGCATATCCCAATACAAAGGCTGCTGACGTGCTGCTCTTCATCATTGGCGGCGAGGTAAGCTCCGACACATACACCGGCACTATTTTCTATTACAGCACCAAGGAAAACAGGTTTGCAAACTATGTGGATCATCCCAACATGGGCAACCTCTTCACTGTTCACGACGATAATGGCAACCCGGTGAAGGTATGTGAATATGAGAAAAATGAAGATGGGTCGTACAAAACTGATTCAGAAGGCAACAAGATTCCCGCAAAGAATCCTGACGGCTCTATCAAATACGAACTCGACAGCTATGGTCAGCCCAAGGAATTGCAGGTACAATCCACACGTGCTTACATTGAGGAACTTCCCATCTACAGAGAAGACCAGACTGGCAAGAAAACATATTACGGACTTGCAGGATGCGTAGCATTCACGTTGGAAGACAGAGGTTTCACCAAGTTCTTTATCGCGTTTGGCAAGACCGACCTCTCCACCGATGGTCAGAAACACATTACAACAGCCGTATATGAGTACGACCCCATGAACGACTGGGATCGTCAGGGCAGCGACCTCCTTTATCCCGCTTGGAAGAATCTTTCCGCCAACAAGGACAAGACTGCCGAGGGTCTCTATCAGCCTGTATGCGTAAGGTGTGGCGACAGGGTGATCATCGGCTCTGGCGAAAGCAGCCTCAAAGGCCTTTCAAAGAATTTCTACCAGCTCACATATTCAGTATCCGACCAGAATATAAGGATGGAAAAACTTTCCACGGAAGGTATGGACGAATTTGTGCCCAGGGCAGCCGCAGCGGCATTCCACCTCAATTATGCTAAGAATGGCGCAGTTTACGACAGATTCTACGTCGGCACTGGCCGTACATGCCTCGAGGCTGATTACATCGGCGAACCCGAACAACTCCTCAACGACTTTTGGTGCTATGATTTCACAAGCAGGAAGTGGGAGAGAAAAGCTGATTGCTCCAATGTAGTCCGCGAGGGTGCAGTAGGATTTGCAATCAAGCGTGCTGACGATTATTTTGCCAACAATTTTGGCGAAAATGCTCGCGGCATGTTCTCCTTCGGCGAGGGCTATACACCGAATGTTGGTACAACAGTGCTCAACGACAATTGGGAGTACATCCCGTAAACAGTAGTCCGATTTGTTAAACGAAATTAAATGTTATCATTATGAAAAAGATATTTCTGATAATAATTATTGCATTGGTGGCCACGCTGCCCGCAATGTCGCAGGCTATCGGCGGCATGGGTATGGAAGGCATCAGCAAGTCGGAGTACCGCTATTGGAACTTCGTGATGGGCGTCAATTTCGGTTTTGGCGGCTCATTGGGCTCAAGCCCCTCCGACATGTACCTGAGGACCAATGATGGCGACTTCCCGCAGGAGAAGAAGGGTTTCACGATCACACCCGGCTATCACGTTGGTTTTGTGTACAATTACGACCTGCTCAACAACAGGATGGGCGTCGTGGCTGGAGTGGAGTACATCAATTACGGTGTGCAAAACAATTACTGCTCCACAGTCAACGACCTGAAGGTGAAGACCACCTACCGCGCCACGGGCGTTGCAATCCCGATCTTGTTCAAATTCAGCGGTACAGACATCTACCGCGACATGAAGTACACCTGCGTCGGCATCAAACCCATCATCAATATGGGTGTAATGCAGAAGCAGAAGGCTGACGGCTGGACAGCCGACAATTGTGGCCGCAAGGTGGACGACAAGAACACCTTCGCAATGGCTGCTACCTTCGGCTTCAATTACAGCATGCTGAGTGTCAATGTCGATTATATGTTCAAGGAGTTTGTGAAGACCGACGACTTCAAGGGTCACATCTTCCTCTGCGTAAGCTACAATCTGCCTATGACACGCTGGCTCTGCATCCACAACTGGACTGCTGAAAAAATCCGCCGCAAGATCAAGGGCAGAAACGGTATGTAAGAATAGTTTTCATGATAATAGATTTTTTGTCAAGTGCATCCGCAGATTATGTCTGCGGGTGTTTTTTTTATTTCTGTATCTCATGTAAAAATGTTACCTTTGCGACATAATTTAGTAAACTATTGATATACAAAAAATGGAAGTTCACGGCAGAAACGAAAGCAACTCAAAGCTAAACAACATCGCGGCTGGCATCGGCGTGGGTCTTGCAGTGCCCATGCTTGTGTTTGTGCTGTATTGGTACGCCAAATTTTACCCTCAGTTTACACTCGGCGGTATGTTCACGCAGTTTAAGGCTGAGGCGTTGATGAAAATGATAAGCCTGTGCGCCTCGCCGGTGCTGTTGGTTTTTTATTATTTCAATAAGAGGCAGTGGGATCAGGGCTCCAAGGGCATCATAATATCCGTGGTGCTGCTGCTCGTAGCCACACTCATCATCAAAATCTGACATTGTATGCGCATCTTGCCCGTCATAATAGCGTTTTTGCTGCCGCTCACCATGCTTGCGCAGGTGAAGGAGGTGGTGCTCAGTGAGAATTTTGCCGACAATGGCGCGGGGTGGCCCGAGGACATCACCGACCAATTTTCGGCAAGTGTCAATGCGGGCACTTATTACCTTTCGCACAAGCGCAATGCTGGTTCCAAGATTTTTGACGTGCCCATCAGGATGTATCTCGGCGAAAATTATTATATCGAGATGGAGGGCAAGTGCAATGATGGCTCTACGGATGGCGGCTACGGTATTGTGTGGGGCAAGGGTAGGGGAGGCTACTTCTCCTTTGTGATAACGCCCGGCGGACGTTTTTTTGTGCGCAAGGTGAAGGCGGGGCAGGCTGCCAAATTCCTGCTCGGACCAAAAAAATGCCCCTACATCCACAGCGTGCAGCCCATCGAGGGCGTCAAGGGCGCATTCACCAAGCCTTACAACAAAATCCGCGTCCAGTACTCCAAGAATGAAATAATGTTTTTCATCAACGACCATTACGTCGGGCACATCCCCAATGTGCAATATTTTGGCAACAATACCGGAGTCATATTGTACGGCCGTCAGAATGTGGAAATCAAGAAGTTTGGAGCGTTTGGCACCAAGATTTATGAGAGGGTGAAGGATTACAGCGCGGCAATGCGTGTGGTTGCATACGAGATAGAGGACGGCGTAGAGCCCAACGGCGAGCGTCTTGGCAACGGCGACTGCCGTGTGTCGCCGGGCGAGACCATCAGACTTGCCGTCACGATGAAGAATCAAGGCTATGGCAAGTGCGACGGCATGCGAGCCACATTCTATTCTGTTGGCGGACACGTGACGGTGATTGACCAGGACGTGCCGCAGTACCTCAACGACATCGACCGCAACGAGAGCCAGATACTTGACCTGAAATTTAGGGTGAGCCCCGCGTGTCCAAACACGCACCTGTATTTTAGGATTGACCTCACCGACGGCACAGATAAACTTGCTGAAAGCGTGCCGATGACCGTGGTGCTCAACAATCCCATCACGCCAATCAATAGGGAGAGCGATGGCAAAATTTCATTCACGCTCAATCTGCGCGAGACCGACGCCCACGACATCAATACTGGTCTGCCGTTCACTATGAACAACGCCGACAATACTTACGTTGTAATTGTGGCTATAGAGGGATACCAGCGTCTGCCAAAGGCTAAATACGCCGTTAATGATGCCAAGGTGTTCTACAATTATCTCGTGAAGGTGCTCAACGTGCCGCGCAACAATATCATCTATGCCATCAATCAGAAGGCGACGCTCAAGGATGTCGTGGATATATTCAAGGTGAGGGGATTGTTGCAGTCGAGGGCGTACGGCAAGCAGGGCATCGACATAATATTTTATTTTACGGGGCTTGGAGCTTGCGGCAACAACGGCATGGAGCCTTGTCTGCTGCTTTTTGATTCCCAAGCTGCGAACCCCGTGGAGACCGGCTACCCGCTTTCGTCGCTATTGAAGTCGTTGCACTCGTACGACATACATTCGCTTATATGTTTTTTTGATACGTCGTTTGCGGGCGTTGACAGGGACGGAGTTTCATTTGTGTCGCCGGGCAGCTCGATAATCTCCAATGCAGCCTTCCCGATGGTGACCGACCAGCGCACGTGCCTTATGTATGCCTCGGGCAGCAATTTGCCAAACCCCGTGGTGGACAATACTTCGCATGGAATGTTTACCCATTACCTGCTGTCCGCCCTCAAAAAATATGGTCAGGCGAGGTCGTATCTCGATATGAAACGTCTGTACGAACAGATTTACCAAAACATGGAGCGCGAGGGCACGGCGCGGCGCATCAGCATCTTTCCCCGCATGGACTGCCAGAATGTGGACGGCATCAGGCTCTTGAAGTAGGCTGGGGGAGAGATTAACGAGGAGAGAGGAAAGATTAACGTGTAAAGTTTAAAGATTAAAGATAAAAGAGTAATAATTAAAAAAATCAATGAAAAAATTCTTTGTTATATTATTGACTATGATATTGACTGTCACCGCCAATGCCCAGAGAGTCGGCGTTGTGTTTAGCGGCGGCGGTGCCAAGGGCTTGGCGCATATCGGCGTATTGAAGGCTCTTGAAGAAAACAACATTCCTATCGATTATGTGGCAGGTACGTCGATGGGCTCTATCATCGGTGCGTTGTATTCGTTGGGCTACACCACCGACGAGATGACGGAACTTTTCCATTCCAAGGATTTTTACAATTGGCTCAATGGCGTCACCGACAGCAAATTGAAATATTATTATATGGAGCAAGAACCTTCGGCGGCTTTCTTTTCGTTGAAGTTCAATAGGGACTCCACGTTCAGGGTCTATCTGCCCACCAACATCGTCTCGTCGTACCAGATGGACTTTGCCTACGAAGAGATAATGGGCCCGGGCGGTGCGGCTGCCAACTATGATTTCGATTCGTTGATGGTGCCTTTCCGCTGTGCCGCATCCGACGTATATGCCAAAAAGTCGATTATCTTCGACCACGGCAATCTCTCCACGGCAGTGAGGGCGAGCATGGCTATTCCGTTGTATTTCAAGCCTGTAACATATAGCGACGGCATCCTCTTCGACGGCGGCATCTACAACAACTGTCCCCTCGACGCTATGAGGGAGGATTTCGCGCCTGATTATATCATCGGCATACAGGTATCGTGCAACAACGAAAACCCGTCGGAAGACGACCTTGTAGCGCAGATAGAAAATATGGTGATGGACCCGAGCAATTACACCATTGCCGCCGATTCGGGCATTATGTTGCAGCCTGATGTGCTCAATTATGGAACGTTGTCTTTCGACAAGTGCGACGAGCTTATCGAACTCGGCTACAAGGAGACCATTGCCAAGATGGACAGTATCAAGAGCCAGATTTCGCGGCGTGTGTCGCCCGAGGAGTTGCAGGCTAAGCGAGCAAATTTCAAGGCAAAACTCCCTCCGATGGTATTCAATTCCATCAATATCAGGGGCGTGAAGCATCTCCACGGACAATACATATTGAAGTCGTTCAAGAAGTTTAAGAACGACACTCTTGGTCTCGATGATATGCGCAAGGAGTTTTACAAGGTGGCTGTGGACCCGACGATAGACCGCATCTATCCCACCACCACTTACAATCCTTACACCGAGGGCTACGCGCTCAATCTCGACCTCTCGCGCAGCAAGAACGTTACGGCTAAGATTGGCGGCAATGTATCTACTTCGGCGTCGTGCGAGGGTTTTGTGGAATTGGCGCACAAGTTTTACGGCTATATTCCCATCGAGGCAAGCGTCAACGGCTATTTTGGTCGTTTCTATACTTCGGGACGTGTGTATATGAGGGCGTATTTCCCTACGGAATTGAAGTTTAGCCTTGAGACTGCGTTCCAGCTCAATAGGTTTGACTATATGGAGGCTGACCCCGACGTATTTTTCATCGATACGCGAAGCCCAACTTCCATCAAAAACGACCTCGAATACTACGCCAATGCCATCTTCCCGATAGCGATGGCGGGCAAACTTTCCGTAGGTGTGTCCACGGGACGACTTTCGGAAAACTATTTCCTTTCCCCGTCGTTTGAATCGTCATACAAGAAAGACAAGACTTACTTCAATTATGCCGGTGTACATGCCACTTACCAGCGTTACAAACTCGACCATTTTACGTATCCTACGCGAGGAACGTCTTTCATATTGCAAGTGAAGAGGACTGTGGCTGGCGAAAAATTCCGTCCGGGCAGCGTGCCGGATGATGAAAAGTACGTCCCCGGCGATAGGGACAAGAAGTTTTGGGATGGTTATGTAGCATACGAAAATTACAATTGGAACTATGGCAAATGGTGTATTCCGTTCTCGTGCGAGATGAGCATGAGCGAACATTCCAAGCTCTCCAACCCTGTGGTGCAGATGCTCACCACCAACGCTTACCGCCCCACTGAATATACCAAGACGATGGTCTTTGAGGATTACAGGGCTGATGTGTATGCCGCCGCAAGTATTGGCGCGATGTACAGGTTCAACGACAGTTTTACGTGGCGTCTCAATGGTTATTATTTCCAGCCTTTCAAGCAGGAAAAATTGCGCGTGATGACAGCCGAGACAGTCAGGACTGAAAAAACTCGTGATATTCAGAACGGCGAGTATTTCCTTGACGACAGCGGCAAGGATTTCGATGGCTACCAGTATTTCTTCAATACGGCGTTTGTGTATCATACGATGCTTGGTCCCGTGGCGTTCAATCTCCGCTACGAGCCGCACGGCAAGAGCCACTTCTATTATATGTTCAATATCGGCTTTATGATTTACAACAAGAGCTGGTGGAATAGAAACTAATTGTTATCTTAACCTCATTACCGCCGAAATCCCGTATTTGCCGCTGCCGAAAGTGGGCGATATGGAGATTTCGGCGTTTTGTGTTTTGTATGGACGAGTGAAAATCAACGCCGTACCCGCGCCCAATGCCGCGCCGCCGAGTACGTCCCAGATGTCGTGTCGGTCGGAGTAGATGCGCCCCCAGCCTACATAAGTAGCCAAGGCGTATGCCGGTACGCCCCATTTCCAGCCGTAACGCATTGTCAGGAATGTCGCACCGTTGAAGGCGGCGGCGGTGTGTGTGCTTGGGAAGGCGTGTTTGCCAGTGCCGTCGGGTCGCTCTTTGGTGATTGCCGCCTCAAGTCCGTAATTGACTACTATACAAGAGGCTGACGAGAGTGCGAGTTGCAACATTCCCTTTCTGTCGTGACGTGCAACGGTATTGACTGCCGCCGTAGCCGATGGAACAAGGCAGAGAACGTCGGTGGATTTTTTGACTAACTGCGCCTGTGCGGCTGGCATCAAAAACAGCAGGAGTATCAGTGTAGAGATTATTTTCATTGTTATAGTCAATTAACAAATAATGCATAATTCATAATATTGTGTAGCTTATGAATTATGCATTATTAGATTGTTGGATTGCAGGCATCCTGCCTGCGAATACTTAATGCGGGCAGGATGCCCGCAGTCCAATTAGAATGGGAGGTCGTCGCCGCCTTGCTGAGGCTGCTCTGCTGGGCCTGTGGGTGCAGTAGGAGCGGCTGCCTGTGCGGGAGCTGCCTGAGGAGCTGCGGCTGCTTGCGGCTGTGCTGCTGCGGCTGCTTGCGGACGTTCTATTTTCCAGCAGTTGAGGGTGTTGTACCAACGACCCTGATATTCGCGGCCACGGATGTCAAACGACACTTTTACGTATTCGCCTATCTGGTATTGGTCGAGCTGTACACGGTCGCCGTATACGTTGAATACAGCGTTGGATACATACTGTCCCGGAATCTCGATGACGAAGTCCTGCGAAGTCCAGTTGGTGCCGTTGGCTGATACGCCGCTCCTCTTTTCGAGGAATTGTACGAGTTTGCCTTCTACTTCTAATGCTGCCATTTTGTAGTATTGTTATGAGTTTATAATTGTAATTATTTTGCCTTGATAATCTGGAGAAGCTCCACATCAAAAATCAGGACGCTGTTGCCGGGTATGCGACCATTGCCATACTGACCATATCCGAGTTCGCCAGGAATGAAGATTTTCCACTTGCTGCCCACAGGCATAAGGGGAATTGTTTCCTGCCAGCCCTTGATGACGTTTTTGAGCGGGAATGTAGCGGGCTGTACGCGGTCGACGGAGCTGTCGAACTTGGTGCCGTCGATGAGTGTGCCTTCGTAGTGGCACTCTACCTGGTCGTCGATGGTGGGTTTTTTGCCCTTGCCTTCTTTGAGCACGATGTATTGGATGCCGTTGGGAAGCGTCACTACGCCGTCCTTCTTGGCGTTTTCTTCGAGGAATTTCTTGCCTTCTTCGAGGTTGACAGCTGCGATGCTGTCAAGTCTTGCCTGCTCTTTGGCTGCTCTGGCTGCTTCAAGTCCCTGCATTACGGTCATGAAGTAGTCCTGCGCTTCCTTGGTTGTCATTTTGAGGCTGGTGGTGTCGTTTTTGAGCACCATTTGGAGCGTGGCAATGAAGTTGTCTTTGTTGATGTCATTCAAAAGGGGGACGAAATCGTTGTCAAATTGCCTTTGCAAATTGTTGCCCATAAGAATGCCCATTGCGTAGCTTACGGAGTCTACTTGGTTGTCCAATTTGACGCTGGCGGTGTTGCCGCCTCCGCATGAAGAAAGCATCGTTGCTGTTGCCAATGCCGATGCTGTCAGGATTGATTTTAAATTTTTCATTTTGTTATTTTGTGTATAAATAGAATCTTGGTTGGGTTAGTCGTCGCTGTCGATGTCATAATCGCCGAAATCGATGTCGCCAAAGTCGTCGTCGTCCTTGATACGGTCGGTTACTTGCAGAAGCTCTACGTTGAATATCAGTGTGGAGTAGGCAGGGATGATTTCTGCGGGCGAGAATGCGCCGTAGCCGAGTTCTGACGGGATGTAGAGTATGTATTCTGCGCCTTCCGACATGAGCATCAGGCCTTCTGTCATGCCCGGGATGAGGCCGTCCACATTGAATTCTACCGGCTCATCGGAATCAAAGGAGCTGTCGAACACTGTGCCGTCGATGAGCTTGCCTTCATAATGCACCCTTACGCCGCTGGTGTCGGAGGGGCGTTTGCCGTTGCCTTCCTTCACTATGCGGTATTGGAGACCCGATTCTGTCACCATGACGTCGGGGTCTTGCGCGTTGGCGGCGAGGAATTCTTTTTCGGCATTCTGGGCTTTTTCGTTCTGCTCCTGTTCGATTCTGTCGATGTATTCGTTGAGGAGGTCTTTCATGCGGTCTTCCTCTATTGCCAAAGTCTTGTTGTTGGTGACATCGCTGAATGCCTTGGCTAATGCGTCGGTCTTAACGAAATTCCAATCTTGTTCGGCAAAATTTTTTGCCATCAGGAATCCGATGCAGTAGCTTACTGAATCTTCGCTCGTGACGAGCTTCACCTTGTTGTAGTATTTTTGAGCGGTGGCAAAGTTGCTCAATGCCATTATCGCCGCAATGATTATGATGATTCTTTTCATTATGATTCGATTTTTGTTTTTATAATTACTTTAATCTTTAATCTCTCCTCTTTAATCTCTAATCTTTTCTCTCTCCTCTTTCCTAACAAATTGTCGCCAGTTCAGCTTTCAGCACCGAGATAGCCATGTTGATTGGCGAATTTGGGAGCGCGGCGTAGTTGTCGATGATTTTTTTGCCGAGTTCGAGCGCCTTGGCGTCCACCGGCACTGTCTGTGCTGTCTGGTTGACGAGTTGCACCATCACGTCT
>JAEEGH010027178.1_pt1 | contig 11343 bp, 7 predicted proteins | sample 9134181 | NCBI WGS metagenome assembly JAEEGH01 (sample SAMN16246544, study PRJNA631951) | gut metagenome | biome: gut microbiome; feature: rumen; material: DP-attached | host: Bos | place: Iran: Karaj | collected 2018-10 | reverse complement strand
TCCGTTCTCAAGTCCAAGTTTTGAAATCACTTCATCTTTAATCGGCTGAAGGAACTTTGCGATTCCTCCTACAATTTCGCCGTTTTCATCTACTCTAAACCAGCAGGTCTTTCTTGCGGTCTGAACTTCTACGTCAGCAACCAACTGATCAATCTGTTTTCTTGATGCATTAAAGTTTGTAACTACAACCGCCTCTACGCATGCATCCTTAAACGGTTCAAAATCAATTCCGCCAAGAACATCGGTTACATCCTTTAACTCTAAGTCAATACGAAGATCCGGCTTATCAGAACCGTATTTTTCCATAGCTTCTCTAAAAGGAATTCTCTTAAAAGGAGCCGGGGTAATGCGATCGTAAATTCCGTATTTTTCAAATACCGGAACCAGCACTTTTTCCAATACTCCAAGGACATCATCCTGAGTGGCAAAAGCCATTTCCATATCCATCTGATAGAACTCACCCGGAGTACGGTCACCTCTGGCATCCTCATCTCTGAAGCAGGGTGCAATCTGGAAGTAACGGTCAAATCCGGATGTCATAAGAAGCTGCTTAAACTGCTGTGGTGCCTGCGGAAGCGCATAAAACTTTCCCGGATGCTTACGTGCAGGAACAAGGTAATCTCTTGCGCCTTCCGGTGAAGATGCAGTAAGAATCGGTGTGGTAATCTCCAAAAAACCTTCTTCGTTCATGGCACGGCGAAGCTCCGCAACCACGTTACATCTTAAAACGATATTATTCTTTACCTCAGGGTTTCTAAGGTCAAGATATCTGTATTTTAATCTTGTCATCTCATCTGCTTCTCTGGAGCGGTTAATCTCAAAGGGAAGCTCTGCATTTCTGTTTTTACCAAGTACCTTTACGGATGCAGGAACCACTTCCACCTCTCCGGTAGCCAACTTATCGTTTTTCGCACTTCTTTCACGAACAACGCCGGTAACGGAAATGGTAGATTCCTTTGTAATAGACTTAAAAGTCTTAACGGACTCCTCATCCTCAGCAACGATCTGAGTGGTACCGTAAAAATCACGAAGTACGGCAAATCCGAGAGAAGCACCAACTTCACGGAAGTTTTCCATCCAACCTACTAATGTCACTTCTTTTCCCGCATCGGAAAGACGAAGTTCTCCACAGGTATTTGTTCTAGACTGTGTCATTTTAAAATCCTCTTTTCTAAACTTAATCCGCAAAGAACTCTTTAAACTCATGATAGCCCTGAGTTTCCAACTGTTCTTTCTGGAACTTTTTATTCTTATTCATCTTTACCACAAGAATCTGTTTTCCCGCAGCACGCTCCTTTGCAGCTTCCTGCATAATGGTAGCCAATCGCTCTGCCGGCATCTTCTTATCCACCAAAAAGGCTACCTTTTCTTCACTGCCCGGAACCCGGAAGTCCTGCTCTAACAAAAGCAGAATGATACGCTCAAATCCGATGGAAAATCCGCAAGCCGGAACGTTTTGTCCCGTAAACTTTCCGATCATCTCATCATATCTTCCGCCACCGCCGCAGCTTCCGCCAAACTCAGGAATAGCAATTTCAAAAATGGTGCCGGTATAATAGCTCATTCCGCGAACCAAGGTAGGATCAAATACCAGTTCAAAGTCTGCCGCTTTATTGGCATTTACCGCAACGGCGATTTCCTTTAAGGAAACAGCCACCGCTTCTTCCAGCTTATCTCCAAGCTTATCCAAAAGAATGGTAACGGCTTCAGCCACATCTTTTTTGCCATCCAACAAGGAGAACAAATCCAGGTATTTATTTACCACATCTTCGGCATAACCGTGACTAACCAAATCCTCTTTTACGCCGTCAATGCCGATTTTGTCCATCTTATCCAAAGAAATAAACACATCGTCATATGCGCTTTCTTCAAAGCCGGCGTAGGACGCCATAGCTTTTAAAATCCGACGCTCATTGATACGGATTTCAAAATTCTTAAATCCCAATTTTCCAAGGCAAGTGGTAGTGGCGGTAATAAGCTCAATCTCCGCAATATTTCCTGCCTCGCCCAAAATATCGATATCACACTGGGTAAACTGACGATAATGTCCACGCTGAGGACGATCCGCACGCCAAACATTACCAATCTGAAGTGCTTTAAAAGGAGAAGGCAAATCGTTCTGGTGATTTGCATAGAATCTGGAAAGTGGCAAGGTCAAATCATAGCGCATACCGTAATCCACTACGTCCATTTCTTCCTTTGCTTCTTCCAGTTTTAGTTTCTCACCTCTTTTTAACACTTTAAAAATCAGCTTTTCGTTTTCACCACCCTGCTTGGAAGAAAGATTTTCAATGTCTTCCATACAAGGAGTCTCTATGGGAGTAAAGCCGAAACTGCGATAAGTTTCTTTGATTACTCCGTTTACATAATCCCGGATTTCCATTTCCCGGGGTAAAATATCTCGCATTCCGTTGACCGGTTTCTTTTTTAAGGCCATGAAATCCTCCTAATATTCTTGAGTTTACAACAAATGATATTATAATTTGTTTTGTTTTCCACTGCAACATGGAAACGAATTCTTTTGAAAAAAGTTTCTACATGTTTCACAAATTCTTCACAACTTTTCTATATATTGTTCACAATTGCCTGTTATATTAATACCATCAAATCGAACAAACCCTCCCGTTTCGTTTGATTGATAATTTTTTTCATATTACTCTCCCCTTTTTAAGACGACTCCGCAAGTCGTCTTATTTTTTTGCAAAAAAAGCCCCGAGGTATTTAAACCCCCGGGGCTTATTCGTTTATTTTATAAAAGGTATTACAATTTATACGATTTCAAACTTATCTGCGGAAGAATTCAACTGTTCCGTAACATCATTGTTCTTGCCCATCGCAATATCAATCTCTGAAATCTCCTCCACGATTTCGGTAGAATTTGTGGCGCTCATGGAGATAGCCTGTGTAGACTGTTCTACCGACTGGGTAATGGCATTTACATTTTCTACCATCTCATCCATGATTTCACGCAAATGATCCGCACGTTCAGAGAACTTCTCAATCATCTGATCGATTACCGCAGAAGTATTTTCATATTTATCACCGGTTTCCACAAAGGCATCGTAGTCTGCCAAAACAGTGGTATTGATAAATTCCAACACTTCCTGGGCATTTTTCGATAAGGTATTTACTGCTGCCGTTACTTCTTTTGAAATCTCCTGAATGGTATTTGCAGTCTCTCTTGAGTTTGCGGCCAATGAAGAAATCTCATCTGCAACTACCGCAAATCCCTTACCTGCTTCACCGGCACGAGCGGCTTCGATGGAAGCATTCAATGCCAAAAGGTTTGTCTGGCTTGCAATATCCAAAATATCATTGGTAAGATCGTTGATTTGTTTTACCTTTTCACTGTCACGAACAGACTGTTCCAATACGGAAGAAAGTTCCTCCATCTTAGCACCGGTGTTCGCCTTCTTTTCTTCTGCCTCGGATTTAATCTCGGCAGCTTCTGTCTTGATGGAGCGAGCGGTTTCATTTCCCTCTTCCGCTGCATCATTAATGGTATCAACTGCCTCTTTTACATCTACCAGGCGATCGTTGATTCCTGCTGCGGTAGTTGCCACATTATCCATGGATGCGGACAACTCCTCTAAGGCTGCGGATGAATTGGTTACGTTGTCGGAGGCCTTTCTGATTTGTGCCGTCATCTCTTCGGAAGAAGTCTTTAACACGACGGTTCCTTCCTTAACATCACGGATGATATTCTGTAAGGTTTCAATAAAGTCATTTAGTCCGTCCTTAATTGCCTTTACTTCTGTTTCTGTCTTTGTATTAATACGGGCTGTCAAATCACCCTTACCGGCATTAATATTGGAAATAATGGAATCCAATTCTTTTCGAATGGAGTCGATTACTCTTGTATTTCGAAAATGACTTAACAGCAAACTAAGCGCAACCAGTGCAAGCACAATGACGAATCCAGCCATTGCTTTACGAACAACACCGGCCTTTGCCTGATTTAAATATGCTTCCAACCCATCTGAAAGACCAACTGTAGACTCGTTACAAGCTGCAATACAGTCATATACCGCTTGCAAAGAAGAGGAATATTCTCCTCCTTCCAACAGTGCATATACGGTTTCAACATCTCCGGATTTTAAGGTCTGCTCCAATGTAGCTACCGCACTATTAAAACTATCCAGCGCTGTAGCCAACGCTTCATACTGTGCCTGACCATCAGCCGTCTGTGTTACAAGGATACTCTGTGCAATATATTCCTCGTATCCTACAATTGCTGTCTGCTGAGTCACGATATCATCCGCATATCGCTTCGCGATCTCATCGTTTCCACCGAATGCACCCACCTCTGCGCGAACATCACCGTCGATTGTGGATACGGCCATCTTCAGTTCCTCGATTTGATAAACCAAATCCACCTCATTGGTGCTGGCCGTAACCGCGGTGGACACCATGGATGACATTCCTGTGGTAACCAGCGTAATCAAAATCAACATCGCTACTATGATTCCGCCATTCACCGCAATGTTTTGAAACATGAGTGTCTTTAAAAAATTGTTTTTGCCCTTCTTTTTCATATCAGTCACCTCACTCGTAAAAATAAAAGTCCCTGTATGCCATTTTATCACAAAAACAAAAAGTAGCGCAACAATTTGTTTGTTTTGCTACATTTTTTCTGAAAAGTTTCTTCAATTCTAGTTACAGTTGTATAATTCTTTCTTTCTCTGAATCATCTCATCAATGCGGGCAATGTATTCGTCCACATCCTTTACATTCTCGCAACGTGCCACTTTTGTATCGATATTTAAAGCTCCCTCCGTGGTTCTTCCCACCTTTTTGCATGCACTTCCGGCACCTAAAGCTACGATATCCATCAACTCTTCCATAATTTCAATATTGTAAAGACATTCTTTTCCTTTTGGTGCAAAACCGATATTTTCCAGATTTCCGGAAATCTGCTTCTGGCGATACATATAGTAAGGTTGCATGTCCATTTCATCCGCACACTTTTCTACCATCTCCATAATCTCGCCGGAGTTTTCAAAGAGTTCATCCTCATAGGAATCCCACTCAATGTTTAATCTGGAAGAACGCTTAATTGCAAGTGAATGTACCGTCAAATTGTCCGGTTGCAAATCCTTTACAATGGCTAAGCTTTCTTTTACATCTTCTTTGGATTCTCCCGGAAGTCCCACGATTAAATCCATATTGATAAGGAATCCTTTGCCACCCTTTTCCTTCGACGCCTCGGAAATCTCTCTCGCCAATTTATAACAGTCATAAAACTGATCCACACTGTGATAGCGTCCAATCAAGTCCAAGGTCTTTTGGTGCATGGTCTGAGGATTAATGGAAATGCGCTCCACTCCGTGACGTTCCAAGACTTCCAACTTTTCCCGGGTGATGGAATCCGGTCGTCCCGCCTCAACGGTAAACTCCCGAAGGTGGGATAAATCCAAATGTCCTTCCACAGCGTTTAACAATCGATCCAGCTGTGTATCGGAAAGGGAACTGGGCGTTCCGCCTCCCACGTAAATGGTATCCAACATCTTATCCTTAAAAGATGCTCCCACAAAGGCAATCTCTTTTATCAATGCATCCAAATAAGTCTCAACTTTTTCCCGATATAATCCAATGGGATAAGAGGAAAAAGAACAATACAAACAGATACTTGGGCAAAAAGGAATTCCGATATAAAGGGCATATTTATCCTTTACATCTCCTATTACCGATAACTCCCGCTTTGCGATTTGCGTGGCCAGAGAAATCTTTTCATGGTCGCAAAGATAGGTGTTTTTCATGTATGTGGATACTTCTTCGTCCGTTTTTCCGTTTAAGTACATTTTAAGCGGAATCTTCGTGGGGCGAATGCCGGTCAAAGTTCCCCAAGGAAGGCTCTGCCCCGTCTCATCGCTTAACACCTGATAAATCAATCGTTTCAAACGATTCTTTGTATCGCTGCGATTTGCGGCATCTATGTCTATGCTGCCTCGTTGCTGCCCATCAAGCAGAAACTTTATGCGATTTTCTTCTACAATAATTTCTATAGTATTATCACTATTATTAATTTCTTTATTCAAATAAACATTAGGCTTTGTTCCGGGATAAAACGCTTGTACAAGGCCATATGCATCATATAAAAAGCTTTCATTATTAATCTTTAAATTCATTATATAGTCCTCTCCCCTGCTCGCGTCGGAAATGGAGATTATTACAAGTATGGATTGTATTTTTTCTCATCACCTATGGTAGTTGGTGATTCATGGCCGGGATAAACGAGAGTGTTATCCGGCAAGGCCAGCAGGCGGTCCCGGACTGCGTGTACCAAGTCTGACATAGATCCGCCCGGGAAGTCGGTGCGTCCCACAGAGCCGCAGAAAAGCGTATCCCCCGAGAAAAGCACTCCTTCGTTTTTAAAATAAAAGCAGCATCCACCCGGAGTATGCCCCGGTGTAAAGAGTACCTTTATTTCAAATCCTGCCAAATGAAGGACATCATTGTCTTGAACGTAAACCGTGGCCTTGTAACGCTCGGAAGCTCCACCCATCATGCCCGACAAATTATACATGGGATTCTCTAATGTTTCCTGTTCTTTATCCAAGGCATAGATTTCTGCATCATAGCCATCCAAGCCCATGTGCTCCAAAAGTCCTCTTGCAGCTCCCGCATGATCAAAATGTCCGTGAGTAAGCAAGATTGCCCTTGGGATGTAACCACCTTCTTTTATCTTTTCATACAAAGCTTTTGCAGATGCACCGGGATCGATTACCAAAACTTCCTTTGTTTCTTCATTTATCATGAAATAACAGTTGGTTCCTACCGGTCCCACCACATAGTTTTCAATTCTGTATGCCATAGTTTTCCCTCTCTTAAAAAAGAACAAGTGCTGACATTTTAAAGGTTTAAAACATCAACACTAACCTGTTGTTCTTTCGATATCTATTACACTTTCAATGGATTTTAACTTTGTAACCAAGTCCACCAGTTCCGCCTTGGAACTTACTTCAAAGGAAACATCAATAGTAGCCACTCCCTGCTTGCTGGTGCGGGAATGAATGGTTGAGATATCGATGTTTCGCTCCGTAAATACCTTGGAAATATCCACCAAAAGTCCGGTACGGTTGTGACCGTAAATATGGATATCCGCCATATATCTGCCGCCTTTGTTTTCTTCTAAGAACTCCGGCTGCCACTCAGCTTCAATCAAACGAGGACGCTCCGTAGACGGAAGATTAATCACGTTAATACAATCCGTACGATGAATGGAAACCCCTCGACCTCTGGTAACAAAGCCCACAATTTCATCTCCGGGTACAGGAGAGCAACACTTGGAAAAACGAACGGACACGTCATACAAGCCCTTTACGATAATACCGTTTTTGGACTTGGTCACAGCCTTTGGATGCTCCACATCCACAGGGTTGTCCTGATGCTCAAAAAGCACGTCGTCATCCGTACGAATAACCGGATGATCCGCCAAATAGCTGTCCAGCATACGGTTTACTACCGCACCCTCCTTAATGGAGCCCTGGCCGATGGCAGAAAGCACAGACTCCCAATCATGGAAGCCGTAGCGACGCATCACGCGTTCCTGATACTTTGGTTTATTAATATCCGAAAGCACAACGCCCTTGTTCTTTGCGGATTCAATAAACAGTTCCTTACCTTTTGCCACGTTTTCCTCTTTGGAAACGCTGCGGAACCATTGGTTAATCTTATTTTTCGCCTGGCCGGACTTTACCAGTTTCAGCCAGTCTCGGCTTGGTCCTCTGGAATTCTGAGAAGTCAGAATCTCAATGCGGTCACCGTTTTGAATGGCATAATCAATAGGCACCAATCGTCCGTTTACTTTTGCACCAATCATACGGTTACCCACTGCGGAGTGAATGGAATAGGCAAAGTCAATAGGGGTGGAGCCATTGGGTAAGTTCTTCACATCTCCCGATGGCGTAAAGCAAAATACATCCTCGGAAAACAGGTTTAAATCGCTCTTTAACAAGCTCATAAACTCCCGGTTATCCGACATGTCCTGCTGCCACTCCAAAATCTGTCGCAGCCAGGAAAGCTTTTCCTCCTCAGAATTAACCGTAGCGCCTTCTCCCGACTCCTTATACTTCCAATGCGCAGCGATACCGTACTCAGAAGTACGATGCATCTCGTAGGTTCGAATTTGAATTTCAAAAGGTGTTCCGTTAGGACCGATTAAAGTGGTATGCAAAGACTGGTACATATTGGGCTTTGGCATGGCAATATAATCCTTGAACCTGCCGGAAATCGGTGTGTACATCTCATGAATCACACCCAAAGCCGCATAGCAGTCCTTTACATCTTTTACAATGATACGAATGGCAAACAAATCATAGATCTGATCTAAGGTCTTGTTTTGGTTTACCATTTTTTTATAGATAGAAAAGAAATGTTTACTTCTTCCGTAAATCTCAGCCTCAATGCCGGCTTCTTTAATATGCTCCCGTACCTCTTCCACAAGACCCTGGACATATTCATCCCTCTGCATTTTACGAAGGGCAATTTTTTCCACCAAATCATAATAGGCATCCGGCTCTAAATACTTTAAGGCCAAATCGTCCAGTTCAATCTTGACTCTGGAAATACCAAGTCGTTGTGCCAACGGCGCATAAATCTCCATGGTCTCTCTGGCGATTTCCTTTTGCTTGTGCTCCGGCATATACTTTAAGGTACGCATATTATGAAGGCGGTCAGCCAGCTTTATGATAATGACTCGGATATCCTTTGCCATGGCAAGAAACATCTTACGTAAATTCTCTGCCTGGACTTCCACTTTATCCGCATCATAAGACAACTGTCCCAACTTGGTAACGCCGTCCACCAAAAGTGCCACTTCGGAAGAAAACTCTTTTTCGATTTCTTCGCAATTACAGACCGTATCCTCCACCACGTCATGAAGCAAGCCGGCAGCAATGGTCTCCTTATCCATCTCCAAATCTGCCAGGATAATGGCCACGCAAAGAGGATGGATAATATAAGGCTCTCCGGACTTTCGCTTCTGCTCTTTATGGGCCTCATCAGCTAAACGATAGGCCTTTTCCACCATGGAAATATCTGCATTTGGATGGTACTTGCGAATACGATCAATCAGTTCCTGATAGAGTTCCTTCGGATCCGAAAAATCACTGGTAGCAACGACCCCTCTATTTGGGCGCGACATGTCCGCTTCAATCTTTTCAAATTCTTTGGATCTGATATCAGTCATGTCGCACCTCCTTTCGGTAAAAAGATATTATTTTACATATTATACGAAACCCTTTTGGATTTCAATGTAAAAATCAGTTTTTGTCAGGAAAATCAAGACATTTATCACCGATGAGTTCAAATAATTCCGCTCCTTTAAATTGAAATCCCAAATTATGCAATAATTTACGGGAAGGGATGTTTTCTTCATCCACCTGGGCATAAATCCGAAGTTTTCCAAGGTTTTCAAAAGTATAGCGTACTATTTCCCTGCAAACCTCCGTGGCGTACCCCTGTCCCTGATAGTCTTCACGGATGCAATACCCCAGTTCCACCGTATCCTCGTCATCCCGATGATCCCTAAAGCTGCGAAGATTTACACCGCTCAAGCCTCCCCTGGACTCCACACCGGCACGGCCAATGACTTCCCCCGTTTCCTTATCTATCACAAGCCACATGCCGTAGTCATACATTCCATAAATATTTTTAATATACTTCTTCTGGTAGTCCTTTTCCTCTTCATAAGGGTACAAAGGCTCCATATAATCCGTAATATGCTCTCCTTCGTACAGACGAAACAGCGCATCCAAATCCTCCATGGATAATTCCCGAATAACGGTTCGCCCGGTCTCCGTAATTTTTAAGGGAAGCTCAAAAAATCGATGGTGTACCTTCAAAAGATATGCCATATCCAGTCCCTCAAAGCTGAGTATGATATAGGGATTATTCAAACGTATGGTCTCGTCGTATTCATAGGCCACCACAGGTATGTTTTTCGCCGCAAACTCATCAATGTCCCTTTGGGTATCGCATAAAGCAATACAAAAAAGACCGGGGCCCTTCCCCTCTGTGGCCTCAGTCTCTTTTGCTATGAAAACCCCCTCGTTTTCGCAGGTTTTAAGAAATTCGGAAAAATACTGTTTTTCCTCACTTCTAATATGAGATTCATCTATCTTTAAATATAATATCTTTTCCATGAAAATCCATTCTTTATTTCTTTTTGTCCTTTGAGTAGATTTTCACATCGTGCTCATTTTCAAATTCCTTTGGCGGGAAAATCTCTCCGCTGAAAACGGTGGTGGCAGGACCCGTCATATACACCGTATCCGCACCCCTGTCATAGGTAATGGTAAGGGTTCCGCCCAAAAGCTCCAACTCCACGGTATCGTCACACAAACCGTTTACAACCGCCGCTACCGCAGTGGCACAGGCTCCGGTTCCGCAAGCTAAAGTCTCGCCGCTTCCCCTCTCCCATACACGCATACGAATATGCTTACGGTCAATGACATTGGCAAATTCCGTGTTTACCCGCTTAGGGAAAGTCTCATGAAATTCAAACTTCGGACCGATTTTTTCCAAATCCAACTGACGGATATCCTGATCCAAAAAAGTCACACAGTGAGGATTTCCCATGGACAAACAGGTCACATGATAAATGGTATCATCCACTTCCATGGGCTCGTTGATCATTTCTCCCTCCGGAAAGGTCACAGGCACCTTTCTGGCGTCAAAAATGGGAGCTCCCATATCTACCCGAACCTGATCTACTTTCCCATCCTTTACCATAAGCTTTAAGGTCTTAATGCCTGCTAAAGTCTCCACGGTAATTTCTTCTTTTTTTACAAGTCCAAAATCATATGCGTACTTGCCCACGCAACGGATGCCATTTCCGCACATTTCGCCTCGGCTGCCGTCTGCGTTAAACATCACCATTTCCACATCCGCCACCTTAGATGGACAAATCAAAATCAACCCGTCGCTTCCCACACCGAAATGTCGGTCGCTGACAAACTTTGCCACCTGCTCCGGAGCATCTACCTGTTCATGAAAACAATCCACATAAACATAATCGTTTCCACATCCGTGCATTTTTGTAAACTTCATACTTCTCCACCTCACTTAAACCGCAGGCTGACACATCTGCTTTACGGTCTCGTAATTTAAGTCTCCACCAAACAAATCCAACGCCGATCCAATGGTAATGTGAAGTCGCCCATTGGAAGCTTCTAAAATCGTATCAATATCGTCGTAGGAAGAAATCCCGCCGGCATAGGTAACGGCGTTTTTGCCATCATACTGTGACAGTATCTCTAAAACTTCATCATCTACTCCTGCTGCCTGCCCCTCAACATCGGCAGCATGTACCAGATACTCATCGCAATAATCCTGTAATTT
>JAEEGH010027177.1_pt1 | contig 11343 bp, 10 predicted proteins | sample 9134181 | NCBI WGS metagenome assembly JAEEGH01 (sample SAMN16246544, study PRJNA631951) | gut metagenome | biome: gut microbiome; feature: rumen; material: DP-attached | host: Bos | place: Iran: Karaj | collected 2018-10 | reverse complement strand
AATGTTTCTTTGATTTCTTGAGGAACATTATCCCAAGTATTTTCTGTCTTTTCTGATGATTTAATATAATATGTGTAATCATCAAAATTGATACCAGATAAATCTGGACCCCAGCTTGGGTTTTTTAATTCTAAGAATGCCTTATATGATTTTAATCTATATTCAAGCATCCATTCAGGCTCATTCTTAGCCTTTGAAATAAATCTTATTACATCTTCATTTAAACCTTTTCCTGATGATAAAACAACCTTAGCATCAGTAGTAAAGCCATATTTATAATCGCCAACGATTTCGGCTACATTTTCTCTATCCTGCTTCATTATTTTTCCTCCGAAATCAATTGTTCACAAGCCTTCCAGGCTAAGGTAGCACATTTGATTCTTGCAGGGAAATCCTTAACTCCGCCATAAGCGATAGCTTCACCTAAGGCTTCCTCATCTTGTACCTCTTTACCTAAAACTAGCTCATAAAAATCTATAATTATATTTTTTGCTTCTTCAACTGTTTTTCCTTTTAAGGTTTCGCTCATAACAGATGCTGATGAGCAGCAAATTGAACAACCATGACCATCGTGGTGGATTGCTTCAATTTTACCATCAACTATCTTAACCTCAACGTTCATATCGTCGCCACATGAAGGATTATTTAAATGAATAAATTTATAATCTTTATCATTAGTTAAGCCCTTATTTTTAGGATTTTTATAATTATCCATCATAACGGCTCTATATAAAGTTCTTAAATCCATATTTTACCTCCTTAAAAAGATTCAAAAAATTCCTTTGCTCTTTTAACGCCTTCAACTAATTTATATACATCTTCTTTTGTATTATAAAAATAGAATGAGGCTCTAACAGTACCAATTGTACCTAACCATTTTGTAATAAGCTGAGCACAATGATGACCTGCTCTAATACATACTCCTAAATCATCAAATACTGAAGCTGCATCATGTGGATGAACCTCTCCAATATTTAATGAAATAATACCTGTTTCAGCAGTTGGATTATATATTTTAACACCATCAATCTTTTGTAATTCAGTTACTGCAAGTGTCTTTAATTCATATTCATATTTAGCAATATTATCAAGACCTATACTATCTAAATACTTACAAGCTTCAGCTAGACCAATAGCACCAGCAATAATTGGTGTACCTGTTTCAAATTTATATGGAACAGCCTTAAATGTCATATCAAATTTGTTAACATCATCAGCCATATCTCCACCAAATTCGATAGGTGGCATCTTATCTAATAAATCCTTTTTACCATATAAAACACCAATACCTGTTGGACCACATAGCTTATGACCAGAAAATGATAAGAAATCACAATCTAAATTCTTAACATCTACCTTCATATGAGGAACTGCCTGTGCACCATCTACTGTAACAATAGCACCAACCTCATGAGCTAGCTTTATAATCTCCTTAATAGGAGTAATATATCCCATTACATTAGATACATATGTTAAAGCTACAACCTTAGTATTCTTAGTTAAAACCTTCTTAAAGTTTTCAACTGTAATTCTATTATCCTTATCTAGCTCAACATATTTTAATTTAGCACCAGTTCTTTCACATACATTAAACCAAGGCATATGTGATGAATGATGCTCAAGCTCAGATGTAATAACCTCATCGCCTGGCTTTAAGAAATTTAAGCCATAGCTTGAAGCAACTAAATTTAATGATGCTGAAGATCCTCTTGTAAATACAACCTCTTCAAAGGCACAATTTAAGAATTTAGCAATAACATTTCTAGCCTCTTCATATTTATCAGTAGCCTCATAGCTTAAACGATAAACACCTCTATGAACATTTACACCTAATTTATTATAATAATCATCAACTGCTTCTATTACAGCATCTGGCTTTAAAGCCATAGCTGCAGAATCTAAATAAGCTAAATTTGGATTCTCTCTAAAAACAGGAAAATTATTTCTTATTTCATTAATATCCATCAAATCATTCCTTACATCAATTTAGCAACCTTTTCACCGATTTGATTCTTATATTCTTCAATAACAATACTATCAATGAATGGTCTAATTATTCCATCTAAAATTAATATAAATGCTTCATTCTTAGATAAGCCTCTACTCATTAAATAGAATAAATCCTCATCTGATACCTTACCAATTGACGCACCATGATTTGCGAAGCAATCAAATTCATCAATTAATAGTACAGGCTTAGCATCTACCTTAGAATCATTATCCATAACAATTCCACGAGATAGCTGAGAGCATTTAGATTTACTCATTCCCTTTTGAATCTTACCAACAACATCAAATAATAGCTTACCACCATTTAATGCTACACCAGTATTTTCTACATTAGAGAATGTATATTTCTTTAAATGATTTACATAAATATGAAAATCTGAATTTACATTACCAGCAAATGATAAGCACTTAGAATTAAAGCTTGCATTTTCTGCTAATAAATCAACATCTAAGCTTTCATTAGTACTTTTTAATGAAATCTCCATTAATTCTAAATTACCATATACATTAAATTTTCTTTTTGTGTTAGAAGAATTTAATATTGTATAGTTAACAAATGAATCTTCTTCAACATTGATGTTAACATTACCATTTGATAATACATCAACAAATTTAGCGTTAATTCCAGATTTTATATTTAAATTTACATCATTATCAATAAGATAAATGACATCATTATTCAAATTAATATCTGATTGACCCAAATCAGAAATTTTAACAATTTTTAATTCTGCCATTATTAATTATTTTTAGGATTATGAGCACATGCTCCTAAAACAGCATGGGTCTTCTGCTCTACTTCAGGATTAACACTAATTCCAAGCTCATCCTCAATCCAACTATAGCCTTCCTTATCAATCTTTTCGATTAATTCAGCTCCACCAGTTTTTACAATTCTACCATTAATCATAACGTGAACGAAATCTGGCTTAATATAATCTAATAATCTTTGGTAATGAGTAATTAATAATACACCTAGATTCTCATTAATCATATTGCTTACATTTTCACCAACAATACGAAGAGCATCTACGTCTAAGCCTGAATCTATTTCATCTAAAATAGCAAATTTAGGCTTAAGCATCTTCATTTGTAATATTTCATTTTTCTTCTTTTCTCCACCAGAGAAACCATCATTTAAATATCTTTGACCTAAATCCTCACGCATTTTTAAATCAGAAATAGCCTTATCATATTCCTTAATAAATTTAAATAACGATGGATTAGTACCACTTGTTGCCTTCATAGCAGCACGGATAAAATCTGAATTAGTTACACCAGGTACCTCTGCTGGATTTTGATAAGCTAGGAATAATCCCATTCTAGCTCTTTCATCTACTTCCTTATCTAATAAAGATACACCATCTAATGTAATATCACCATTAGTTACCTCATATCTTCTTTGACCCATAATAATAGATGAAAGTGTAGACTTACCAGTACCATTAGGTCCCATTATGGCATGAACCTCACCAGTTTTCATTTCTAAATCTAATCCCTTTAATATTTCTTTTTCAGGAACTCTTGCAAAAAGGTTTGTAACCTTAAGTACATTACTCATTATTAGTCTTCCTTTCTTAAATACTACAATATTTTACTTAACTACGATATTTACAATCTTTCCAGGAACTACAATTACTTTAACAATTTCTTTTCCTTCGATTTGTGCCTTAACCTTGTCTAATTCCTTAGCTAAAGCAATTACATCATCCTTAGCTACATCTAAGCCACAAGCTAGCTTATCTCTAAATTTACCATTTACAGATACAGCATATGTTACAACATTATCAACAGTCTTTGCTTCATCATAAGTTGGCCATGCTTCATAAGCAATAGTCTTATTATGACCTAAAGACTCCCATAATTCTTCACAGATATGAGGACAGATTGGAGATAATAATTTAACTAGACCTTCAATAAATCCAATATAAATCTTTTCTGCCTTATATGCCTCATTTACGAAAATCATTAATTGAGAAATTGCTGTATTGAATGCTAATGCTTCAAAGTCGGTAGTTACCTTCTTAACTGTCTTATGATAAATCATTTCCATAGACTTATCATATTCAGTTGTAAACTTATCCTTATAATCAACAACTAAACGATATACTCTATCGATAAAACGACGAGCACCCTCAACACCCTCTTGGCTCCAAGGCTTTGATGCCTCAAGTGGTCCCATAAACATTTCGTATAAACGTAATGTATCAGCACCATATTCTCTTACGATATCAGAAGGGTTAACAACATATTCAGGGAATCTCTTACCCATCTTAATACCATTAGAGCCTAAAATCATACCTTGATGAACAAGCTTCTTAAATGGCTCCTTAGTTGGAGCAATACCCTTGTTATATAAATATCTATTCCAAATTCTAGAATACATTAAATGTCCAACAGCGTGCTCTGGACCACCAATGTATAAATCAACTGGCATCCAATGCTTTAATAATTCCTTATCAGCTAATTCCTTATCGTTGTTTGGATCAATATATCTTAAGAAATACCAGCTTGAACCAGCAGAGCCTGGCATAGTTGATGTTTCTCTTAATCCCTTAACACCATTCTTGTTATAGTGCTTCCACTCTTCTGCATTTTCAAGTGGTGCCTTACCATTCTTACCCTTATAATCCTCTAATTCTGGTAATACAAGTGGTAATTCTTCATCAGGTAATGTATATACCTTACCATCCTCTGTATGAACTACAGGTACTGGCTCACCCCAATATCTTTGACGAGCGAAAATCCACTCACGGAACTTATAATTAACTGTTCTTCTAGCAATACCCATCTTTTCAAGCTTTGAAGTAATAGCTTCCTTAGCCTCTTCTACAGTAAGACCAGTAAATTCCTCTGAATTCATAAGCTTACAGCCCTTACCTAAATAATCCTGCTTTTCAAATGCGTGTTGAGATACATCAGCACCATCGATTACTTGAATCATAGGAATATTATGAGCTATAGCATATTCAAAATCTCTTTGGTCATGAGATGGAACAGCCATTACATCACCAGTTCCATAACCTGCTAATACGAAATCACCAATGAATAATGGAACCTTCTTACCATTAACAGGGTTAATACAATATAAGCCCTTTAACTGACAACCAGTCTTAGTCTTATTTAACTCTGTTCTTTCAAGCTCACTCTTCTTAGATGCGGCATCAATATAAGCTAATACCTCATCCTTATTTTCAATTCTAGGCATTAATTCCTTAACAAGGTCTCCCTCTGGAGCTAATACCATAAATGTAATACCATAAATAGTTTCAATACAAGTTGTATAAATAGAGAACTTACCACCATCAACAATATTGAAATCAACCTCAACACCAGTTGATTTACCAATCCAGTTTCTTTGCATTTCCTTTGTTGATTCTGGCCAATCAATTTCATTTAAGCCCTCTAATAAATCCTCTGCGAATGCTGGCTGGTCAATTACCCATTGTTTCATGTTCTTTCTAACAACTGGGAATCCACCACGCTCACTCTTACCATCGATAACCTCGTCATTAGATAATACAGTACCTAATTCCTCACACCAGTTAACTGGCATATCGATATATTTAGCATAGCCATCCTTATATAGATTCTTAAAAATCCATTGAGTCCACTTATAAAACTTAGGATCTGAAGTTGAAATACATTTAGACCAGTCATAATCAAAGCCTAATTCCTTTAATTGATGAGTAAATGTTTCAATATTCTTCTTTGTAAATCCTTCTGGATGATTACCTGTTTGAATTGCGTATTGCTCAGCAGGTAAACCAAATGAGTCATATCCCATTGGGTGTAATACATTATAGCCCTGCATTCTCTTCATTCTTGAAATAATATCAGTTGCAGTATATCCTTCTGGATGTCCAGCATGTAAGCCTACTCCTGATGGATATGGGAACATATCAAGCGCGTAAAACTTAGGCTTTGAAAAATCCCAAACATCTGTATAGAATGTATTATTCTTTTCCCAATATTCTTGCCATTTCTTTTCTATTTTTTTATGATTAAATTCACTCATGTAATTTACCTCCTAAAAACATAAATATGCTTTTAACATTTTATCACAAAATATCATAAAATTGTAGTAAAAACTAAAATTTAAAAGCGGTTTATCAATAAAAAAAACATGCAAATCATAAATTTGCATGCAATTACTTTTTAATTTTAGCTTTTACCTTAGGATCCTTAAACTTAAATGGAGTAATTTGATATACATAATAATTTAACCAGTTATAGTATAAAATATTGGCTGTACTTCTCCATCTAACATCTATATCGCCATCTTCAGTAAAATAATTAATTGGCTTTTCAATAGGTAAGCCCTTATTTAAATCTCTTTCATATTCTAATCTTAAAGTATCCTTATCATATTCAAGATGACCTAAAATAAAGATTTGATTATTCTTCTTACTCTTTAAAATTGTAGTTCCACATAGCTTAGATGATGCAAGTGGAATTAAATTCTCATTATTTAATAAATCACATTCCTTATTAAATGTATGTCTTGATTGAGGCACATAAAATACATCATCAATACCATTTAATAAAACCTCATGAATTACAGCCTTTCTATGAGGATAAATACCAAATAGCTTCTTTTCAAGTGGATATTTATCAATTCCATAGAAATGATATAAGGCTGCTTGAGCACCCCAGCAAATAAAAATAGTTGATGTAACATTTGTTTTAGAATATTCAAATATTTCCTTTAATTCATCCCAATAATCTACTTCTTCAAAAGGTAAATGCTCAACTGGCGCACCTGTGACAATCATACCATCAAAATGTCTATCCTTGATATCATCAAATGTTGTATAGAACTTATCTAGATGTGATTGATCTGTATTCTTAGATACATGACCCTTTGGAACAATAAAGGTCAAATTAACCTGAAGTGGAGTATTAGCTAATAATCTTGCAAGCTGAGTTTCAGTTACAATTTTAGTTGGCATTAGATTTAAAATTAAAATGTCAACTGGTCTAATATCCTGGGTATTTGCACGCTCAGTATGCATGACAAAGACGTTCTCATCTTCTAATGTTTTATAAGCTGGAATATCTTGTGGGATAATAATTGGCATACTACCACTCCTTTCAAAAATTTAAAAATCATTTTAATTATACAACACTTTTTTATTTATTCAAAGTTTTGTTAACATAGACTTTCTTTGGCTTTTCTTTAATAACAAAATTTAAAACAGTAAATAATATTATAGAAAAAGCTATACTACCTAAAATAGAGAAAATATAAACTAATTTATAATCATCATAATTATCTGTGTAATTTAAAATATAAATACCAGCAACAGCTAAAACACCTACTGTTGAATGTAATATTAAGCTAAATTTTTTAGCTTTATATTCTTTTACTTTATATTCTAAGAATGCAATAGATATTAAATTAATTACAGCACAGCTACCAATAATTAATAATGTAATTCTAAAGCCTGAATAAGAAAATTTCATTAATGAAAAAGTTAAAATTGCTGCAATAGCAAATATTAAATTAATAATTAAAAATGTAATTAATATCTTCTTATTCATCTTTTAATACCTGATATGCAAATTCAATAGCAAAGATAGCAGCCTTTGCTCTTACAACATTTCTTCCTAAATTTCCAAACTTTTTAGTAATTGTTTTATATGTGCTATTTGTAACCACACCAAAGCAAACAGTACCTACTTCTATTATTCCATCACTAGATGGACCTGCCATACCAGTAATTGAAATAGCAACATCGGCATTAGCTCTTAATTTAGCACCAAATGCCATTTCCTTAGCTACCTCTTCTGATACAACATTATATTTTTCAATAGTCTTAGGGTCTACTCCTAGGATTGCTGTCTTAGATTCAGCTGCGTATGTAACATAAGCTTCTTTTAATACTTTAGAGGCATCTGGAACATTTACAATTGATGCAGATACTAAACCACCTGTACAGCTTTCAGCAGTTGTTATGTGATAATTCTTTTCCATTAATAGATTTACCAAATCAAATTCATTCATTGAAACCACCTCGCGAAAATCACTTTTATTATACCAAAAGAAAAAGGCTCATAAAAGAGCCTCAATCATTATTAATTAGAATCCGAAATACTTCTTAGCGTTGTTGTAGCAGATATCTTCTACAATCTTACCTAATGTATCTAATTCTTCAGCTGGATATTGACCAGATTCAACTAGATTACCTAACATTTGACATAATAAACGTCTATAGTATTCATGACGAGGATATGCTAAGAATGAACGAGAGTCAGTTAACATACCTACTGTTTGAGAAATGATAGCAACTTGCATCATAGTCTCCATATTTTGTCTCATACCATCTTGTTGATCTAGGAACCACCAAGCAGTACCAACTTGTACACGGTTTTGAACGCCTTCCTTTTGGAAGCAGCCAGCTAATACCATTAATGCATAGTTATCACGAGGATTTAAGCAATAAAGGATAGTCTTAGGAAGAGAATCAGCAGCATCTAATGCACCAAGTAATGCAGATAACTTTTCCATATAAACTGCATCTTCGATAGCATCGAAACCAGTATCTGGTCCAATCTTCTTTAACATAGACTTTGAGTTATTTCTTAAAGCACCAATATGATATTGTTGAGTCCAACCACGCTTAGCGTATTCCTTACCTAAGAATACTAAGATATAACCCTTATACTTGTCTTGCTCTTCTACTGAAATAGGCTCATTCTTCATACCCTTTTGGAAGATAGCTTCAACTTCTGCCTCAGTAGCTGGAGCATAGCATAATACGTCAAGTGCATGGTCAGATAAACGAGAACCCATTTCATGGAAGAAATCGATTCTTTCAGCTAAAGCCTTGCATAATAACTTAACTGAGTCAATCTTATAACCAACAACCTTTGCTAATTGGTTAACCCAATCACCAAACCAGTCTAATTCAACATTAATTGCCTTGTCAGGACGGAATGCAGGTCTAACCTTAACCTTTAATGTCTTATCTGCATTCATTTGCTTATGCCAATGTAAATCATCAACTGGGTCATCAGTTGTACAAACTGTATCTACATTGAACTTATATAACATTTCTCTTGCTGATAATGTCTCTAACTTCTTATTAGCAGCATCCCAAATCTTCTTTGCATTCTTTGCATTGATAATATCATTAATACCAAAGTATCTTCTTAATTCAAGATGAGACCAGTGATATAGTGGGTTACCAACAAAATAAGGCATAGATTCACAGAATTGGAAATACTTTTGATAATCTGATTCCTCTAATGACTTACCAGGAATATTACCAGAAATAGAATCCTCTTCATAGCCTCTAGCACGTAATGCTCTCCACTTGTAGTGGTCACCATATCTATTACCAGCACCTAACCAAGCCTCAGCTAAATTTCTGAAGTGCTTGTCTTCAGCGATTTCTTGAGGTTGTAAATGACAGTGATAGTCAATAATAGGCATATTTTCTGCATGCTCATGATATAACTTCTTAGCTGTTTCAGTTGTAAGTAAGAAGTCCTTGTCCATAAATTCTTTCATATTTTTCTCCTTAAGTTTCCTTTTATAACATTACTCCATCTTTGAAGATAGAAATTTCTCTAAAGTCGTTTTGTTCGTTCTTTGCTTGCTTCTTTCCTGAAACAACATCACAAACTAAATCAATGAAGTCCTCTAATAATTGATCCATATTCTTCTTGTCTACTAGGTCACCTGCATTGTAATCAATCCAGTTAGCCTTATGAGTAGCTAAATCAGTGTTAGTAGCAATCTTCATTGTAGGAACAAATGTACCAAATGGTGTTCCTCTACCAGTTGTGAATAATACAATTTGGCAACCAGCAGCTGCTAAAGTTGTACAAGCACATAGGTCATTACCTGGTGTAGAAATTAGGTTTAATCCCTTTTCCTTAATCATACCACCCATAGGAATAACACCATTTACCTTAGAAGCACCACCCTTTTGAGTACAGCCTAATGACTTGTCCTCTAAAGTTGTAATACCACCAGCCTTATTACCTGGTGATGGGTTATCATAAATAACCTGATGATGATTCTTAAAGTAAATCTTGAAATCATTAATTAGCTTAACAATTTCATTAAATGTAGCTTCATCCTTAGCACGAGCCATTAATAATTGCTCAGCACCAAACATTTCAGGAACTTCACCTAATAATGTAGTACCACCATTGATAGATAAATAATCAGATAATCTACCTAATAATGGGTTAGCAGTGATACCTGACATACCGTCACTACCGCCACACTTTAAACCAATTCTTAAATCTGATAAAGGACGTGTAACTCTCTTGTCATTCTTCATTACATCATAAAGCTCCTTTAATAGCTTTACGCCATCCTCAATTTCATCCTCTGCTTCTTGAGAAACTAAGAATCTAGTACGTTCCTTATCATATCTATCACCTAAAGTTTCAATGAACTTAGGCATTTGGTTTTCCTCGCAACCTAAACCTAATACTAATACACCACCAGCATTTGGATGTAATGCCATATCAGTTAAGATTGTACGAGTCATATCTAAGTCACCACCCATTTGGCTACAACCAAATGGATGATTAAATGTATATACACCATCGATATCTGATGTATCATATCTTTTCTTAAATTCTTCAATTATTTTATGAGCGTTACCAGAAATACAACCTACAGTTTGAACAATCCATAATTCATTTCTAGCACCATATAATCCATTCTTTCTAGGATATAATTCAACGGTTCTCTTCTTGTCTACATATCCTAAAACTTGTGGATAATTTGGCTCATACTTATAGGTGATAACATCATCTAGATTAGTAGCAACATTATGTGTATGAACATGCTCACCAACCTTAATATCAGCTGTAGCATGGCCAATAGGGCAACCATACTTAATGATGTTTTCTCCTTTTTTAATCTCCTTTAAAGCAACCTTATGTGCTCTTGGAATTGGCTGTAATAATGTTACACCCTCTACAACCTCACCAGCATTATGCTCACGAAGACATACGGCAACATTATCAATCGGGTTAATAATGATATAATCTTTCACTTTATCACCTATCCTAAAATTATTTTTTTAAATTAGTCAACAATCTCCTTGATTGCTTCTCTAATACCCTTAGCTAAAATAGCCTCTAAAGATGCTGTAACATATTCATTTACACCATCAAATTCATTTAAATCAACACCCCAATGAGACTTGAATCCTAATACTGCAGTAACTACAGCATTTGCATTCTTATCCTTGTCATATTGAGCCCATAAACCATTTAATAGATCTAACCAAGCAGTATTTGTATCAGAAATTTCAATCTTATTACCATCTGATAATCTTACACCCTTATAGAATACCATTAATG
>JAEEGH010027174.1_pt1 | contig 11344 bp, 8 predicted proteins | sample 9134181 | NCBI WGS metagenome assembly JAEEGH01 (sample SAMN16246544, study PRJNA631951) | gut metagenome | biome: gut microbiome; feature: rumen; material: DP-attached | host: Bos | place: Iran: Karaj | collected 2018-10 | reverse complement strand
TCCGACAACGGCCCGTGACACGCGTCTTCAATCACTTTCAAGTTGTGTTTCCTCGCTATCGCCATTATTTCGTCCATCTTGGCAGGGAAACCGGCCATGTGAACCACCACGATAGCTTTGGTGCGAGGCGTGATCTTCTTCTCAATCTCTTTCGGGTCGATATTCAAGTGCTCGTGACTCACGATGTCGCAGAAAACCGGCGTGGCACCCACATATCTGATGCAGTTTACCGATGCCGCGAATGTCAGCGACGGACACAACACCTCGTCGCCCGGACCGAGTCCGCACAGCATGCACGCCAGATGCAGCGAGCCCGTGCAATTAGTAACAGACACTGCATATTTCACATGAAACATGTCGATAAACATCTTCTCGAGCTCCTCGTTTTTCGGACCTGTCGAGATCCAGCCCGAGTTGATGGTGTCGAACGCCGCCTGAGCCTCTTTCTCATCAAAATTCAGCTTAAACAATGGAATTTTGTAACCCATATCGCTATTTTTTTATCAAAAATCGTAATATTTTCTATCCAGACTGCATCTCAGACCGAAGCTGAAGATGAAATCGTTCTGTGTTTCAAGACCTTGCGCTGCAAAATGACGATGTGTCACTTCAGCGAAAAGGTTCATGTTATACGCCGGATTCACCAGATATGACACTATCACATCGTTCATCATCACAGTAGTCTTACGGCCAGTCAAGAGATAATGTCCGTTATGCGTGTCATTGCCGTTTGCATCGAAATCCAATGCGATAGCTGTTGTGTAGTCATTATAGACGTTATGGCCGTAGTTGGCCCACACGTTATGCTCCACATCCCAGTCATCGCCATATTGTCCGTAGTTCAGTTTATACTGGAAATACCAGCGTTTCCAGTTGTATTGGGCTCTTGCCACCATCTCCCATAGGTTGCCGCCCCAAGGGTGTGCCAACGGTTCGTTGTAATGCGCATAGTTGTCTTCTCCAACTGCAATATTATTGCCTTGTGGAGTATGCGAATACATATACGGTCTCACTACATTGCCTTCCAACTGCAAAAACAGGTTTTTAACTCCGAAGCAGTCATAGCTCTTGATACCGAGCTGATACGACTGCTTGTTTTGCGAGCTTCCGTTAAACGACATGAACTTTTTAACCGTCATCTCATCGAGCACAAACTGTCCATAGATGGTGGTGTGCTTACCGATGATGAAGCTAGCATTGATACCCAAGACGGCGTTATCAGGCGATTTTCCCGCATAATACTCAGCCGAACGCAAGAAGATTATCGGGTTAATATATTGAAAATCAAAGCTTCGCTTCATGTCGATGGTGGTATATGTCGAGTCGCTCGTCATCACCTGCTGATGTGTCTGTGCCGCTGCCATCACAGCGTCGAAGAAGCCAATGTTGAAACGTTTGGTCACCGCGAAATCCAGATAATGTATCACAGCCCATTTGCGAGCGTATGTGTTGTCGGCCATAATCGTATGACGGTCAGTCATCTGGGCGTACATGCAGGTGTACTGAATCCTCCAGAAGTCGGCTTTCAGCTTCAAGTACGGATAGTTTGCAGCATTGTCCGACAGCATCATTGAGCGGTAGCCGTCACCGATGAAGTTCTTGCCGTAACCCAGAGTGGCGTCGAACCATTTTACCGGACGGTAGGCCAAATATGCCGATGCATTAGTGAAATCGCGTCCGTTTGTCTTGAATTTGTTGGCATATCCTTGTCCTGGCACCACACCGACAGTAGTGCAATACGCATCGATATATTCTGGAAATACCGCCTGATTTTCCTTTATATTAGTGTAAAAAGCAAATTGCTTTCCTATCGTTCCTTTGATCTCGGCTCCGCGGGTGTTCACCCATGTGGTTCTGTGGCCGTCCGAGCCCACCTCGAAGTCGATGTACGGGTTGATGGCGACGTAGTAATTGTCGCTTTTCAGCCTGATGAAGTCGTCGTTAAGGAACGAATTCCATATATAATTCCAAAATTTGCTTTTCGCTTTAATCGGGATACGATACAACTCATTGATACTGTCTAAGTTAAGTATCCCATCAAACTGCGACTCGCTCCACCCTCTCATGGCTGTGTGAAACAGATGATTGGAGCTATACGCCGCCGTCTGAACCTCCATTTCATAGTCGTCGTTGAGAGGTATCAGCAACTCTTGCGCCTTAGCGAAAAAGCCAGCAAATACTAAAGAAACAATAAGTAAATATTTTTTCATATTTATAAACTTTTTTTCTTTTCAAACATTTAATCCGTCATTTCGAGCGTTCAATCCGTCATTTCGAGCTTGTCGAGAAATCACCGCCTTTTGAATTATTCCGAATTATTCCAATGCCGGTGATTTATTCGCCTTTGGCGAATGCTTTCGCTTCGCTCAGGTCTCCACTCCCTTCGGTCGGTCGAAATGACGTTGTGAAGAAAAACGAATTGAAGAAACAGAAGAAAATGATTCCCAACTGCACTTCAAAAATCGATTCAAACAATGCGTTGAAGCCAATCATCAGCAAAAACGAGCAATACAGCATGTCGAAACGTTTCGTTTTGATCCAGAGCACCAGCGGAATGATGAAATATGCCAGCAACAGCAGCAATCCGATGATTCCAATGCTTATAACGGTCTCGAAAAACATGTTGTGTGCGTTGATTTCGTTGTCGATAGCAAATCTAATAAACTGATACTCAACAAGATACACCGAGACAATCTCCGGATCCACGCCAAGTTTCTCGGCCTCCGCCATCATATCCAGACGCATATTATCATCTGGCTCATACCATTGATTGTCAATCACTTCATCGATTTTGGCAACCATTTCAGGACCGAACTTCTCATCCAAACCGGCTTTGTAACGATGATATGCGGCCTGTGTCTCAGTGGTCCTGTCGCCGGTACCCACTCCGAAGAGCCAGTTTTCCTTCAACACAGACTGATATCCTTTAAACTGTATCAAGCGATGGTCGGATGAATGTTCCGACGTAATATTGCGGATGGTATCAGTGATTCTTGCCACACTTTGTGGGAACGCCACGCAAGCGCCAGCTATCGCCAGCACGAAGACGCCACCCATTATAAGACCCGTTTTCTTCTTCTTCATGAGGAAAGTGAGCCAGATCCATTGCAAAACAAAGGTTAGAACCATCCAAATGAGGCCCGCTCTTGACCTCACCAAGATGATCAAAACCACCAGTATAATATATGCTAACACATTGTATATCTTCACCTTACGATTTCCTTCGCCAAAAATCTCCATAAAGCAGAACATCATTCCGAGACTGGCGTACATCGAGAGGTAGCTATGGTGCACATAGTACCATTTCATCAACTCCTGGTCGAAGAAACGACCCACACCCTCGCCATTGAAAAGCACATCGTAAACGGCATAAGCCAGATTCATCAGGAAAAACAGTATGCAGCCTAAAATCAAGGCGTTTCCGATAGCTTTCAGACGCTGTTTGGTAAGATACGACATGTCGGAAAACAGGAATATCATCGGGAAAATCAGAAAACCGAGTTTTTTGCTCACCTGCGCCCATCCAACCGATTGATTTTCAGTGTATAACATTCCTATGAGGTACATCAGCCAGGTCATCGCAAAGATGATATAGGCCCATTTGTACTTCATCTGATTCTCGTTGAACTTGAATTTCTGATCGAAAATCACTTTAAGAACCGCACAAACCAACAATGCCACCTCACAATATTGCGCCGCCAGCCAGCTAAATGGTATCGCAAAAGCCAAAAGCAGCATTATTATGAGCTCAGCTTTCTGAAAAGGTCGTAATCCGTTAAAAACTTTATCCATTTATAAATTATTGATTATCAAATATTTATATTACATATTTCCATAACCCTACCACTTGGATCACATCAGCGACCCAATAAAAAAAGCCTTATTTCTATCAATTTACAAAAATAAGACTTTTTTTTAAATAAATATAAAATTAATAATTAAAAAAGTTCGGCTGCTTTTTTCCTCAGTTTATCATTGAAAATCAATCGGATATCCGACATCCAAATGCGCATGAATTCGTTGAAATCCAAGAAGTAGACATAGCTGTAATAAAGGAAAATCGAGCCCAATGCGGCAATTTCCCAAGGCACGAGGCAGAACAGAAGAGTGATGCCAGCGACCATTATCAGCGGGTGCATCACGACCTCGACGCAATAGTTTGCAGTATTGCGGAAAGCCTTGTCTTTCAAGCCTTTAAGCAAAAAATACGCTATAATCCAGATTGGACAAGTCACCACCGCTGCGGCAACATAAAAAGACAGTCCAAGAAGTACCAGTAAAGTCTTCAGAAACGTCGTTCCGAATGTGGCCTTGTTTGCCACCGATTTCACTGAGATTTTCTTTTCTCTTCGTTGCCTTGCAAAGTCGTTGACCTTTTCAAACAGACTCTTTGCCTTTTCTGGCTCTTTCTCTTTAAAATCAAGTATTTCGGCGATTTTTTGTTTGTTGTTTTCAAGTCGTTTTTTCAGCGAACCACATTGTCTTCCAGCTCTTATTTTGGTCAATTCCCAGATAGCTTCGTAGTCTTCGTCCTCGTCGGGGATAAACGAGATGAGTTTTGCCATTCTCTCTCTCAAAATAGCCTTTAACTCATTGAGAATCACTGCTTCATTCTCTTCTTCGCGACCTTTCATAAACTCGGTTACGTTGATAGGCTCACCATAGCTTATCAAAACCGTAGAGCGAAAGCGGAAATAGTCGCCGTATTCAAGTCCGACAGGCACTATGTAGACTGGTTTTTCCTCGCCATACTTGCTGTTTGCGCCGAGTGCGATATGGAAAATGCCTTTGCTCAGCGGTCTCAGCGAGTGCTTGGTACGGTGTGTCGCCTCCGGGAATAGGTACATCGGCACCTCATCGTGCATAACATCCATGGCTTGTTCCATGGTATCGCCGTTCTTGTCGCGCACCGCCCCGATGCCGTCGCGAATCCTGTAGATCGGGAGTATGCGCAGCCACCGTAAAATCTTGGCGGTCTTGGGGTTTTGGAAGATATCGGCTCTCGCTATGAACACCTTTTTCTCATGAGTGTTGGCGAGTATCACCATGGCGTCCATCAGGGTGTTGCAGTGGTTCGAGCCATACAGACACGCGCCCTCAGGGATGTTCTCTCTGCCTATTACCTGAAACTTACGAAACCCGCGAAAAGTATGATGGTCAACGAAATGTCTTAATAAAGAATATAGCCTATTGTCATCTTGAATCTTACCCATGTTATCAATTTTTGAAACGACAAATATACGAATTTTTCGTCACATCAAAAGAAATTTTGTAATTTTGTTCCGTCATTTCGAGCGAAGGCGAAGCCATAGTCGAGAAATCACAGCCATCTGAATATTCACTTAATAATTATATGCCGGTGATTTCTCCATTCCGCTTCTCTCCAGTCGAAATGACGAAGTAATTGAAACAAATCATTAAAAAATATGAGAACTATTAAAATTTTAAATTACATTTTCGTCATCGCCCTCGGTTTCTTCGCCGTGATGTATGGAATCGACCGTTTCAGCAACAAGCCACAGCAGGCAGGCACAACCACCCTTTACACCGAAGAGTATTGCAAGGACATCATCGGCTTCAACGGTGATATCCCTATGGAAATCAATATGGTAGACGGCAAAATCGAGAACATCAACATCCTCGATAACGACGAGACACCAGGTTTCTTGAGAAAAGTCACAAACTCTGAGCTTTTAGAGAGTTTCTACGGCCTCACGCCAAAAGAAGCCATCGACCTCGAGATTGACGCTGTGAGCGGCGCCACATACAGCTCCACCGCAATCATCAAATCGGTGAAGAGAACCATGGAAGTCTACGAAAAGCAAAACAGCCCATGGACATGGCAGCTCATCGGCATCATCTGCTGCGCTGTGGTGTTATGCATCCTAAGTGTTTGCAAGAAGAAATGTAACAAATAACTTGTCATTTCGAGCGAAGTCGAAATGACAAGTCCTAAAAAATATAGTTAAACCCTATATACGCTTTCAATCCGTCGCCATCCTGCTTGTCGATGGCCTTGGCGAACTCTGCCGACACTACGAAGTTTTTGTTCATGATGAGCTTCACGCCGCATCCTGCCGCAGTGTGGATACTCTCGTCTCTGCCGCTGTAAAACAGGTCACGATCGTCTGCTGATATCACACTACCTTCATTTATAAGCTTTTCCATCGCAGCTTTCTGCTCTTCCAAGCGGAATGTCTGCGTCACCATGCCTGCGTCAAACATTGGATTCAACGCCACGCACCAGTTCTGGTTGATAAACTTAAAGTTAGCAATTCTCCAGCGTAACTCGGCATTCAGCCAAGCCACTCCCTGACCTATGACTCTGTTCGGGTTTATGCCTCGTCCCGTCGTCGATCCGCCGAAGCAATCAGTTATTATCTTCTTGTAAAACAAGAGGTTAGTGTTCATCATAGCATAAAACGGGACATCGCCAGCGAGCACATTCTGAGCACCCAGACGATAGCAGAAAGTCAGATTGTCGCCCCAGAGCGGAATATAATGATGGAAAACGCCTGTAAACGTTAAATAGTCATAGCCGTTTTTATCAATAAAATCAGGGGCTGCCGTTAAATTAGCCTCGAAATAGATGCCTCTCGTCGGGTCGTTTTCATAGTTTTTCGAGTCGTAGATGATACCAGCCTTGATTTGCGTCACATTGCCATTTCGCTCATCAGGGCGGATAAGACCTGTCGCGCAATACTGGCCAAAAAGTGTTGCCTGGTCATCGTATTTTTTGTAGCTTAAACGGTCAAAACTATAGTTATAATAGGCCAAACCGACTCCGTAATACAGATGTTTTATGTTGCCAATCTGCTGCTGCATACTCACGACAGCACGAACCTGCCTTCTGTCCATCAGATAAAAACCGCTCTCTTTCAAGCCAGGATCGTTGACAATTAAAGGAGGATGATTTTCTGGATAATGGAAACCTTCACCATAAAAAACCGCCATATCCCTATAATATGGTGCTGCATAGCCGTTGAATCCGTAAAAGTTGAATTTTTTATCGATAAAATAACCTAAATCAACAAAAAGCTTTCCTTTCGGGATGACATTGTTCCAATAGGAATATGTGCGGAAGATGCTTGATCCCTTGGTGTAAGTCGAGATTTCAAAATTTATTTTGAAGTCATAACCCGGATATTTCGAGCCGTCGCCGTAGTTGAAAATGTCGAGGCAGGCACCATATTGGAAGCCCATATCGCTGTTGAATCCTACGACTGGCAGCGGTCCGAAGTTCCAGCCCTGCTTGATGATTTCGCCTTTCTCGTTGTAAATCTTCTCTTTCTTCTGCGCCGAGGCGGAAAATGCGAGAAGCAAAACAAATAATGTAAGTATTAATTTTTTCATGTTTCTTTTTTTATCATTCGTCATTTCGAGCGAAGTCGAGAAATCACCGCCTATTGAATTGTTCCGTATTACTCCATTGCCGGTGATTTCTCCACTCCCTTCGGTCGGTCGAAATGACGTTAATTTGCTGTTCCTTCAATAATTATTACAATTTCACCTTTGACTTCCTTCTCCTTAAAGTATTTTATCACTTCTTCGAGGGTGCCGCGGACGTTTTCCTCATGAATCTTCGTCAGTTCTCGTGCCACCGACACCCTGCGTTCGGGACCAGCCACTTCGGCGAGTTGCTCCAGCGTCTTCACAAGTCTGAATGGTGATTCATAAAGTATCGTAGTGTATTCATTCTCAACGACTTGCTTTATCTTTGTCTGGCGACCTTTCTTATGTGGCAGGAAACCTTCGAAGATGAAATGGTCGGCTGCCAGTCCTGAGTTCACAAGAGCCGGCACGAAGGCCGTGGCACCTGGGAGGCATTCCACCTCCACGCCACGTTTGATGCACTCGCGAACGAGCATGAAACCCGGGTCGGAGATGGCCGGAGTGCCGGCATCAGTGACCAAGGCCATGCGCTCACCATTGGCGATACGCTCGGCGATGCGCTCCCCCACCACGTGTTCGTTGTTCAAGTGAAACGCCTGCATCGGCTTACTTATCTCATAGTGTTTCAACAAGTTACCACTTGTGCGAGTATCCTCAGCAAGTATCACGTCGACCTCCTCACGAAGCACACGCAACGCCCTCAAAGTGATGTCTTCGAGGTTACCAATAGGCGTCGGGACTAGATAAAGTTTCATATAAATCGTCTTTCTACAAGGTCATAAAGAAGTGCGCAAGCGAGTGATTCAGGATCCCATTGAAGCTCGATCTGAAGCTCGCTGAGGTATATCCTCGCTCCTGAAAGCGTCGGGAACTCATTCAATGCATCGATAGACTTATTGAAACGCTCCACCGAGCCCTTAAATAAATCGTTGATAATCATCATCTTATCATTGATGCCGAGAGCCGCTCTGATGTCGGTCACGGGGGTGCGCTGCAACTTAGCTGCAAGGCTGTTGTCTTCCATAACAGGTTTCTGTTCCACCACTGGAGTTTCTTTTTGTGCCGGGACAATCATCGGGCTGTCTTCGTAGTCATCTTCATTGATAGGCTCTATGTGGAATGTCTCATCTTCCTCGTCTTCCCAATCTTCGTCGGCAATATCGTCATCATCTTTCGCTTCCAGACCTTTGTCGTCGCCGTCGTTCTCGCCGTTGACATCTGGTTCTTTCATCACTTCTTCAGGTGTCTCTATCTCGAGTTCCACGTCGCGTTTTATCACTTCGCCGCCTTCATTGATCTCTTTTTCGATAAAATCAGGTTTCTCTTCTTCAAATTTCACGTTATCTGCCTGATAATCACAGAGTAAGTCGTACAAATCGCGGGTATGTTCCATCAAAATGTCTAGGTCAAGCTGGCTCATCTCGCGGTCGTTGCGATACATGTAGTCAACCTGCACCATCATGCGACCCAGCTGGCGTTTCAGCTCAAGCACAATATTTTTTTCATCATTTTTTTGTGTTTCCATGATAAAATTCTTTATTTTTGTAGTCAACAAAATTATAAAAAATTTAAATACGTGGGCTATGTTTCTCGAAAAAGATTCTCATAATAAATCGCAAGGATGGATTGAAGTGGTGTGCGGCTCAATGTTTTCAGGCAAAACCGAAGAATTGATACGTCGTCTGAACCGTGCCAGAATAGCCAAACTCAGGGTCGAAATCTTCAAGCCGGGAATCGATACGAGATACTCCGAAGAGGACGTGGTATCGCATAACGCCAACGCTCTGCACTCCATTCCTGTGGAAAACGCCCAGCAGATTTTGTTCTACTCCAACGAATGCGATGTGATCGGTATCGATGAGGCGCAGTTCTTCGGAAACGAGCTCGTGGAAGTATGCCAACAGCTTGCTAATCAAGGTATTAGAGTTATCATCGCAGGCCTCGACATGGACTTCCTTGGCAAGCCATTCGGCCCTATGCCACAGCTTATGGCCATCGCTGAAGACGTCACAAAAGTTCACGCCATATGCATGCGCTGCGGCTCGCTGGCACAATATTCACACCGTACCATAGCAGGCGATAAGTTGGTTGTTTTGGGCGAAACCGAGAGCTACGAGCCTCTCTGCCGCGAGTGCTACAACAAGGCAATGGCTGAAAAGGCCAAAGAAAACTAATAATCTCACACAGATTTCACAGATAATCACAGATATAATACACCTACAAATTTGGTTCGCAAGCGAACAGATGACACAGATCTGTGAAATCAGATTGCTTTAGCAATCAAAATATATTAGGACAATAAATCTGTGTATATCTGTGTTATCTGTGAGAAAAGAAAAAGTATTACTATGAAAAAGTTATTTGTTTTCTTAATAGCATTAGCTATATCATTGAGTATCAATGCTCAAAGCTATGATAGACTTTGGAAAGAGTTTGACGACAACATTGAGAATCTCCTTCCGGAATCGGCTAACAAAACGCTTGACAAGATTGAAAAACAGGCAAAAAAGGATAAAAACGACAGCCAGCTGTTGAAAATGGTGGTCAAACGATGCGAGGTGTTCGACATGACTAATGAGAAATCCAATGACACCATCGTGGCTTATTGCAAGTCGTACCTTACAAAGCTCTCAGAGCCGTCGCAGGTCATCCTGAATTGTGAAATCGCCAAGCGCACCTATAAATTCGAGGATATTTTGGAATATGCGGACAACGATATAATCAAAACCGTTTCCATGAAAAACTATGCCGAATTATTTCAAAACGGCACAGAAAAAATAGAATATAACATCGACTTTGAGCCTACACTTTATGACTACACAATGCATTGTCTGATAAGCCATTACAGCTTTGACAAAGAAAAAGAACTGTATGAAAAACTATTGGCTTTCGACCTAGAGAACAATTATATCAAGGCTTATTATAACAATAGGATACGTCAGCTTGGTGGCATTTACGATGAAGAAAACTTCAACCAATTTTCACAACTTGCCACCGAATGCACTGATATTGAATTGGTTGCGAAGATAATATCCATACAAATATCATATCTTATTAATAAAAATGAATACGTCAGGGCGAAAAACCTTTGTGATGCGACGATGGCGATGCTCGACAAAGATGATCAGCTATACAAACAATGCAATGAAGTCATTAATAGCATAACAAAGAAAAGCGTTAGTATTGAATTATACAATGTATATGTTCCTGATCAGGCGATTGCTTTGGGCTTGACATATCGAAATACCACCAATCCTTCATATAAGATTTATAAGGTATCGGCTGATGAATTTTTAGATGTAGCACGGCTTGATGACGAAAAAACCTACAAAAAACTTTTAGCGAAAACACCCGTAATTGAAAGCACTCTCGAGATTCCAGAAGAGACTGATTATAAGGAACATTCGTCGCTTATCGCACTGCCAGCATTGCAGAACGGACAATATTATATTGTGTTTTCAAATAATAATAGTTTCAAAGATTATGATGACTTGATATATAGCACTTTCCAGGTCAGCAATTTGTCATATTTTCATGTTGATATAGACGAAAACACCAATATTTACATAGTGAATCGTGAAACAGGCGCGCCGATTAAAGATGTGGTAGCACATTTTTCAGAACGTAAATATTCTTATAAATCAGGACGGTATGAACGCGTAATTATTGGTGAATTTTACAGCGATAATGATGGTTTTATCGTGGTTCCAGATTTAGATAAAACTGTCTTTGTCGATTTGTATTTCAATAATGATACTCTTATATCAACATCATTAGTCGATTGCTACAGATATAACAGCTACGATGATATTAAAATAAAAAGCACTATTTTCACAGATCGTGCAATTTATCGTCCAGGACAAACAGTACAATTCAGCTGTGTGGTCTATCAGGGTAATTCTAAAAACAAAGAGGTTTTTGCTAATTATAAAACCTTAATTGAATTTAGAGA
>JAEEGH010027173.1_pt1 | contig 11344 bp, 5 predicted proteins | sample 9134181 | NCBI WGS metagenome assembly JAEEGH01 (sample SAMN16246544, study PRJNA631951) | gut metagenome | biome: gut microbiome; feature: rumen; material: DP-attached | host: Bos | place: Iran: Karaj | collected 2018-10 | reverse complement strand
TCCCATTCTTCCGCAGCGATCCCGAATAAGCCGTCATGCCCCGCGATCTCTTCTGCGTCGAAAGCCATTTCTTCCGAGCCGTCCTGGAAGAGCATGAAGATCGTAACGTCCTGCTCCGCCAGCTCCAATGCACGGTCTTTGGAGAGAGGGAGCATATCCTGATCCATATAGCCGTAATGGTTCATCATCTGTGGGGTGACGGTGGGATCGGGGAAAACGTATTCCTGTTCAGGTGCATCTTTTTCCAGCTCCGTCACGGGGGCTATTTCGTTTGCCGCTGTGATCTCCTCCAGCTTTTCCAGGGACAGCGGCTCCGACGTTGTCGGGGCCAGCCCCTGCAGGACGCAGGCTTCCTTGAACGCACCCTCCATGAGCGTTTCCGTAGGGTGCATTTTTGCCCCCTCGATGCTGAACTGCCCGCCGTCCATGAGCTTCAAGAAATCTGCATCATAGAGGGAATAATCAAAGGAGTCGTCGGCAGCCTGGATGTGGAGGATATGGGTTTTATCCAGCAGATAGAGCGTCTCCGGTTCGCCCAAAGGCCGTTCACCTCCAACTTCCTCCCACTGCCGGTTGAGCGCCCTGGCCTGCCGCGCCGTCATGGTTCCCTCGTTCAGTTCAGCAAGCAGCCTTTCGCAGACCTGGGTTGGGCCGGTGAAGATCGCCCCTTGCGCGGCTTCTCCCGCAAAGGCCATCACATAGCCGGTGCCATCCTGCATGATGCCCGGCTCCAGCTTGTAGGTAAGGCTTTTGTCCCACTCGTCGCTGAGGGCTTCCAGTCTGGCGGTCAGTTCCTCCGGCGCGGGGACGCCGGACTGTTCCGCAGCTCCGGCAAGCACGTCGCGGGCACCGTCAAAGTGGCCGCTTCTCAGAAGATCGGCCAGGCCGACAACGGCCTCCTCCTTTGTGGTGAGGTTGAAGGGCGTACCGATTTTGCCTTCATTGTGGAGCTGTTCCAGATGATCGCAAATGTCGGAGGCGAGTACCTGATAGGCGTCGGGCGGCTCCGGCGCAGGCGCTTCCGGGCCAGAAACTTCGGGTGATGGAAGGGCATCCTCCACCTGTTCCGTCAGCGTCTTGGGGTCGATGCCGCGTTCCTTACAGATCTCCCGGTAATGGTAGTCGATGGTGGAAATCAGCTCGGAGGCGGTCCAGTTGATGGTTTCCAGACTGGCCCGCAGTTCCTTCAGCTCCTTGCCTTCGGACCAGGAGGCAATGTAGCCGAAGCTGTTGTCCCCGGTTTCGATGCCGTAATACTGGCACACGGCATAAGAAATGCTTTCGGCCTCCACTTCCTCCGTATGCCTGTCCTTCCTGGCAATCTCCGCGTCGTCCTTGCCGGCAGATGCTTCCGCCTGCTGTTTTTCATAGTCGTGGAGCTTGGAATGGGCGATTTCATGGACCATGGCGGAAACGGTCTGTATCTGACTCATGCCCTCCCGGATGGTGATGGCCTGGTCGCTGGGGCTGAAATATCCGTCCAGGTTCGGCGCAAGGGCCTTGAAGCTGATGGGCACCGGCGAGGACCGGCGCAGGGCTTCCGTGAATACCTCGTACTGCTCCACGTTGCCGGTGAGCGTCGAGGCCAGCTGCGGCAGGGGCTTGCCGTCCGTCTGCGCCACATCGAACACCTTGACCGGCTTATACATGGGGATGCTGATTTCCTTTTCTTCCATGATCTGCTGGCCATCCTGGTCCAGAAGCGGCGCTTTCGTATCCGGGTCCAGCTTGACTTCCTCGATCTTCTTTTTGAAGGGCGTCGGGGCGATAATGGTGATACCACGTTCGCCCCGCTTCACATGGCGTCCGAATTGGTTTTTCCACTTCTGGAAGCCCGCTACCAGGGAGGCGTCGGGCCGCTGAAGATAGATGAGCATGGTGTTGTTGACGCTGTAACGGTGGAACCGGCTCATGACAGAGAGATAAGTACGGTATCTCTCGCTCTGGAACAGTTCCTTGATGCCCTGTTCGATGCCGTCCGTGATTTCTTTGAGCCGCTCTTTGTTGGTTTTTTCTTCTGGCATAATAAGCCAAACTCCTTTCCAAAAAAACGCTCTTGTATAGGTGGAGGACCCCTACAAGAGCGTTCGAACTGTGTAAGTTTTAGCATTCAAACGGAGAGTGATTTGTCTATTGTTTCACTTTTATTACACTATAGAGCTAGGTTTTCAATTTGGAAGAATACTTGCTGTATACAGAAATTATGGGAGGCGCAATAAGCAGAGGTGAAAGAATTCATGGATTAAGTGTTTGAAGAAATCGCTCAAGCCACGTATCTTAAAATGTCAAGAACTAATATAATAATCAAATCCTATCATGGGAAATCTCTAAGAAAGGAATGGGAAAAATGATCTAGCTATTTTAGCTTATTGCTGGTGTCATTCTTAGCATCATGGCGCTATTTGATATGAGATTTGCAATGGTTTCCGTTGCGGTTTCTGTATACGCTATTTGCAAGCATGGCAAAGCCAGCTAGTGGTTAGATTTTTCGCTTTCAATGCTGTCATTGATGAGCGGATGGCCGATTATCGGAGTAATCTCGATTATTAAAGCCGTATACTCACTATTCAGCGAAATGAAGCGGCAATGACCACTTTTTTGAAACCTCATGGCGTTTTTGCGTCATGAGGTTTCTTTGGGACCCGAATTGGTGAAAGCTACATTGAATTCCCAAATGCGCCTGTACTGAAGAAGGGCCTAATCACGCTCTGGTGACTACCTTTGTGAATTCCAGGCTAAAACTGACCTGTTGGCTGCTGTCGCTCATTACGATGGTCGCGTCATAAGCCTTGCCTGTTTTCTCGGAATAGCACCCGGTGAGCATTACTTTTCCATTCTTCAGCAGCGCCGCTGCTACGGATTTCGTCAGCTGCTTTTTCTTCGCGGTGAAGAACTTGTTGTTTTTCCACAGTGCAAAGCCGCAGTTACGGTCCTCGCAGAAGAATCCATGCTTCCTTTCCACTACGTTTCTGCCGCAGCGGGGACACTTGCCGATGATCTCAAACTCGGAGGGGAACAGCACCGCCGCATTAGGGATAGGCCGGTATGTCTGGATCAGTTCCCGCAGCATGGCGGCGATGCTTTCCATGAAGTCCTCCATCGGCAGTTCTCCACGTTCGACTTCCTTCAAGCGATGCTCCCATTCCGCTGTGAGCAAAGGAGATTGCAGGGCCTCCGGCAGCACGGTGATCAGCGCCGTCCCCAGGGCAGAGGGGATCAGCGTTGATGCTTTCTTGGATTTCCTGCGTTCCACAAACCCGGAGGACACCAGCTTTTCCAGCACAGCGGCGCGGGTAGCAGGCGTTCCGATGCCTTTCCGCTCGGCATCCTCCGGCATATCCTTCGCTCCCGCAGTATCCATGCTGCTGAGGAGCGTATCCTCGGTGTAGTGCTTGGGTGGGGTGGTCTGACCTTCTTTGACCGAAATGGCGGTTATAGGGATCGTTTGGCACTCGGTCAGCTCCGGCAGGATATTGTCCTTTTCCTGTTTTTCAGAATCATAAACCTTCCATCCGGGAGAGAGGACCGTCCTGCCCTTGGCGGTGAAGCTGTGCCCGCCGCAGGCTAGGGTCACGGTGGTTTCCACATAACGATGGGCGTCGGATACAGCCCGGAGAAGACCCAGCGCCACCAGCTTCATTATTTCCCGTTCCCCCAGGGCCAGATCGGCGTTCCCGACGCTGACCGTGGGAACGACGGCGTGATGGTCACTGACTTTCTTGCTGTCGCATATCTGTTTGGCAAGGATGGTTTCAGGCGCGGTCAAACCGCAAATGGCGGCAGCGGCGGCGACATAGTCCGGGACGCTGGGTGCCATATCGTCGGTGAGATACCGGCTGTCCGTCCGGGGATAGGTGCAGACCTTCTTTTCATACAGGGCCTGAAGATAATCCAGTATCTGTTGAGCGGTGTAGCCCAGGATGCGGTTGGCATCCCGCTGCAGAGTGGTGAGATCATAGAGCGCCGGGGCCTTCTCGGTTTTCTCCTTGCGCTCGATGCTTATTACGGTGGCTGTCTTTCCGCAGCTAGACAGGATGGCGTCAGCGGCGCTCCTGCCCTTCATTCGCTCCGTCGTGGCGGTGAAGCCGCAATCCAACTGGACGGTATAGAAGGGCTCCGGCACGAAGGCTGAGATCTCTGCTTCCCGCTGGACCAGCAGGGCCAGGGTCGGGGACATGACCCGCCCGATGTTCAGCGTCCGGCCATAGAGCAGAGAGAAGTACCGGGTGGCGTTGATCCCCACCAGCCAGTCCGCCCGCGCACGGCACAGGGCGGACTGATGCAGACCGTCGTAGTCCCCGCCGGGACGCAGATTCTGGAAGCCCTCGCGGATAGCCGCATCCTCCATGCTGGAGATCCAAAGGCGTTTCATGGGCTTGGTGCAGCCCGCCATACCGTAGACGGTACGGAAGATCAACTCACCCTCCCGCCCGGCGTCACAGGCGTTGATGACCTCCGAAATCTCCGGGGAGCGCAGCAGCTCCCGCAGCACGTCGAACTGCTTCCGCTTGTCCGGTGCGACGGTATAGCGAAAATCATTCGGGATGATGGGTAGGTCCTTCATGCTCCATCTGGCATAGTCGGTATTGTAAGCTGAGGCGTCAGCCAGCTCCGCCAGATGGCCCAAGCACCAGGACACGGTATAGCCGTTTCCGGTGAGATACCCGTCATGTTTCTGCTTCGCGCCGATGACGGCGGCGATACCCTGCGCCACGCTGGGCTTCTCCGCGATCACAAGTCTGTTCAAATCTGTTCCTCCTTTTGGGCACAGCAAAAGGCAGCCCCGAAAGGCTGCCTTTTGAATAAATAGGGTTTCCGATTAGATCCTCCGGTCAAGTTGATTCTTAATGCTGGCAAAACCGATACTGACCTTTTCCCTGGCCTTTGACCGACTCAATTAGTCCTGCATTCTTCATTTTACGAAGCAATTCACCTGCCGGAGAAAGCGTGATGCTAAGAATTTGAGATACATCTGTTCGACTGAATGCCTGCTTGAATCCATACGCATGATACAGGAGAAGAATGCTGCCTTGTGTTTTTTTCGTCAAAGGAAGAGTGGCAATATGGGCTTCAAACGCCTGTTTTTCATCCGAAACGCCTGTTTCAGGTGGTTCAAACACCTGTTTTTCATCCGAAACGCCTGTTTTACCGATGGGTACACCATAATTCAGATTATACAGGGTAACAAAGAAAGACGTATTGGTCGAATAAAACTTTGGCGCGGTTTGTGGACGATAATTCACAGCGTTTTGATAATCGCTCTTGATGCGCTTGAAGCCGCTCCCTCTGCGCTCCATATAGTGCATCCTGCTGAACACATCTGCAATAACGGGATTGCGTCGTTTAGATGGTATATGATCTACATCCAAATCTTGAACGACACTCCCGTCATACATCCCACCTGGAGAGTAAATCTCCATACGATCATCAAAAATGTCGATGTGAACTTCACTTCCGACTTGTGTATAGTCCCGATGGATTAAAGCGTTGACGATGCACTCCAACACAGCTTGCTCTGGGTATTCTGGCATCTCCAGCCTACCTTGTCCGGTTTTCTTCCATCGTTTTTTGGTGTTGTTCTTGACAAATTCTTCCCCGTTTTGAAGCAGCGAAACAAGGCTCCCGCTGAATTCTTTATCGTCAAGGGCTTCCATAACTCCCGATGCTTTATCAAGCCCATACCATCGGGTACAGAACAGACGGGAATGACGGATGGGGCATTCGTCAGATAGAAGCGCGCCAGCGTTTGTCAGCATTCCATCATCTGTGGACAGGCCAAAGGAAATGAAGTCGGCATCCTCTAACTCGTTACCTGTTCGTGCACGGTAAACGGAGCGCAACTTTGTAAATGCGTAATCAACGGTTTTGAAATGAGTAGGAAGACTGTCATAGCTAATGCCACTGCCATGCAAAACAAGCCGTTTAAGAGTAGCAGCATCCGCGGGCACACTCTCGTTTCCTACTCGCACGTAGGCGATGCGGTTTCCATCAGCATAATAGTAATATGGCGTTTCTTGTCCGGATAACACCTTCAGAATAATAAAATCCTTCCCATCTTCGTGCGGAATGGACAAGATGATTTGAGGGACTGGGTCCAGAGTTGCTTTGATTTTCTCACTGATCTTATCTGCATCAGCCTTCGCATCACTCAGCCCGACAAGCGTATCATCGTCAGCAATGCCGAAGATCAGGGCACCGCCTATGCCGTTAGCAAAGGCGCTGACACTTTTCAGCCAACTCTTCGACTTTCTCTCCTCCAGCATTTCTTTCTTGTCATACTCCGTTGTTTCACCAATCAGATCTGTGAGTTTCATGGTTATCTTCTCCTGCGCAGCTTCAAACTGCTAATAGTATATCGCATATTCTGTCATGAAGGAAGAACTAGTTTTCTCCTTCCTCTGACGAAATCTCTTCTTCCCCTGGCTCGTACTTCTCAAACTCATATTCTTCATCGTCCTCGGTGCCGTAGTCGTAATCGTTCAGATCGGTGCTACCCTTGGTTTTGGGCCTTGCCTTGCCCTTGACCTTCAGGAAGTACCAGGCAGCGCCGCCGCCCGCTGCCAGGAGCAGAATGATCAGGATCGCGGGATTGACGCCAACCTTCTTCTCTGCGGGCTCCGGCTCCGGGACCTCCGGGGCGGGGGTGGTTTCCGGCTTTTTCTCCTTGCCGGTACACTCGCTCATGTTGACAGCGCAGACAGGGCAGCGGGTATCCACATGACCGGCGTAGCACTTGTCCTTGCAGGTACAGACGGCTGGGGCGGGCTCCGGTTCGCTTTCCGGTTTTTCGATCAGAGCCAGCAAATCTGCTTCGTCCACGAGATTCAGGAAATATACGTTTTCGGTGTCACCTGCACGGTCAATGACGATGTAGAAGTAGTTGCCGCTCTTGCTCTGGACGGTGATGAATTGCTTGCTTTCGACTTCGCTGAAGTCGTCGATCAGGGAAAGGTTGCCCTCCGGGGTAAAGGACGGTTCCGGGGTCACTTCCGGCACGGGCGGCTCCGTAGGCTCCGGGGTCTCCAGGGGCAGCTCGTCGCCGTAATAGTCCCCACCGTCCGCAAGGGCCGTAACGGACAAAGCCGCCATGCAAAGCAGGACGGCCAGCAGGAATACAAAGATGTGAAGGTCAGGTTTCTTCAAGTTCAGCTTTTTCATAATCAACTTCCTCCAGTTCATTAGTAGAAGTAATCGCTGAAGCAGGCGCTTTCAGCTCCTGCATCAGCGCAAAGAAGTCCTCCAGGCTCATGCCCTGGGCGCGGACAAGACCGATGATCTCCGTGTTTTCCAGCCCGCGGAGCTGCTTCTCTATCTCCCGGTTCCGGGTGCTGAGGTCGGTGATCTTCGCTTTGTTCTTCGCGTGTTCCTCCCTCAGCTTGATGATCTTCGGATTCATGGGTTTGCTCCTTTCTCACGGCAGACGCCCGTATCCGGCGAAATGCGCCTGCCAGTAGTTTGAATTGAGATTCGTATAAGAGATGGGGTCTCCGCAGTGGATCATGGTGGAATTGCCGACGTAGATTCCCACATGGCTCATGCCGGGGGTATCGTAAGTCCCCTGGAAAAACACAAGGTCGCCGGGTTTGGCTTCCGAGGCAGACACCGGGGAACAGAGGTTATACAGCGCGTCCACGCCCAGCCGCCCCACGTCCCAGCCGGATTGATTGATGACCCAGCTCACGAAGCCGGAGCAGTCGAAGGATGTGGATGGAGAACTACCGCCCCAGACGTAGGGATAGCCCAGGTATTTCTTCGCCTCCGTGATGATGGCGGCAAACTGTTCGTCCTCCAGAGCTTCCGGGGGAATTTCATAGTCCGTATAACCGTTGGCATACCTGTCCACATACGGGGAATCCGGGAACAGATCAGGCCGATTACCCAGGGTGCCCATGTAGAGGGCGTACATGGAAAGCTGATCCTCGTCCATGATGTAGACCGGCAGATGGGAAAGATTGAAGTTCCGCAGCGTCACAGTGCAGATGGTGTATTCATAGGCCACTTCTTCCTCATACAGCCAGGGGACCTCGTGCTGCTCGCCGGTCAGCGGGTCCGTGACCGTGGCAGTGCCGAGCTTTGTTTCCGTCTTATACCGCGTTTCCGTGACCACAGCCTCCGTGAGCTTATACTGCTTGGCAAAGAGGTCTGCCAGCAGAGCCTGCACTTCCTCCAGCGTCCACACATCGCCCTTCAAGGCAGAGAGAATGGAGATCAGCACATAGGGGTCATGCTCGATCTCGTCCAGATCGAAGTGATATTCGTCGAATTGGTGGGTGCTTTCGTAGGTTTCCAGGTACTCCCGCAGGGCTTCTTCCATGGCGCAGTAGGCTGCCTCCGCGCCAAGCATATCTTCGTCCTCTGAGGGATAGGTGCTGGCGGCCACGGCGGAGCCCGCGCTTTCCAGGATCACGGAGCAGGAGGAAAACATATTGAGCATGAAGGTCAGAAGCAGCACGATCCCACCGGCGATCAGGAAACCCTTTTTGTGACGCCGGACGAAATCCGCTGCCTTTTTCGCCGCCTCCTTGACCTTCTCCGCCGCTTTTCCCGTCGCCTCTGCCGCCTGCTTCGCGTTTTTCGTTTCCCTTCCGGCTTTGGCGGCGGCATATTCCTCCCGGATCGCCCTGCGCTGCTGCCACTTGGAGAGCGGATTGCTTGTAGGATGCTCTGCCTCGGTTTTGCGGCCGGAGCGCAGGCGCTGGGAACGGATGGCGGATTCCGTCAGCCGCGCCGCAGATTCCGCGCCGGTTTCCGCATGATGCGCCGCTTCCAGCCCCACGTTCTCATCCTCATGCTTCTGTATCTCCCGATGTGCCGTGACGGACAGAGTGTTCAAGGGGGCTGCTTTGACCGCATGGGATAACTTGGAGGGTGGCTTCTGTTTCTCAAAGGTCAGCTTTGTGCCCTTACCTGTGGTTTGATTCACCACTTGCTGTTTCACTGTGCCACCTCCTGGGGCTTGGTGGTCATGATGCGGTATAGCTCGGTGTCCTTCGGGAAGTGGTCCACAAAGGGAATGATGGTGTTTCCGTAGAACAGCAGGCCTTCGCCTTCGCCGGAATGGGTCACATAGGATAGCTGGTGGGGGGAGATATTGAGCTTGGCGGCCAGGATCTGTCGATCCCCGGACGCCTGGTTGAGCATATAGATGAAATCGCTGTTCTCAAGGACATTCTCGATCTCACGGGAGGCAAGCAGGTCCTTGACATTCTGAGTGAGGGCCGTGGGGACGCCGCCCCATTTCCGAAACCGCTTCCATATCTCCACGGAATAGCTGGCCGTCTGCTCCTCCTTCAAAAGCAGATGGAACTCGTCCACATAGTAGCGGGTGGTCTTATGCTCCGCCCGGTTGATGGTGACACGGTTCCACACCTGATCCTGGACGATGAGCATACCGAGCTTTTTGAGCTGCGTCCCCAACTGCTTGATGTCATAGCAGACGATCCGGCTCCCAATGTCCACGCTCGTCCTGTGATTGAAGACGTTGAGGCTGCCTGTGACGTAGATCTCCAGCGCTGTTGCAACGTACTGCGCCTCCTTTTCCTCCTGGGCGCGGAGGGCGTCGTACAGGTCCTCCAGCACCGGCATCTTTTCCGGACGGGGATCGTTGAGATAGTCCCGGTACACCAGGCGGACACAGCGGTCGATGATGGTTTTCTCCACGGGGGCCAGCCCGTCCTTGCCGCCTACGATCAGCTCGCAGAGTGACAGGATGAAGTCGCTTTTCAGGGACAGCGGGTTTTCGTCGTCGGAATAGTCCAGGTTCAGGTCCATGGGATTGATGTAACAGGGCTTCCCGTCGTAGCCCTTGCCGGTGGGAGAAATCCGGATGACCTGGCCGTGGAGACGTTCCACCAGAGGGGCGTATTCGCCCTCCGGGTCGCAGATGATAATGTCGTCATGGGGACAGATGAGAAAGGCGTTGGAGATTTCCCGCTTTGCCGAAAAGGATTTGCCGGAGCCGGGCGTGCCGAGGATGATGCCGTTAGGATTCTTGAGCAGCTTGCGGTCCACCATGATAAGGTTGTTGCTGAGGGCGTTGATGCCGTAGTAGAGCGCCTCCGGCCCCGTCTGGTAAAGCTCCTGGGTGGTAAAGGGTACGAAGATGGCGGTGCTGGAGGTGGTCAGGCCCCGGCGGATATCTACCAGGTTGTTCCCCAGGGGGACGCAGCTGAACAAGCCCTCTTCCTGCTGGAAGTCCAGTCGGGTCAAGGCGCAGTTGTGGCGCTGGGCCAGGTTGGACGCCTGGAATACGTTGTTATTTAGCTGCCTCTGTCCGCTGGCCGTGTTCATAATGAGGAAGGTCACAAGGAACATGCGTTCATTGCGGCTCTGGAGGTCCTGCAGCAGCTTTTTAGCTTCCGCGCCGTAGGTGGCGAGGTCGGAGGGGATGATGTCCATGTCGTATCCTGCGCGGACAGCCTTTTTCTGCTCCTCGATCTTGCTCTTGTCCAAATCTGTGATCTTCCGCTTGATGGTCTTGATGGCCTTGGTCTGATCCACGGACTGAATGTGGATGCTCACGACGAGGCTGCTCTCCATATCCAGAAAGTCCGCCAACATCCGGTCGTTCAATTCCGGAGCGAGGATCTGCAGGAAGCTGACCTTGCAGGTCTTTTGCCCCATGCGGAACTGCCTGCCGGTTTTGAACTCGAAGGAGCTGGGGGCGATGAAGTCCTTGGTGGACAGGCCGGAGGGGACCAGCCAGTCCCAGGAGAAACGGAAGTTCTTCCGTTCATCCATGTTGAAGATGTCGTGGAGGACTTCCAGATACTCCGTCCCGTTCAGCGCAGACGCCGTAACGCCCAAGCGCTTGAAGTTGTTGATGAGGTCGATCTCGATACGTTCCAGCCGTGGCTTCGCCAGACGCAGGCTGTCCGCATCCACGCCGAAGGTCAGATACTTGGCCTTGGTCAGTCCGTTTTTACCCTTTGCCACCTGGCTGCGGAGCATGTCTGTGTATTCCTCCCGGATGCTGTCGTATTCGTCCCCGTGAAGGGGAATGTCGATCTGACGGGAGATGTTTTCCTCCGTGGTGGAGAGATTGACGAAGGTGAGCTGAAAGGGCACGGAGGAATCGAAGAAATTGAGGAAATCGCACCATCCGTCGAAGATGGCGGACTTGTCCTCATTCTGCGAGAGCTGGTAGTTGATATCCTGAAAGCGAAGGGTTTTCACATAGCGGGTATCCGTCACCCGGCAGATGCCGTCCGGGTACATCCGCTGATAGGGAATGCTGTCCTGGGCGGACTTCTCTTTTTTATCCGTTCGGTTCGCCCTTGCGATGGCTGCCTCGATCTCCTTTTTCTCGGCGCGGGTCAGCCTTTTCGTTGCCGTGGACAATGCG
>JAEEGH010027172.1_pt1 | contig 11345 bp, 8 predicted proteins | sample 9134181 | NCBI WGS metagenome assembly JAEEGH01 (sample SAMN16246544, study PRJNA631951) | gut metagenome | biome: gut microbiome; feature: rumen; material: DP-attached | host: Bos | place: Iran: Karaj | collected 2018-10 | reverse complement strand
TTGCATACTTATCTTCCGTGTCATTATCATTCTTCTTTTTTTTAGTGAATATAGTACCATTAGTTAAAGCTTTACTTCTGATGTATTCTCTTACATTAGCATCATCACTTACTCTTTCTGCAATAATATATTCTGCACCCTTAATTGCATCATTATAAGTTAATACCTTTTCATTTAAGAATTCAGAAACAATTTCTTCCTTATTTCCACTAGTTCTTAATTCTAGCATTATATCAGCTAAAGGAGATAATCCATTATTAATAGCTTCAGTAGCCTTAGTTTTCTTCTTTTCCTTAAAAGGACGATATAAGTCTTCAACAGTAATAAGCTTTGTTGCATTCATGATTTGGTCCTTTAACTCATCAGTTAATAAGCCCTTTTCATCAATTAAACGGCAAACATCTTCCTTTCTTTTTGAAAGATTTACTTCATATTGATATCTATCATTAATCTTTCTAATTTCTTCTTCGTCTAATCCCCCAGTTGCTTCCTTACGATATCTTGCGATAAAGGCAACTGTTTTATCTTCGCTTAATAAATCTAAGACCTGCTTAATAGCATTTTCCTTTACATTTAATTCTAAAGATATTTCCTTTAATACTTTCTCATTTAATTCCATTTTTTCTTTCTCCTACTTTTTATATAAAAATAGAGGCCCAATTACTGGACCTCTAACTTTACTACTTTTATTCTCTTATTCGTATGTAACAGTAATAGATTTAAGTGTATCTTCGCCAGTGAAATTTAATACTATGCTTGTTTTAACTGATAGATTTAATTCTACTGATGGACTACCAGCTAAACCATCTCTTGTAGCATCATAAGTATAATTACCATTTGCTGTTTCAATAGTAACCTTAGCACCTCTTACAACTGTGAATCTAATTTCAACACCACTAGTTACTAAATGACCTTCTTCACTACTTACAAATGAAGAATCCTTAGTTAATGCTGTAACTGTTAAGCCTCTATCCTTAAAGCTTTGATCGCCATAATTAACAGAAACTTCATTATATTCACCATCGTTACCAAAGTCAAATACAGTTGTTTCATCAACAATATTTTCAGTTTCATCATTAAATCCAAGCTTAATATACTTAGCCGCATTTGATAATGGAGTAAGTAAGCTATCATAGCTATCTACACCATATAATGATAAACCAGCCTTTGATGAATTATTCTTATCATATTCAATGAATTCTTCACCCTTATATCCTGAGAATGCAGTGATTAATCCTTCAGATGCATCATGATATGAGAATAAAGGACCTGATACAGTTTCTTCTTCCTCATCAGAAGATGCAATTTGAACAAATCCTGAATCACTATAGATTAAAGAGTTGTTGTTAGCAAAGTTATTATCATGACCATTACCAGTTAAGTTTTCTGAAGTATTACCAGTATCTACAATAAATAATTTAGCCTTTGCGTTATCATCAGCTGTTTTATTGTAGTCATTAATTACATCCTGTAATTCAATTAAAGAATTGAATACTCTTGTATGAGTATCATCCTTATGGTCATCATTCTTTTCTCCATCTCCATCCTTATCATACATTAATTCAAAAGGATAGAATGTTGATAAGTCACCAGCAAATACGAAAATATGTTCAATAACAATTTCAGTATCCTGATATGTATGTAGCTTTACTTGTGCATAAGATGCCTTAGTAAATGTTACTTCATCCCCATCTGTAGCAGTATATGTTTTTGCAAAATAATCATCTACATATACTTCTTCAGTCTTATTAAAATAATTATATAAGCAGACACCAACAATAATACCTGCAATAACAAGTGCAACACCAGCACTTATAAACCAAAATAATTTCTTGCGTAAGAATCCAAAGCGTGCTCTATGTCTTCTTTTTTGGCCGCCTTTAGTTTCAACTTTTCTTACAACTCTAGCCAATTGGAATCATCTCCTGTAAAAAAATATATCGTTGTTATTTTACCATAAAAACGCTATTTATACAATAAATATAATTCTTATTTTTAAAGCTTAAATAAATATAAGAGGAATAGCATAGCTATTCCCCTTTTTCTTCCATAAATTCTATTGCAATTTCCTTTAGTCTTTTTAATCTATGATTTAAACCTGACTTAGATAAATTAGGCTCAAATTCATCATGAATAACATCTAATAATTCTTGTAACGAATCCTCTTGATGTTCAAGTCTAACCTTCATAACCATTAATAATTTATTATCAAGCTCTCCTAAAGGATAATTTAAATATAAATAATTTAAATATTTAATTTGCTCTTTAGCTGCATTATTTGTTTTATTTTGATTAGCAACATCTAAATTAATAGTTCTTTTTGCAGTTGCTTTAATCTCTTTTGTTATAAGAACATCCTCATAATAAGACATTTTTTCTTGGGCACCTATATGATATAAGAAATCACCAATTGTTTGTTCCTTCTTAATATAAACAAGATAATATAGCTTCCTTTTAGAAATTCTTGCATCAAGCTCAAAATCATTCATTATCTTTTGCAAGAATAATATTTCACTATCATTAGTTGAAGATATTTCTAAATGTGAGGATTTAGAGTTAGGGTCATTGACACTTCCTCTAACTAAGAATGCACCACGTAAGTAAGCTTCCATTCTTTCAGGTGTTAAATCTAATCTATATTTACTTTCCTGAGTTAATAAAGATAAATCATCAATGATTTCTTTAACACCATCTTTAATATTGACAGTAAAAACCTTCTTAGAATCAAATCTTTTAATTACACGTTCAATTAGTTCATATTCAAATTTATAATACTTCTTTAAAAGCTGAACAAATCTTCTTACCGTCCCAATAGAATTAAAGCTAACTGATACAGACAAAGGAATTATTGATATTTCTCCTGCAAGTCTTATCATTGCTTCAACCTCTAATTTATTAGCAATATCATCTATAATATCAACATTTAATAAATCATCCTTTAAATCTGTACTAAAACTCATAATTATTCACCAACAACGCTTAATATTTCAGAAAGCTTATTAATAACATAATCTGGAGAAGCCTCTAACATAATAGATGGATCCTTAATATATAAAACACCACATGCCTTAATATTTGCATTATGTGCTGCTTTTATATCATTTATAGTATCTCCAATATAAATTGCACGATAATTTTCTTTACTAAATTTATTATCTTCTTTTACTTCATCTAAAGAAGATTCCTTACATAAATTATCATTTCTTAAAGAAATAAGCTGTTCAATTGCCATATTTATTCCACTAGGAGATGGCTTTGGTTCTGGTGCTTCTTCTTCACCAATAATTACATCTACATATTGTAATAAACCAAATAATTCTAGTCCATGTGAAACCATATAGCTAATCTTTGATGATACAACCGCAATATCATATCCCTTATGCTTTAAAGACTTTAATGTTTCCTTTGCACCAGGAAATGCTTTTACATATTCATCATGCTTTTCTTTATTATATTCTCTATAATATTCAATCATTTGCTTTAATTCTTCTTCATCCTCTGTATATCTTGAAAAAGATTCTTTTAAAGTTGGTCCAAAGAATGAATCAACCTCTTCATCAGATAAAATATATCCAGGACGGAATTTTTCAAATGTATGAACAAATGATTTAGTAATTAATTCCTTTGTATCAAGTAATGTACCATCTAAATCAAAAATAACTGCTTCAAAATGATTATTCTTAGTATTTATAACATCACTCATGTAATATTCCTGTGGCCCAAAGAATCTCTTTGCTATTAACCAAGAAGTACCAGCAACAATAAATATAATAGATAACGCAAGTGAAACAGGGATAGGTCCAAGCATTAATGGATCTCCTTCTGCACCATGTAATCTTAAAGATTCAGTTAAGCATCTTACAAGACCATACCAAATTAGGTATACTCCAATAAAATCTCCTCTTTTAATGAATTTAAGCTTTCTTCTTGCAACCATAATTAAGACTGCACCTAAAAGGCATAAAATAGATTCATATAAGAATACTGGATGATGATATGCACCATCTATCCACATATTATCAGCAAGGAATGGGAACCATTTTAATGCATCTGCTGAAATAACTGGTCCATATAATTCATGGTTAAAGAAATTACCCCATCTACCAAATGCTTGAGCAATTAAAATACCAGGCATTGCAATATCAAATATCTTATAAATAGATATATTCTTTACTCTACATAAAATAATTAATGATGATATAGCACCAATTAATCCACCTTGAATACCTAAGCCAGATAATCCAACAAAGCTACCATTTCTAAATCCTAATACTTCACTAAAGTTACTGAAGCTTGATATATTAAATAAAACATACCATATTCTTGCACTAACTATCGCAACAGGAATTGTTATAATTGCTAAAAAGTAAATATCATCAGATGCAATACCAACCTTTTTAGCTTCTCTTAAAATAAAATACATACCAACAATAATACCAGTCAAAATACATAATGCATAAAATGCAATAGTAAATGGACCAATATTAAATGTTGAGTCTACAACTAAATTTGAATTTAATAATTGAGTTAAAAACATAATATCTCCTAGTCCTTATTTGAAGCCTTATCATTAACCTTGCTTACAAACTCTAATGCAGAGTTATAACCCATAAGCTTTAGCTTCTCATTCATTGCAGCAGATTCAACTAATAATGAAACACTTCTACCTGCAAGAACAGGAATTGTTACCTTAGCTATTTCTGTGTTGAAATACTTAATTTTTTCCGAATCAAGACCTAATCTATCATAGTATTTATCTTCATCCCACTTTTGTAATTCAACAACAAGCTTTACAGCCTTTCTACTACGATAAGCACCAGCACCAAACATCTTAACAACATCTACAATACCGATACCTCTAATGCCCATAGAACGCTTTAGAATATCAGGAGATTCACCAACTAAATTACCTGGTTCCTTTTCTAATATTTCAACTAAATCATCGGCAATTAGCTGATGACCTCTTTTAATTAAATCTAAGGCAGTTTCTGACTTACCGATACCACTCTTACCTATAATTAAAGTACCCATACCATTAATATCCATTAATGTACCATGTACTGATAATCTTTCAGAAAGCTTATCTTGTAAATAAGAGAATAGCTTTGATGAAGTTTGTGTAGTTCTAAGTGAAGAACGGAAAACACAAATATTATATTTCTCAGCCATATCAATAAATATTTGATTAATTTTTACATTCATTGAAAAAACTAAACATGGAGGATTTAGTGAGAATATCTTTTCAACATTCTTTTCAATAACATCCTTTGGTTCACTTTCTAGGAATGATGCATCCTTAGAACCTATTAAACATATTCTTGTATTTTCAAAATAATCAAAGAATCCAGCAAACTCTAAGCCTGGTCTTGAAACCTGGTCTGATGTAATCTTAGCATCAATACCATTTTCACCAGCTATTAGCTCTAAACCATTATCCTTCGCAAATTTTTTTACTGATACATATAACTCTTCTGCCATAGTAAACCTCCTAAATATAATCAGAAATTATATATTCTATAACTTCTCCTAATGCATAACCACAAATTAAGTAGAATACACTTGAGCCTATTGAATTAAATACCTTAAATACTGTAAAGTTTATTAAAATAAATAATACAAATATTAAAAATAAAACTACAAATTTCTTTATAATAAATAGCATTATTTTGCCACGCATTCTAAAATATATATGCTTATATATGAATATTGCAGCTGTTATAACTAATGAAACTAAAAATAGCATAAATAAATTATTTAATACTATATCATTTCCGAAAAATCCAAATACTACCGTAAAAGATACATATATAATGAAGAAAGAAAACAATTCCTTTAATAATTCATTAAAGTACCAACGCATATTTCTTTTAGGTCTATTTTTATTAGATGCTTGATAAAGCATTTCAACTAAATCATCTAACATATCATTAGTCATATTAGGATCTAAATCTAAAAGTGATTTTCTAATGTCTTCTTTAGCTTTTTTTATCTCCTCAGGAGACTTTTCTTTTTTCTTTCTTTTCTTATTGGTATCTTTATTTATGTCCTTGTTTTTAGGCATAAATATCACCACTTTCAAATACTTTAATATTATATAATAATATTTTAGATATTACAAATTAATTAATTTTAATGTAAATTATAAAAAAACACCCAGCCAAGACAAGGTGTTTTATAAATCAATCATTCTAAAATTAATTAAGATTATAATTCTCAATTTCTAACTTTCTATAACTTTCATATTCTATATAATTTTTCTTATCATAATAGCATTTCATAGAATTCAAATTAAATTCATTGTTTTCAAATTCAGGTATTTTAGATAAGGAATCTAAAAAATTAGAGCTTGTAGATTTTATTACATTAAGACTTTCTAATTCATAAAGAAGTTTTTCTTTTTTATCTTGAAGCTTACTTTTTTCACTTAAAAATGGAATTGATTTTTTTTCAAATTCGGGTATTTTATTATGTTTCTTTTTTATTGTCACAAGTAATGTAACCATTATTCCTGCAGCCAATACTAAAAACGGCAAAAAATACCTATCAATATGATTTAAAACATACTCAACATGACTCTTTTCAAATAAGGCTTTGTCATCTGGAGACATACTTGATGTAATATCTAAGAAGTATAAACCTATAAAAATACCGACTGATGCAATTATTGAAGCAATTATTAATAAAATCCTTATAATTAATATTTTTTTGCAGTATGTTTTCTTTTCTTCAATGACACATTCAATTTCAAGTGAGTTCTTCTCTATTTTTTCAGTTATTTCTTTATATTTCTTATCGTAATTATCTAATACATTTAAATAACTTATAGTATTAATTTCACTCATTATAAATCACCACTCAATCCATTTACATATCTATAATTTTTCAGCATATCTTCGCATGTTTTGTTTTGTTCTTCAATTAAAGAATTGGTCAATTCATGAGTAGAAATTGCTTCTTTTTGATTCTTGTTGATACTATCTAAATGTATATTCATAGAATCTAATTCTGAGCTTAATGAATCCAATGATCTATCCATTTTCGAAAAACCACCTTGCAATTCTTCGCATAAAACATTACTATACTTTGATATTTCATCGCAAATTTTATCCCCTGTAGTTTTTATTGCAAAACAAATAGTTGCAACTGCTTGTTTTAAAACATTAACTAATTCTTCATGTCTAATTTGTAAATCAACTAAATTTAATGCATCCATTATAGTACTTGCACGTCCAGTCTCAATATAAAAATATATATAATCAAGCTTGTCAAAATCTTTATAATGAATAAAATCAATATTTTGAGCACACAATTTTTCGTAAACCAAATTTATTTTTTCTCCTTCAATTTGGTTTTGTTTTTTCTTAAAACTAATTATTTTATTCATTTTAGAATTTAATTCACCTAAGGATTCAATACATTTCTTTTCTGATAAGTTAACATTATTTGCATTATCATTATATTTTTCAAATTTTTGCTTTTCTTTTTCTAGAGCCTTATTACATTCTTGAATATTTAAATCCATCTCTTCTAAAATTTTACTTTTCATTCTTTCCTTCAGTTGTTCATTTGTAATAAAAGAATAATCCATTTGTGACTTTTCAATTTTAATTTTTTCTTCTTTTAAATTATTCAATACCTTTTCTAACTTCAAAATACGATCTTCACATCTACTAACTTTATCTAATTCTTTTCTTACTTTCTCACCTATTCCATTAAAATTATTCTTATAAGAATCATTAAACTCTTTTTCTAAATTAGTAATATTAGATTTTTGACTTTTATATTGACTACTTTTAATATCAATATAAGCTAGCACTGATTTTATAGAAATTATTTTCTTCAAAATATCTTGTTTTTCCATAATATAATCCTCCTAACTATAAAATATCTTGTTTTTTTAACGATCTACTTTATTTCAGTCTAACATACATTTCTTTATTTTTCAAATCACAAAAAAACACGTAATCGATTCAATAATGATTACGTGTTTTAAATCTTATTTATTTTCAAGTAACGGCTTTAAGTATTTTGCAGTATATGATCTTTCACACTTAATTAAATCCTCAGGTCTACCTTCAAATACAACCTCTCCACCTCTAGCACCACCATCTGGTCCCATATCAATGATATAGTCAGCTAGCTTAATAACATCAAGGTTATGCTCAATAATTAATACTGTTGCGCCTTGATCTGCAATTCTATTAATTACATTCATTAGCTTTTTAATATCATCAGTATGAAGACCTGTTGTTGGTTCATCCATTATATATAATGTTTGAGGTGATATTTTGGCATTTAATTCTGTCGCAAGCTTAATACGTTGTGCCTCACCACCTGATAATGTAGTCGATGATTGACCAAGCTTAATATATCCTAAACCTACATCATATAATGTTTGTAGCTTATTTCTAATCTTAGGGAATGCATTAAAGAATTCTAATGCTTCTTCAACTCTCATTTCTAAAACATCACTAATACTCTTATCTTTAAATTTAATTTCTAATGTTTCAGATTGATATCTTGTTCCATGACATACCTCACATGGAACATATACATCAGGTAAGAATTGCATTGATATTCTTTTAACACCATCGCCCCAGCATGCCTCACATCTACCACCTTTAACATTAAATGAGAAGTGTGCTTTTGTATATCCCTTAGCTTTTGCATCTGTTGTTTTGGCAAATAAGTCTCTTATATCATCAAAAACCTTTGTATATGTTGCTGGATTTGATCTTGGTGTACGTCCAATAGGTTGTTGTGAAATATGAATTATTCTTTCTATATTTTCAACGCCTTTAATTGAATCTATTTTTCCAGGTATTAGGGTTCTTGCCTTATATATCTTCTTATATGCATTTTTATATAAGCATTCATTTACAATAGAAGACTTACCAGAACCAGATACACCTGTTATTAAAGTTACAACTCCAAGTGGGAATTTAACATTAACATTCTTTAAATTATTTTCCTTAGCCCCTTTAATTTCAATCCATTTACCAGTAAGCTTTCTTCTTTCCTTTGGAACTTCAATCTTAAGCTTTCCTGTTAAATATTTACCTGTTAAAGAATTAGGATTTGCCATTACCTCTTCTGGTGTACCTTGGGCAACAATTTCACCACCATGAATACCTGCACCAGGACCTACATCTACTAAGTAATCACTTTGAAGCATTGTATCAGTATCATGCTCAACAACTATTAATGTATTTCCTAAGTCTCGCATTGATTTTAATGTATCAATTAATCTTTGGTTATCCTTTTGATGTAAGCCAATTGATGGTTCATCTAATACATATAAAACCCCTGTTAATTGAGAACCTATTTGTGTTGCAAGTCTAATACGCTGTGCTTCACCACCTGATAATGTATCCGCACTTCTTGATAATGTTAGATAATCAAGTCCAACATCAATTAAGAATTTTAATCTATCCTTAACTTCTTTAATTGCTTGCTTAGCAATTTGTGTTTTTTCTTCAGATAATTTTAAATTAGAAAACCATTGATATGAATTATCAATAGACATTTCACATACATCGGCAATAGATTTATCTTCTATTCTAATGTTTAATACAGAATCATTTAATCTTCTACCATGACATATAGGACATTCAGTTTCAGTCATGTATTGCTGTAACCAATCTCTTATCCAATCAGAATCAGTATCAGTATATCTTCTTTGGAACATATTAACGATACCTTCAAATCTTTCACTCTTATCATGGTTTCTTCCTGATGTAGATTTCATTTTAAAATCAATTATATCAGGAGAACCATATAAGATTATATCCTGTTCCTTTTTCTTTAAATCCTTAAATGGCTTTTTAGTATCAATCTTATAATATTCACAAACCTGATTTAATTCCGCATTAGATAAATTTCCTTGATCCTGATTCTTATAAGGTAAGATACATTTATCTTCAATTGATTTATCCCAATCAATTATTAATGCTGGATCAATATTTAGGTTTGCGCCTAAGCCATTACAATTAGGGCATGCACCTAATGGTGAATTAAATGAGAAAAGACGTGGCTCTAGTGTTGCAAGTGAGAATCCACAATATGGACATGCATGAACTGTTGAATAAAAGTGCTCTTTATCATCAGCATATACAACAACATATCCATCTGCTTCATTTATCGCAGTTTCAACAGCTTCAAATATTCTAGAACGAATTCCTTCCTTCATTTTTAATCTTTCAACAACTATATAAATATTATGCTTTTTAGTACGTTCAAGTGTTATTTCTTCAGATAAATCATGCATTTCTCCGTCTACCATTGCACGTACATATCCCTTTTTAAGGTAGTTTTCAAACACCTTAACATGCTCTCCTTTTTCACGGAAAACAACTGGGGATGTAATATATAATTTTGTTCCTTCACTAAATTCCATTATCTTATCAACAATTTGATCAATTGATAATGATGAAATTGGAATATTATGATTAGGACAATATGGTGTACCTACACGTGAAAAAATAACTCTTAGGTAATCATATATTTCAGTTACAGTACCAACTGTGGATCTAGGGTTATGAGAAGCTGATTTTTGATCAATAGAAATTGCAGGAGATAATCCTTCAATTGAATCAACATCAGGCTTTTCATTAGAGCCTATAAATTGTCTTGCAAAAGAAGATAAAGATTCAACGAATCTTCTTTCACCTTCTTGAAAAATAGTATCAAAGGCTAAAGAAGATTTACCTGAACCTGATACACCTGTCATTACTATTAACTTATCCTTAGGCAATGTTATATCAACATTTTTAAGGTTATTCTCCCTAGCTCCCTTTACTATTATTTTATCCATTATACTACTCCTTTATTTTCTCTAGGAATTCTTTATCATCCATAATATAAATGCCTAATTCCTTAGCCTTATCAAGCTTAGAGCCTGCAGCCTCACCTGCAATAACAATATCAGTTTTCTTAGAAACTGATTCACTTATCTTACCACCCTGTTTTACAATTAAAGCCTTTGCTTCATCTCTTGGCATTGAAATTGTACCAGTTAAGACAACCTTCTTACCAGTAAAAAAGCCTTCAACTACTTCTTCACCAATATAATTAGTATTTAATCCTAGCATCTTAAGCTTTGAAATTAATTCAATATTATCTGGATTAGAAAAATATTCTATAACACATCTAGCGATTACTTCACCAATATCATCAAGTGATGATAGCTCTTCATATGTTGCAGAAGCAATACCATCAATAGATTTGAATTTCTTTGAAATGATTAACGCAGCCTTTGCGCCAACATGTCTAATACCCAAACCAAATACTAATCTATCTAAATTATTCTTCTTTGATTCCTCAATTGCTTCAATTAAATGATTAAC
>JAEEGH010027169.1_pt1 | contig 11346 bp, 11 predicted proteins | sample 9134181 | NCBI WGS metagenome assembly JAEEGH01 (sample SAMN16246544, study PRJNA631951) | gut metagenome | biome: gut microbiome; feature: rumen; material: DP-attached | host: Bos | place: Iran: Karaj | collected 2018-10 | reverse complement strand
ACCTTTCCGTCGACGAGGGCGAAACGGAACTTCTGCGCATTGATGCCTGTGGGTGCGAGCATCGCCGCCTCCACGCCCTTGATGAACCAATCCGGTTTCCCCTCAAGGTCTGCGACGTCCTTCACCGGCCTGTTCTTATGCTGAACGCCCTGGTCCACACCGTATCCGACGGCGATGCCGATGACGTAATCGTCATCATCCTCAAGGAATCCGCTGCATGCCTTCTTGCTGCAGAACATCGCCCAGCATGTGTTCAGTCCCAATGACTGGGCATAGAGAACGAGATCCTCGCCGTAATATCCGACATCCTTGGCCAGGTGATCGCTCTTCTTCCCGATCATGGCCATGTAATTGACCGCGTTCCTGAATCCTGTCATCTTGGTCTTCAGGCCGCCGAACGATGTGGGTTCTTCGAGTATCAGACGTACCTTCAGGCCGGAGACCGAGTTCACCGAATCGATCTTCTCCTGCAGTTTCGTCAATGTATCCCCTTCGATCTTCCTGTCGGTGTACTTCCTGACGGAATGCCTGTTCCTGATCTCCTCCTCGTAAGTCATGGGATCATCTCCTCTTGCCGTCGTTGGGTTTTCCCCTGAGGTATTTCAGCAGTTCCTCATCCTTCTCGGTCCACTCGGGCGTGTATCCGTTGAGTATGTATTCCTTGTACCAGGCCTCAGCCTCGGCCATCGGGCCCGACATGTCCAGCTTGTCCTTGACCACGATGTATGTATTCTCCTCTGAAGGCTTCCATTGATTGGGACGGAGGAAATCCTCCGGGTCCTTCAGGAACCCTACGACGAAGACTATCCTGTCCAGGCCTGCGAGTTCGGCATAGAGCGATGCCTGGAGCATGTATGTCATCGGGACGTTGGTCGGTTCTCCGTTCACGTCGAGCCATTTCTCCTTGTCATGGGAGGTCTTGATCTCGAGGATCGCATCCCTCTTCCCGTCCACGAGTATGTATCCGTCGACCATCCCTCCGAACAATCTGTTATCATGGAAATGGTCATACTGGCACTTCTCCTTCTCCACAGGCTGTTCCACCTGTACCTTGGATCCTTCCGGTAGGGACAGAGGTCCGGAGAGCATCCTGGTGGCGCTCTGTCCTATGTAGTTCCTGATGACGGGTTCCAGTATGTTCCCGGCATCGATGTACTTGTTCGCCTTGTCGCCGGGATAGATGCCCGCGATCTCGCATGCCACCTTGAACGGCGTGGCGAATTCGCTGTAGCCCAGTATCCCGCCTATCTTCGTACCCGAGATCTTCTTCGGTTTCCAGGTCTCGAAATATACCGTCTTCTCATCATCACTGATCTCGACGATGTTACGTCTTCCGTCGTATACCATCGGATCACTCTTTGCCGACGGTCTCTTCTGCACTCTGGATGCACTTGGTCAGTACCGAGTATGCGTTGATCATGTCGCTCTCGCTGACTATGAACACGGTATCGGTGTGACAGCTGACCGTCTCCTCGATGTTGATACCGGCATCCGAGAGGTTGGTGATCAGGTATGAGATGACACCGCTGGTCTCGACGATCTTCTCAGGCGATTTCACCGTGATCTCGACCAGGTTCTCCCTGACCTTGATGATGTTGAATCTGCTGACGGTGTCGATGATGCGCTCCTTGAGCATCTTGTCAGCGATGATCGTCACCGCAGAGGCGGACTGTACGATCTGCATGATGGAATCCTCGTTCCAAAGGTCCTTGAAGAGATTGTCCATCTTGTGGAGCACGGTCCAATCGTTCTTCGCCGTTACGATGCATGTCTTCGTCCTCATCTCGAGACGGCTGTCCTTGAGGATCTTCAGGATGCTCATCTCGTGATCGGTGGTGACACCCAGTTTCCCTGCGTATCTCCTGCAGGCGATCATCACTGCCTCTTCATTATCGAGGTCGAGATCCTTCATGATCATCCTTGCCAGCGATGAATAGTTGATCAATCCCTTGGACACGCAGTCCTTGATGCTGGGGTGTGCGTCGATATAAATCCTGGTCCTCTCTGCGAGGCTCTCCCTGGACACTGGTTCGGACATAGGGTAGTAAACGGATGGTGTGTATAAATGTCTATTGTCGGACATTGTGTCAATATTGCCCCGTTTTACGAGATTTCTTATCAGTTTGTTCCCCTAAACGTCCATCGGCCTAAAATATAGCGAGTATCTACGCCCGACTATAACGCCGGTCGGACCGGACGGAATGATAAAATGGACAACATCAACGAGACCATCAGAAAATACGCGCTGCAGAACGCCGTATTCTTCAAAGGCAAGGCGAACCCCAAGGCAGTCGTGGGAAAGGTTCTGGGCGGATGCCCCGAGCTCCGTGCCAAGAGCGCGGAGATCACCCCCCTCATCAACTCCATCGTCGAGGAGGTCAACGCCATGAGTCCCGAGGCACAGACCAAGGCCCTCCAGGAACTGGACGCCTCCCTCCTCGTGAAGGAGAAGAAGGAGCGCAAGTACGAGCTCCCCGAACTCAAGAACGTCAACGGAAAGGTGGTCATGCGTATCGCACCCGGACCCTCCGGACCCCTGCACATCGGTCACACCCGCGTCTCCATCCTCAACGACGAGTACGTCAAGCGCTACGGCGGAGACCTCGTCCTCAGGTTCGAGGACACCAACCCCGAGAAGATCGACCCCGACGCCTACGACATGATCCCCGAGGACCTCGAGTGGATGGGCGTCAAATGCAACAAGAGGTACATCCAGTCCGACCGCTTCCCCCTCTACTACGATTACACCAGGAAGCTCCTGGAGCAGGGCCACGCCTACGTCTGCACCTGCGACGGCGACCACTGGAGGGAGCTCAAAGAGAAGGGAATGGCATGCCCCTGCCACGACCTCCCCGTGGAGACCCAGCTCGAGAGGTACGACAAGTTCCTGAACGGCGACTACGACGACGGTAAGGCCGTGGTGGTCGTCAAGACCGACCTCCAGCACCCCAACCCCGCCGTCAGGGACTTCGTAGCGCTCCGTCTCGTGAGGGCACCCCACCCCAGGACCGGTACCAAGTACATCGCCTACCCCATGATGAACCTCTCCGTGGCCATCGACGACCACGAGATGGGCATGACCCACGTCATCAGGGGAAAGGACCACCTCAACAACACCAACAGGCAGGAGTACATCTTCGACTACTTCGGATGGAAGAAGCCCGAGTACTACCACTACGGCCTGGTCCACATCCCCGACACCGTCCTCAAGACCTCGATCATCAAGGGAGCGATCAAGGACGGGGAGTACTCCGGATGGGACGACGTCCGCACCGGTACCGTCCGCGCCCTGAAGAGGCGCGGCATCATGCCCGAGGCCGTCAGGCGCTACTGGGTCGAGGCCGGTATGAAGAGCGTCGACATCGAGTTCTCCTGGGACGGACTCTACAGCATGAACCGCGACGTCATCGATCCCGTCTCCAACAGGTACTTCTTCGTCGACAGCCCCGTGAAGTTCGACATCGACGGCGTCGACGAGATCAAGGGCTCCGCGCCCCTCCACCCCGACCACGCCGACAGGGGAAGCAGGGACTACGACTTCAAGGCCCCCATCTCCGTCTGCCTCTCCAAGGAGGACTCCGAGCTGTTCGCCGAGGCCGGCAAGATCCGTCTGAAGGACTTCTGCAACCTCGAGTACGGCACCCCCGCCAAGTACGCCGGCAACGACGTCTCCATCCTCAAGAAGGGCGCCAAGGCCGTCCAGTGGGTCGGTCCCGACGCCATGAAGGCCACCCTCCTCATGCCCGACGGATCCGTCAGGGAGGGACTCGTCGAGAGCGCCTTCGCCAAGGAGAAGGGAGAGAGCGTGCAGCTCGAGAGGACCGGTTTCGTCCGCGTCGCCGAGAAGACCGCGGACTCCGTCTCCTTCGTGTTCTCCCACAGGTGAAAGTCACATACCCAGAAACCCTTTACCAAACCTCTTCTTCATTTTTCATAAGCGATTGAAAATCCATAATAACGTGTGACGCCATCCACCCGTCATGAAGGTCTTCGTCTACAACTTCCGCCGGTTCGACGAGGAGGAGTTCTTCGTGAAGTACACGGAGGAGATGGGCATGGAACTCGCATGGACCGAGGAGGCCCCCACCCTGGAGAACTGCGATCTCGTGGCAGGATGCGATTTCGTCTCGGTCATCACCACCCCCATCACGGCACCCATGCTCGACAGGTTCAGGGAGCTCGGGGTGAGGATGATCTCCACCCGCACCATCGGCTACGACCACATCGACCTGAAGCACGCGAAGGAGATCGGGATGGTCGTCAGCCACATCACCTACGACCCGGAAGGGGTGGCGGAGTACACCGTGATGGGGATCCTGATGGCGGTCAGGAAGATCCGCGAGGTCATGGAGCACACCGCATCCGGCGACTTCAGGCTCAACGGCCTGATGGCGGGGGAGCTGAAGGACATGACCGTCGGCATCATAGGGGCGGGAAGGATTGGGAAATCGGTCCTGAGGGACCTGTCCGGCTTCGGATGCAGGCTCTGCTACTGCAACCGCAGCCCTTCGGTGGAGGCGGACAGGTACGCCGAGCGGGTGGACCTCGACGAGCTCCTCGCGAGGTCGGACATTGTCTCCCTGCACCTGGAGCTCAACAGCGACACCAAGCACATCATCGGCGACGGGGCATTCTCCAATATGAAAGAGGGGGCGATCCTCGTCAACACCGCCAGGGGACCCCTGGTGGACACCGCCGCCCTTATCAGGGCGCTGGATTCCGGGAGGATAGGCTACGCCGTCCTGGACGTATTCGAGGACGAGTTCGGCCTCTGCTACAACGACTGCAGGGACATGGACCTGGAAAAACGCTGGTTCGGCATCCTCAGGAAACGTCCCGATGTCCTGCTTACCCACCACATGGCGTTCTACTACACCAACGCCGTAAGGGATATGGTCTACAACTGCCTGTACGGCATGAAGATGTTCGGAGAGGGGAAGGAGGTCCCCCTCCGTCTAGCATGAAGATGTCCAGAGCATTCACGTCGGAGGAGTACGAGCAGAAGGAGGTGCCCATAGTGATACCTCCCAAGATAGAGGAGACCCCCGACCACGACATCGTCATGAGGTACTCCCACGGCAGGAGCCTGGAAGACCCCAAGCTCCCCTACGAGATAGGCATGGGCTTCCTGAAGGGAGAGGGCGAGTTCTTCCGGAGCGATGAGTTCGCGGTCAAGTGGCTGGAGCGCGCGGTGAAGATGGGCTATGCCCCCGCCATGGTCGCCCTGGCCGAGTTCTGCCTGAAGGACACCAAGACCTACGGTTTCCGCAGGCCCGCCAGGCTCCTGAAGCAGGCGGCCGACCTCGGTTCTGATGAGGCGAAGGCGTACATCGACATGTCCTCGATATCCGATCCCTCCACCAAGAAGGCCTACACCGCCTACCGCCTCAACGGCGAATTGGGCGATATCCCGGCATGTCTGGCACTAGCGGAGGGATTCGAGAAGGGCTATTATGGCAAGGACAAATCGAGGGCAGCGGCGACATGGTACATCCGCGCCTTCAAGCTCGGCGATGCCGAGGCCGCCAAGAAGGCCCTCGCCCTGCATTACAAGAAGAAGACCGAACTCACCGAGGAGGAACTTTCGCTCCTCAAACCTGGCAAAAGCTCCTGATATCGGTCATCCTTTTCTGGCGAGGGTCTCCAAGACCCTGTCGTAGCACTCGGGGAGAATAGGGAGATCGGACATTATTTCCTCAGCGGTTTTCCCGGTCTCGGACATCTTCTTGGCGACGTATTCAGCGTAGAACTCGACCAGTTCGGACAGTTTCCTCTCAGAACCCTCTTCACGGCCTTCCTCACGGCCTTTCTCACGGACCATCTCCATCTCCTCTGCCAATGCACCCATAAGGTCTGCCTCCTCTATGATAGTATCACTTACGTCGATATCATAGTTACTCCGGAGTTCATCCGCCTTATCTTCACCCTGGAGCTTGCTGGAAAAGAGTGTGTTCAGTACACGAAGGATAGGTTCCGTGACAGAGTCCAGATACTCGCCGACATGGATCTCATAGATCTCCGTCTTATTGAGCGGGCTCGGCTTTACGACTCCAGGTGCGTACGAGGATTCCCGCGAACGATAATCCCTGACGATGGTGTTCTTGTCCTTTCCGCTCGATGCCAGCATCACCCAGATCACAACAGTCTTCTTCAGGTTCGCATAGAGCTCCTTCTTCGTCTTGTATAGCATCCCCTGATCCGAAACAAGTCTGCAGGAGTAATACTGCTCCCTGTTGTAGAGGTCACTCTCTGCCATCGACCTGCCCTGGCCCTCGATGGCTACAATGAGACTCAGATCTCCTTTGACGGGAGATTTCACATCGAAGACCGAGTCCAGGAAGATCGGTCCGTTGTACACCGACGGACTCTCCACATTCCTCCCCACCACCGTCCTCCCGTCTGCTTCCAGCGGGAGACATTCGATGATCTCTTCTTTATCGAGATTCTTGAACTCCGGGACCACTCCTTTTAGCAAGGCCGCGAGAATATCACGGTCTTTTATGATACTCTTGAAGGCCTGGTCCCTCTTGACATCCACTTCCGTTGTATCTTTTCCGGTGTCGGTTTTCTGTTCCATGCGGATAGTTCCGCGCGGAGAGAGATAAATCGAGCATACTACAATTAGTCAGTTAACACCAGAAAATACAGAATGACGAGTTGCCCGCTTACGCTCAGACCCGGTATTTCTCGCGGCCGTAGAGGTTGATGAGGATCATGGACGCCTTCTGTGCAAGCTCCAATGCTCCCCTCTCCTTACCAACGTTGGCGGGGTCGGAGCGCTTGAACATCCTGTCGTAGGCCTTGCGGATGATGTGGGCCTCGTCCTCCGGGTACTTGCACCTGAAGCTGATGGGCTGACGGTTCATGATGGAAGGCATGACGTGCGCCTCCAGGGTTATGTCCCAGGGGGCGTTGATCAGGTATTTGGAGAAGACCTGCCTGATGTCGTAGCTCGTGACGTACTTGTCGCTGATGACCTTCTTGAATCCCCTCACGGCTTCGTCGACGGGCATGCCCGCGTAGAGCGAGGAGACGTTCAGTCCCTGCTCCTCCGCATAATCGAGCTTGGCCTTGCCGACGTACTTGGGCTCCAGACCGAGGGTGGCGTCGTAGACGGAATCGAAATCTCCCGCCTCCAGATCCACTGCGCAGACTGCGATGGATAGAATCTCGTCATAGGGGTATCCCTGTGCGCCGTCGCAGATGGCCTCCACCACGTAGATCTTGTCGGTCATGCGTTCCCAATCGGCCTTACGTATAAAAAAGTCACAGGTTCAGGGGTATCCTGTGGAATTTGAGGGTCTCGGTGTCCCCCGCGGCCATGGCCAGGAGCTCCGCCAGGTGGATGACGGGCTTGCCTCCCTCGTAGTTGTCGTAGAACCACTGGCAGTTGGGGCAGCCCATGACGATGACGTCGGCCTCGGCGCATTCGGCCTCCCTCTCGGCCATCAGCTTGTCGTTGATGCCCTTGACGTTCTTCCCGCAGCAGCCGCAGGCGTTGCCCACGTACTCGGCTCCGGTGGCCTCCACGATGGCGATGATGTCCTTCATGTACCTCTCGGCGGAGCATCCGGGCTCGATGGCTACCTTCAGCTTGACACCGGGGAGCTTCCTGATCCTGTCGAGGTACTTCGCGAGGTAGGTGCAGATGTGCGGGGCATATACTCCCGACCTGCCGAGCTCGTCTGTGCATCCGGCGCAGAGGGTGACGGTGTCCTTCCCGTGGGCCTTGGCGCGCATCTTGTACTTGTACTCGTTGCGCTCGGGCTCCTCCATCACGCGGAAGGGTACGGGATACATGCAGCAGGTGTTCTCCGGCAGCTCCCCGAGGCCGATGCCCAGTGCCTGGAAGGCCTTGACGGCAGCGTATTTGAGATAGGGGAGACGGCCCTGCACGATACACCCGGGGAGCATGTAGACGTCGTTCCCCTCGGTGTAGGCGGGCACCTTCTCCTTCCATTCGTCGGAGGCGGGAGGTATGGAATACCCCGTGGACTCGAAGCTCTCGGGCACCTGCGCATTGAGGTACTCGGCCCTGAGATAGAGCAGGGCGAGCTTGGGGTCGGTGTGCTTGCAGACCTCGCTGCACTTGCCGCACCCGATGCACATAGTGGCGTTGGCGTTGTCCCTCTCGAGCATGGAGAGCCACGGGCTGCATCCGCCGTACTTGAACGAGGGGCAGACCTTCTCGCATCTCCTGCAGCCGAGGCAGGAGGCCATGATGTCCTCCACGAAAGAGGGTAACGCGCACATACGACGGGGATAGCGAATCCCGATTATATCCTTTTATCAGCGGATGACGATTACCGTCCGATGCGCGGACTCCTGATGATGAAGTACTACCTCGACGAGATCCTCGACGGGAAGAAGGACACCGACGCCCGCCTGTATCCCACCGGCACCAGGGGCACCATCGCACTCGTCGACTCCGCCACCTTCAAGGTGTACGGATTGGCCGAGCTCACGGGGTGCGACACCATCTCCTACGAGGAGTTCGTGAGGTGGCATCAGGTGGGTCCCTTCGCACAGACAGCCATCGCCCCCTACCACGCCGGGAAGGCCTGCTATTCCTACCGCCTCGAGAACGCCCGCAGGATCGCCGTGCCGGTGAAGGTCGCTAAAGACCCAGACGCCAAGATGTGGATGGAAATCCCGGACTCTGTGGTCAAGACGTTCTCCTACCAGAGGACGCTGTTCTGACAATAACATACAGTCAGTTTTATATGGCTACAACATACCCCCGAGCATGGAGAAAGGAGAGGGTTCCGCCGAAGAATTGATGTGGCTCCTTGAGGAGCGCAGACGCCGTGCCGGCGACATCGGGGAGCAGCTCTCCGCAGAATCCGATCCCGAGCTCGCGAAGGGTCTGAAGGGCATGCTCGCCATGCTCAACGACGAGATCGCGGAGCTCGAGCGCAGGCTCGACGAGATGGAGGACGCGGGCCCCGACTACGATGCGGAGATTGCCGACATAGATTCGAAGCTGGCGGACATCGCATCGCAGATGCAGCTGGAGACCGACCCCGTGGTGCGCAACAACCTGGAGGTCTCCAAGCGCTTCCTGCAAATGGAGCGCAACCATCTGCTGGTGGAGAAGACGCAGGTAACCCCCAGGAGGGATCCCCTGGAGGAGCGCATCGAGGACCTCTCCAGGAAGCTGGAGGCCGGCCGCGCCTACGCCGCCGAGCTCGAGAACCGTCTCGCCAAGGCCGAGAAGGAGATTTCCTACTACAAGCGCCTGGCGGAGAACCCCGACCGTAACGTGTCCTGCGACACGACCAGGGTGACCGTCACCGCCGAGGCCCTTTCGGAGCTCCGCAACGACGCCAAGCTCAAGGCCATCGAGAACGGCAACCTGAAGATGGAGAACCGGGAGCTCAAGAACCAGATCGACATGCTCCGCAGGAACATCAGGGAGCTCACCGAGCACTGCAGGGACGCGGATTCGCAGATAATGAAGCAGCAGGCCGCCCTGGCCCTGCAGCGCAAACAGTTGGAAGAAGGAAAAGGAGGTCAGTGAGTGTCGAAGAAGAAGTTCAGCAGGAAGATTGAGAACGCATCCGAGAACAAGCTCGTGCGCATGTACGCCGAGAGGCTCGACCGCGACCCCTCGTACAGGGCCGAGCGGGAGCTGGCGAAGCTCTCCGAGGTCATCCCCGACCCTGTGAAGGAGGACCTCCTCTACCACTACTACGCGGCGGAGTCCGAGAAGCTCGAGCGCCAGAGGTTCAAGCTGCTCACCGGCTACGGACAGTGCAGGGGCAGCCTCGTCGTCCACGACAGATCCGTGGTGGTAAGCTGCTGTCGCGAGATGTCCGCCCTCGTCGCCTTCCAGGGCGCCTACTACCAGGAGCGCTTCATCTACGTGCCCGGCAAGGACCAGAAGAACGCCTGCCGCTCCGGAAGCAGCGTCTACCTCCTCGACAACACGGAGGACCTCCGGTTCGACTGCTGCCCCTTCTGCGGCGCATCCATCCACGAGAAGATCGATTTCTACCGGGAACCCGAAGAGGAAGGACAGGAGGAATGACCCTGAGGAGAGCCAAGTCCATCGACGAGCTCTACGAGGAGGTCAAGGGATTCGATTACGTCCTGACCTGCGACGCGGCCCTGGCCACCGCCCTCAACGCCAAGATCGACGACTTCCGTCTCGGCGGGTTCGCGTACACCCCCAAGCAGATAGCCGGCATGCTGGAGACCAGGGTCCTCGGCGAGAAGGCCTACTCCGACCTGGAGACGATCGAGGCCATCGAGAAGGAGACCGGCTACGACTTCGCCTACATCCACGGTGAACTGGAGAACATCCGCGACATCATGAGGTACACCGAGGAGGTCGCAAAATATCTGCCCACCTCCAAATCGAGGAAGGTCCTGGAGGCCTTCGACGGCCTTCCCACCCTGCAGAAGCTGATGAGCATCTACGACCCCGAGGTCTACCGTACCGAGTTCAGGGGTAAGAGCTGTGCCGTCATCGGTCTCGAGTTCTTCAACCAGCTCGACAAGAAATTCGTACCTCTGGAACATGCGGAGATCGACCTCTTCGCGAATGAAGAATACTCCATCGATGTCATCCGCGCCATCGGCAACGACAGGCAGATCGCCGGCAGTGTGGTGGATCTGATCGACCCCGAGACGGCAAACGATACCGCCATCATCCTAGACCCCAGCAGTCCTGTGGCGGATGCGGTGCGTTCCGCCCTGTACCGCAGGGGCATACCCTTCAAGAACAGCCTCGACATGAAGGACCTCGCACAGGTCCGCGACTCTCTAGAATTCCTTAATCTGGCACTTGACTTCCGCACCATCCGCATCAGGGATGTGAGGGAACTGTTCTCCGTGTATCTCAGGGGGCACGACAGCGCCCGTCCGAGGATCCTCAGGCCGGACGAGGACAACTACCTCCTCCACAAGTACCAGATAACCGAGAAGACCGACCCCACCACCGAGACTCTCATAGAGACCATGAGGGACATACGCGACTGCAGGTTCTCGCAGGTGGCTGAGATCCTCTACCGCAACATGCCGCAGAAAGCCTCCGTGATGATGCTGCTCGACAGCATGGACCTCTCCGAGAAGTTCGTCACCCCCGGGCTGGTCGCCAGGCTTGCTTATGCGGTCAACAACGTCAGCGACCTGAAGCACAACGAGCAGGTGCCCGAGTACGAAAGGCACGGGGTTCTCCTCGCAGACTGCTGCAACTCCACCTACGTGGACCGGTCGTTCGTGATCTACATCGGGCTGGACAGTGCCTGGGAGGTCACCGCCCCGGGGAAAGACTACGTCGACAAGGAACAGCTGGATATCGACAGCGCCTGCCGCATGAGCATCCTGCTCCAGCAGGGCACG
>JAEEGH010027168.1_pt1 | contig 11346 bp, 8 predicted proteins | sample 9134181 | NCBI WGS metagenome assembly JAEEGH01 (sample SAMN16246544, study PRJNA631951) | gut metagenome | biome: gut microbiome; feature: rumen; material: DP-attached | host: Bos | place: Iran: Karaj | collected 2018-10 | reverse complement strand
TACTAATCTTCTTTTCATTACAATAACCTCCCTTTTTTTACGCGCAGAAAGCGCAGAATTTAGATGATTTTGCCAGATTTTCTTCTGACAATGTCATTATAAATTATGCGTTTTGAACATAAAATCGGACATTCTTAGCATTTAATAGCACATTTTTAACAATCGGCTGATTATGTGACAGTTTTGTGATAAGCAAAATGCTAATATTAAACCATCAAAAGGAAAGAACACAAGAACACAGAAGAAACAAGTATAAATAGATACCGTTAAGGAGGAAGAGATTATGGCAGCTATCATCGCAAAGGTTTTTATAGTAATGACACTTTTATTCGAAGTAATCACAATCGCAACCGGATCAGCATTCTATCCAGTATTTGGCGCAGCAGCAGGCATCATCGCAGCTTGCCTGGCAATCCAGTTCTTACTTGGAAGACTTGAGAAAGCCTCAAAGCACAGCACAAAAAAGACAGTATTCCTTGCTGGCTGAAGCCAAAAGGCATATACAACTGAATATAGAAGACAAAAGGGAAACTCAACTAACGAGTTTCCCTTTTTTACGAATCATATTCAAATGTGTTGTCACTTCACAAAATCAGACGGCGATGAATCCGTATTGTTGCCGTAAGCACCTGCTGGACATAGTCGTTTTCCTTGTCACTTTTGATGAACAGCGTATCTATGTCATCTGCAATTCTTCCCTTGAGCGCAGAATCAAGAAGGTCCTCATATCCTTCAATACTCATATCACCGCATAGATCCGTATTGACAATAAGAATACTTGGCACATCGCTAAAACAGGTAATTCCACTGTTTTCAAACCTGTACTCATCAATAAAATTTGCACTGTTTGGTGTTGTATAAGGAAAAAAGGAATCTTCGTAGGAACCTACAGATAGAATTGATCCTCCCCACAGAACATCAATCTCTTCCCCATCAAGCATCTTTGAAATTGCTTCGCTTGTACCGTACTGCTTCACTTCCACAGATATCCCGGTCTGTGACTCAAACTCATTTACAAGTGGTTTCATAAAATCAATAGGGTGAGGTGAAACCACCACCACCCTATTTGATTCTGATTGTGTCTTTGTGTTATTTCCGGTAATTGCAAATAATGTAATGATCGCTATGACAGCCACTGCCGCAGTGACTATGCATGCATCACGTACCCTTTTCATTAAGCACCTCTTTGTTCCAGAATTTAGTCTGAAGCTCATTCTTGGTAACCATAGGTGAAAGGTAATCTCCAAGAATGAAATCGGCAGGAATATCCTTTACCCTGTCGTAGAGCTCTTTTGTGTCTATTCCGCTGAAGATGACACGCTTTCCAAGCTGAGTTACCATGTTGGTCCGGTTCTTTAAGATTATATCACTCTGATTGGAATCAGCGGTTTCAAAATGTCTTTTGACATCAATATTAACACCGTCAAATTTATCTACAGTGCTGGGGTCAAGGCCAAGGAATCCCGAATCATGATTAAGGAGCATAAACCTCACGCCGATTTTGGCAAATTCATCAATGAGATTTCCAAGAACGTCCTGTGCCTGGGATGCAATAGTATCGCTGATACTGAATCTGATCATCAGCGGATCTACAACATACTGGCTTATGTAGTCTTTTACCCTGTCCACAAGTTCCTGCTTAAGAACATGAACAGACATAATATGAATGACAAATACCTGAATATCCATCTCGCATTTGATAACACCGGTATTGATAAATTTGCATACCGCCTCTATCATTCGGTATTCAAGCTCTTCAACAAATCCTGTGTCTTCCGCAACACTCATAAACTCTGCAAACTTGACATTTCCAAGAACAGGATCTGTAAGTGTCAAAAGAGCCTCTGCTGATGTTATACGCATACTCTCCCTTGAATAAACTGGATGGTACTTAACTTTAAAGTTGTCGTCATTCATACCATTGATGATAGCCTTTTCCACGTCAATCCTTCGAAGAAGGAAATCAATGTCTTTTCCCCGAAGGACCATCTTGTTCACATCTCCGATCTTAGCCTCGGAGAGACGCAGGATATCATATTCATCATTAAACTCTTCCGGACACTTTGCGCAGATGACCTTTGCTTTAACATTTGTTGAGCCGTTTCCAAGTTCAAAGCTCTGGCCAAATCTCCACTCTATCCGGTCAAGTATATCATTTATTTTCATCTCAGATACTTCCGGACATAGCATAAAGAAATTACCGCCGGTTGTTCTGTAGACTTCAAATCTGTAGTTTATTTCTTTTAAGAAATCTGCGATCTTTGCCATGATAAGATCGTAGCTTTCATAGCCCATAACCCTTCGATAAATCTCTGCATTGGTTATCCTTATGCAGATCACATAAAAGCTTCTTCCAACAGTAATATAGCTCTTCAGGTCATGTATAAGTGCAGTACGGTTATTGGCATGGGTCTTATAGTCAAGTCGGTAATCATCCTTCTCAATCATGATCATGATGCCCATAAGTCCCAGCGACTCGGCAAGAAGCTCGCAGATAATATCCGGGAAGATCATCTGGATAATTACACCGGTAACAGCCAGCGCAAGGAAATAGAACATGGCAATTTTCTGGAGATGATTCATAGTATGCCAGTACTTGCCCAGAAGATAGAAACAGAACGCCAGATATAAAGCGCTTATGAAATATGCTACATAAACGCCATTTCCTCTGGAAAAATAGTCTGTATCATCGTTTGAAAATATAAATCCTGTGAAGGGATTTGTGAGAACCGCCAGCTCCAAGAAAAGGGATGGTCCCAAAAGAAGCGACATCTTAACCTTGTTTTTATATCTGTGGAAGACATCACACACCATAATAATATATATGGCAAAAACAGGAACAAAGGCAAAATGCGTAGAATAGTATATCATCTTATTGATATAAACGATGATATGCTTGGCCGCATACGAAAGGGAGCTGTCCATAACAAATGAGTTTATGACACCTGTCAGACAGTCAAGAAGTATAATGCTTACAGCCACGAGAAACAGACGGCTGCGGGGCTTTCTCTTTGATGAGCTTCGCATCACAGTCGTATAGAACAAACAGGTTATGCATATCATTATGGCGGCCGACCTAAAGGAGAGAGCTCCTATAGGGTTAACTTCATGCATGTATTACTTCCTCGCTTTAAAAAACAAATCCAGTGTCTGTAAAAGCTTTTCCTTGGAAATTGACTTAAGCAGATAGTCTGCGGGTTTTAAAGCTATGACGTTTGTAACACTCTCCTTATCATTTTTGCCAGTAAGGAACATAACCGGTGTGGAGCTGGAGAAGGATTCGCTCTTTAACATCTCCATAACCTTGGGCCCGTCCAGAACGGGCATATCGTAATCAAGAAGTATCAGATCTGCCGTATTGGTGGCAAGCCATGCAACAGCCTGGGTACCGGAGTTAGCCATTCCAACTCTGTAGGTATCCTTGAGCCACTCCCTGAGCATCTGAAGATAAGTAAGATCATCATCGACGATGAGAATGCATTTACGTCTCTGATACTCAAACTCATCGTCAGTAGCCAAAAGAACTTTAGCCATCAGATCTGCCATATCAAGAGGTCGTTCAATTTCGAAGGCAACATCTTCTTTCGGAATGTAATGATGAATAAGATTAAAGGCATCCTTGTTACCTATGACCATCATTATCATGTTTTCTTCCATGCAAAGGTCCTTAAAATAAACCATTGCATCCCGATGTTCTTCAAACTCGCTGTCTGTATACAGGAGTATCAGGTTTGTACCATGCTTTTTACTGCTAAGATCAGCCAGTACGTAAGTTGATTCCTGAACATCAAAATTGGCATCAAGAAGTGCATTCTTAATGGCGTTTACGAGAAATGTCTCTTCATTTCTTACCAATAATATCTTTTTATCAAACATAATTTACCCCTCTAGTCCTGCAAGTCCCTCAGATGATGCCTCCGTTATCTCATCCCACTGAAGCTTATAGGCCATTTCCCCAATTTTGCTCATCAGCTTCCTGTCTTTTTCCGGAAGTTTATACTTCCTTATAGAATCAAGTATAAAGGTCAGGGTGTCATAGTCAAGGCTCTTGCTCACTTCTATTATGCTCTGATATGCATCTTTTAACTGAGCAGTGCTTATTTCCTTCTTAGGTTCAAGTTCAGATACTTCAACCTTGCCGCCTATATCCGGAATCTTGGAAAGCGTAAACCTTACCAGTTCAAACATACTCATGAGATCATCCTGGTTCTTTCTTATTGTATCCAGGTCATTCTCATTTCCCGCCATCTCCATTTTTTCTGCCATGGCGCTCAGCTCTTTTGCACCTATTGTTCTGCTGGTGCTCTTTAAGGAATGAACATAGCTGGTATAGTCCTTCCAGTTCTCTTCTGCAAAGGTGGTTTCAATATTGTTCCGGGTCATATCCGCAGATTCAAAATATACCTTAATGATGCTGAAGTAGCTGTCCACATCTCCGCAGTTCTTAAGGCCCTGATCTACATCTATGCCATCCAGGTTCTTTAGCCAGTCCGGAAGATCGTCCTTCTTTGGCTCTTTTACCTCTTCCGGAGCCTTAGCCTCTTTAGTCTCCTCAACATTCTCAGGTGTTCGTATAACCAGATCTCGCGGCAGATATTTAATAAGAGCATCTTCAAGCTTATCGCTCTCAATGGGCTTACTTAAGTAATCATCAAAGCCTTCCCGTAGGAAGTTCTCTCTTGCGCCGGATATCGCATTTGCTGTAAGAACAATAACCGGAGTATTGATATTCGGGCTGTCAAAGTCGTTCTTAATCGCATCAAGTGTCTCAATACCATCCATTCCCGGCATTCGATAATCCAGAAGAATGATGTCATATCTCTTTTCATGCTGCATCTTAAGACACTCTTCTCCGCTTCTGGCAGAATCGACTCTTGCAAGAGTAGTCTTTAAGAGCTCCTTGATAACCACGTGGTTCATTGGCGTGTCATCAACAACAAGTAACTCGGCATCAGGTGCAGTGAACTTCTCCTTGTACTTCTTTCTCTCCTTCTGATTATCGGCAATCTTGGACTTAAAGTCACCCAGAAGCTCATTTCCTACAACCTTCTGTGGCAGTGTAATAGTGAATGTTGATCCCTTTCCATACTCACTGTCTACGCTGATACTACCGCCCATGAGGTCAAGGAGCGAGCTTGTAATTGCAAGACCAAGTCCGCTTCCTTCAACAGTCTTGTTCTTATCAATATCAAGCCTCTTGAACTTCTCAAAGAGTCTCTCCTTATCCTCTTCCTTGATTCCTATACCAGTATCCGAAACATCGATCTTAAGGGTGATCATATCACCCACTTCCCGAATTCCAGTAATCTTCAGGGTCACCTTTCCTTCTGCAGTATACTTAACCGCATTATTGAGGATATTCACCATTATCTGGCGAAGCCTCATCTCATCTCCATGAAGTCTTGACGGGAGAAGGCTGTCCACTTCGAATTCAAGTTCCAGAGATTTCTGCTGCGCTTTAATAAGCACCATATTATAGACATCGTTCAAGACAGAAGACAGCTCGTAATCCGTCTTGGTTATCTCCATGCTGCCAGCCTCAATCTTTGAGAAGTCCAGGATGTCATTTATAAGGGACAAAAGAGTTCTGCCCGCGCTCTCAATATTCTGAGCATATTCAAGTATCTTTTCATCCTTGCACTCACGAAGGATAACCTCGTTCATACCAAGAACAGCATTGATTGGAGTTCTGATCTCATGAGACATATTTGCAAGGAAGTTACTCTTTGCCTCATTGGCAGCCTTAGCCCTTCTCTCCTCCATCCTTGCAAGCTCGGTTGCACGAAGAATAGCTATGAACTCGTTCTTACTTATTGCATCAGAAAAATAGGATCCCTTGAGGTAATCTGCCTTGACATTTGCGATCACGTCAAGAAGATCCTGGTTATCCACGTGCTCAATAACAATGCGCTTTAGCATCTGGTTCATCATCCTTAGCCTGTTCTCAAGGATGATCTTGTTCTGAACCTTTTTGCCTGATTTTTGCAAAAGAGATGCATCAATCTTTACGCCCTCGAACATAAGGGAGGTTGCTGACTGCATGTTAAAGAATCCGGTTCCATATTCATCCATGAAGAACCTTATTCCAAAGTCCTCAAGTTCTGACATTACATTACTGAGCACATCCTGATCCGTAGCAGCTGCCGATTCTGTGATATCAAAAACTATCTGCTCAGGACGAACGCCATGTCTTGAAAGACACTCCCGTACTCTTGATGCAAAATCAGATTGAATCAGCTGTACTGAGGAAAGGGCTATCTCTATAAAAAGAAGTCCCATCTCCTCTGCAATTCCGCCGCCAAGGAAGTAGCATGCCTCCTCAATGTTGAGCCAGCCCAATTCTTCTATAAGGCCTGTCTGTTCCGCAACAGGAATAAACTCCGATGGAGAAACATTTCCAAGCTCACTGTCGTTTAGTACAAGTACTGCCTGGGCAGCACAGATTGACAGATCTTCTTTTGTATAAATAGGTTCAAAGTATACCTGAAATGCGTCTGTGCCTATTCCTCTCTTAACAGCCTTCTCTACTTCCGCTTTTCTTAAGATAAAGTCAAGATCATGCCCGCGAAGCACCTGATCCTTGTGTGACTCTATGCCGGCATCGGACAGGAAGAACAGATAATCCAGAGATGAAAACTGATCCGGGGAACTTGCCTGAAGTATTCTGGCTTTAATATAAATGGTAGTGTCATTATTAACCCACCCCTGGTTGAATCTGTCCATGATCTTGGCTGATGCTATTGATGCATCAAGCATCTCAACATCAGGGCAGACTATCATAAAGCAATCAGCCGCTACTCTGTATATGTCAAACCCGGAATTAAGATCTGTCACAAATTGAACAACCTGCCTAAGGAGCATTTCAAACTGCTCATATCCTGCTATCTTGCTGTAGGAATCAGCGTTTGTCATGCTTATGCAGATTGTATAGAATTTTCTGCCATATTTAAAATACATGGCAGTGTCTGTGGAAAAAGCATTTCTGTTAAAGGCACCCGTAGGCATATCAATTCTGTCATCATCATTCTCAAGAACGATCATGATTCCTATAAGGCCTATTGCTTCACACATAAGCTCGCACTTAACATCCATGAAGACCATCTGGATTAAAGTACCAACTATAACAATTGCAAAGAAATAAAGGAGCGCGATCTTTTTAAGACTATTGAGAATGTTCCAATACAGGAAAAGAGCTACCAGCGCAAAAAGAACATAGAAAGCTGCCTGTATATACGCAATATAGGTGCCAACTTTCCTGTGCAGATTAAGCCCCTCATCATATTGATAGACAAGATGTATCAGTGGATTGGTAAGAACAAGAACTTCCAGGATATAAAAAGGCGTGACAAGTGCTGCCTGCGCCTTTTTAGGAAACCTGTAGGAGACATTGCAAACAAGAATAATATACAGCGCAAAGAAAGGCGCTATTGCAAAGTGGGTGATATAGTAGACAAACTGCAGTGCATCAAGAAGCAGGAGCTTGGCGGAATTCGCCATCCCCGATATGATCACCAGGTCAGCACCGATGACCGTTGCTGCATCCACAATAACAATTACAATAAACGATATAAACAGCTTATTTTTTAACCTGCGTTTCCTGCCAATGATCAGTGTATAGAACAGACAGGTAAGGGAAATAATAATCGCGGCCAGGTTAAAGGTAACGCTGCCGATACCTCTGATATCTTCCATGCCATACCCTCAAGGCGCCGGGGTGGCGCCCACTGTCCTTATGCAGGAATCAGATCACGATACCATCTAAGTGCTCCGAGATATGCAGAGTAAACATTGTTCATTTCAATGTTTTCAAGAACAAGAAGCCTGGAAACTTCCGTCCAATCCGCATCCTCATAGCGTTTAATAAAGTCAAGAACTTTGGCAAATTCGCCCTTATTGTTAAGAAGCGCTTCCCTGACATTTTTTGAAACCTGAACCATGTCAAGGGCATCTTCCATTGTCTTTTCAAGCATAATGTCAAGTGCCGAGAACAGACCCATGATAAAGAGTTCAGGAGCCTGCATTGCAAGTTCAAATTCACTTGCCAGATTCTCGGCAAACTTAGCCCTTATCATAACAAGTCTTATCAGCTCACTTGGCTTATCTGCACACAGCTCTTTTGTCACAGCTGTGTTGATCCATCTCTTAAGTTCTTTCTGACCAAGCATTGCGGCAGCATGACGAATGGATGTTATCTCAGAATTAAACGCCATCCTGTTTACTATCTCCAAAAGGGAAATAACAAGAGCAGGGTCTTTTCCGATAACATCTGCAGCATCAGTAAGATCATAGTCAGGAGCATTGACAACATTAAGCAGTTCAATATAGTTGACCTTAAGAGGGCTGACATCTGTCTCTGACTTCTTAACGGGCATTCTGAAGAATGATCCCTCATAGAGATCATATCCCCCATCTTTAACAAGCTCATCATACTGCTCTTTTGTGTCCACATTTACAGCGCAGAGCTTGATATGAGGATACTGTCTTCCAAAATAGATCTTCGCCTTTGAAATATCGATCTTGGCATGATCCAAAAGAATATAATCGCAAAGTCCGATAATATTTTTGTATTCTTCAAAGCTGCTTATTGGGAGTTTTCGGATAGCCAGCCTGTATCCCTGCTCCTTAAGCTCTTTTGCTCTCTTTAGGTAAGTTTCATCTGCCTGGATTGAATTGTCCATAAGAAGCACAACCTTATTGGAAGGCACTGTGCACTGAAGCGATATTTCCGCAAAGAAAGAGAACTGGTTCACAGGGACAAATACTTCCTTGCCCCCGGACAATGTAGCTACGCCCATATTGCTGACAACTTCCAGCTCCGGCACAGTTCCCGCGCCGTCAAATCTTGCACCTGCCATAAGTGACGGGTTCAAGAAGAAGTTATCTTTACGCGCAAAGACTGAATAAGCGCATACAGACATTTTGTCATCAAAAAGAGGTATCAACGTAGCAAGCATAAATCTCTCCTTTCAGTCGTACAAAGACAAACTCCCACTTACTTATATTGTACCTCTAAAATATGATTAAACAAATAAAATTTTACTTAAATTCCGTTATTTTCTGTCAGTTGTCCTATCAATAATGTACTTAGGCCTGCCCTTAACCTCATCATAGATCTTGGAGATGTAAAATCCTATGATTCCAAGACTGATCATGATAAAAGAGCCGGTAAAGCACTGAAGGATAATAACCGTTGTAAATCCTGACTGAGCCCTTCCCTCAAAGAACGTTATAAACGCCTCAATACTTGCACTAAGTCCCACAAGGAAAACGATAATTCCCATTATTGTAACAATCTGCATTGGCGCTGATGTAAATGATGTGATATTGGTAACGGCATATTTGATCAGAGATCTGGTATTCCACTTGGAAGTACCAACCTCCCTCTCTCTTACCTCGTACTCAACCTCAGTTGACTTAAAGCCAATCCAGGAAGAAAGAGCCCTGAAGAAAGCATTCTTTTCTTTCATATTAAGAAGAACATTCATGGCCTTGCGGTCAAGGAGCTTGAAGTCAGATGCTCTTGACATGTCAAACCCTACAGAGCTGGACATTATGTTGTAAAAGCTCTTGGCTGCAAACTTATGTAATCCGCTCTCTTTTCCACGGTCGCTCTTTACACCCTCAACTATCTCATAGCCCTGCTCCCAAAGCCTGTACATCTCCACGATTTTCTCCGGCGGATGCTGAAGGTCACAGTCAATAACCACGCAGCAATCGCCCTTAGCCTCTGTAATTCCGGCAAAAATTGCCGATTCCTTACCAAAATTTCTTGAAAAACATACGCCCCTTACATTGGGGTTACCATCTGCCTGTTCCTGAATTCTGTCCCAGGTCTTGTCCTTGGATCCGTCATTTACAAAAAGCAACTCGTGACTGATATTCTCGTCTTTTAGAATTCCATCTATTACAGATACCGTTTTAGGTATGATCTCTTCTTCATTATATGCAGGAATAATTACTGAAAGCACCCTTAAAAATACCCCTTTCGTGCTTGATTTAAGTTCTGTGCCATTATATCATAGTTTATATGGTATTTCTACAAAACAAGAAGGGAGATCTACTTATGGCTCAAAACGAAATGTTAGCTATGATCCTTGCCGGTGGACGCGGAAGCAGGCTTAAGGATCTTACCACCAAGGTAGCTAAGCCCGCAGTATACTTTGGAGGAAAGTATCGTATCATCGATTTCCCTCTTAGTAACTGCGCAAACAGTGGCATTGACGTAGTTGGTGTTCTTACTCAGTACGAATCTGTTCTTCTGAACAGCTATGTTGCTCAGGACGGAAGGTGGGGTCTTGACTCCAAGGACAGTGGTGTTTATGTCTTAACTCCCCGTGAGAAAGCCGATGAAGGTCTTGATGTCTATCGCGGAACCGCTGATGCCATTTCACAGAACATCGATTTTATCGATGCATACGATCCGGAGTATCTGTTAATTCTTTCCGGAGATCACATTTACAAAATGAATTATGCCCAGATGCTTGAATATCACAAGGAAATGAAGGCTGATGCAACTATTGCTGTCCGTCCCGTTCCTATGAAAGAAGCAAGCCGCTTTGGTATCATGAACACCGATGGCAAGGGCCATATCGTTGAATTCGAAGAAAAACCTGCAAAGCCCAAGAGCAATCTTGCATCCATGGGTATTTACATCTTTAGCTGGAAGCCACTTAGAAAGCTCCTTGTAGAGGATATGAAGAATCCTGAGTCAGATCACGATTTCGGAAAAGACATTATCCCAAGAATGCTTGCTGATAACAAAGGCCTTTATGCTTATGAGTTCAAGGGTTATTGGAAGGATGTAGGAACTATCGATTCCCTCTGGGAAGCTAACATGGATCTTCTTGATCCCAAGAATCCTCTTAACCTTAATGATTCCTCATGGCTTATTTATACAGAAGATGTTTCTACTCTTCCTCAGTATATCGGCAAAGATGCCAAGATCAAGAAAGCCTATATCACCCAGGGTGTCAGGGTTGAGGGTAGCGTAACCAACTCAGTTCTCTTTACCGGCGCAGTTGTAGGAAAGGGAGCCAAGATAATCGACTCGGTTCTTATGCCGGGTGTAGTTGTTGAGGATGGCGCAACAGTCACAAGGGCTCTTGTGGCAGAGAATGTCCGTATCGGCCAAAAAGCCAAAGTCGGATCCAAGAACAGCGAAAACATTGAACTTGTTGCAAAGAACGTGAAAGGAGGTACAAATTAATGTCAGTTTCAGCATTTGGAATCGTATCCTCCGCAGATAATACTATCCACGTTGAAGGTCTTCAGGATTATCGCCCCATCGGAGCTTTTTCTTTCCTTGGAAGATTTCGTGTTATAGACTTTCCTATTTCAAACATGAGT
>JAEEGH010027167.1_pt1 | contig 11346 bp, 13 predicted proteins | sample 9134181 | NCBI WGS metagenome assembly JAEEGH01 (sample SAMN16246544, study PRJNA631951) | gut metagenome | biome: gut microbiome; feature: rumen; material: DP-attached | host: Bos | place: Iran: Karaj | collected 2018-10 | reverse complement strand
CAGCCGATACAGATTAAAGATATTACGGTGACGCCGCTGATGACATCTCACAGCGCGCTGGACGCTTACATGCTGCTCATTGAAGCGGAAGGCAAAACTGTGTTGCATACTGGCGATTTTTCGTTGCATGGTTATGAAGGGAAGAAGTGGCTTGAAGCGGTAAAAAAACATCTTGAAGAAAAGAATATCACGTCCATAGATTACCTGATCTGCGAAGGAACCATGCTTCCTGACCAGAAGCGTACCAGTCCTACGGAGATGGACGTGATTGGACAGATTGATGCGCTGATGAAAAAGTACAAAAAGGTATTTGTGCTGTGTTCCAGTACTCATATTGACCGCATTGCGGCGTTCTATCATCACCGGAATTACCATGCGCCGATGGTGAGCGACCTGTATCAGAATACTGTTTTGCAATATGTGACTAATACCTATGGTAAGTCGGATTATTTTTACCGCATTCCTTACGCATACACCTATTCTACAAATAATAAAAAGTTGCAGGACCTGATGGAAAAGTTTGGCTTTGTTGCCCTGATTCGTCCCAATTACTGGAGCAAGTGGATGCTGGAACATTATTACGATGAAACGGACAGCGCGATTGTCTATTCCATGTGGAGCGGGTATCTGAAAGAAGGCCCGGCAAAAAATGAATATCTCTGTGATTTTCTGAAACCGTATAAGATTACTGCGTTTATCCATGCGGGCGGTCATGCGCTGCCGGAAGAAATCAAAGAGTTTGTGGACGCGGTGGACCCCACGCACATTATCCCCATTCATACGGAACATCCGGACGCCATGCGGGAACTGTTGCCGGAGCGGGAGATTGTGTTGCTGAAAGATAAGGATGTATTGCAGATTTAATTTTTATAAATTTTTTTGCTGTGAAACGACAGATGTACTGAAAAGAGGAAAACGGAATGATGGATAAAATGCAAAACGCAAAAACTATGGAAAAGAAAAATGTTGGGAATGATAAGCTGCGCCTGCTGGCGGTGTTAAAAATCATGCAGCGTACCGATGAGGATCATCCCCTCACCAAAAATCAGATTATGAACAAAGTGGTGGAGCAGGGGATCGAGGTCAGCAATAGCAAAACCATTGCTGCGGATCTGGCTACGCTGAAAGACGCAGGGTATGATATCGTGACAAATTACAGCGGCAGCTTCATGACCGATGGACAGATTTTCCAGAATTACGAATTAAAAATTTTGGCAGACAACATTGCCAACGCACGTTATCTGCCTTTGGAAGAAAGTGAATTTATCATTGAACGCCTGCGGGAGATGGCAACGGAATCCGGCGATGAGATGATTGCCGCTACCACCATTATGGATCCAAAGATGAAAAGCAAAGATATTACAATGAAATATAAGCTGGACACGCTGTTCCGTTGCATACAGAAAAAGAAAAAAGTGAAGTTCTGGTACAAAAAGCCAGGCGGGGAACGTAAAGTGCATTACGAAGTGAGCCCGTATGCGTTATCTCTATATGAAGAGGAATATTATCTGACCGCTGCCTTTGCTGCGGGAAAGAGTTACAGCAATACTCCGTTCAGTTTTAAGGTGAGCCGCATGGAGAGGGTGGAAGAAACAGATGAGCCTGCCCGCAAGATTGGTGAAATAAAAGTTTTGTCAGATGGCGGCGGTTTTGCGGATATACAAACGTATAGACGCGTGATGATGAATATGTGGAGCGGCATCCAACCAAGAGAAATTGTGATAAGGGTGGAACATGTTCTGTCAGACAGTAAGCTGGTACTCAGTGCAGAAAGGGTCAAAGAAAATGGTGACGGCTCGTTAACTGTTTACATGAAATCCATTGTGAACACAGGGCTTTATCAGACGCTGGCCCGCTACGGCGATGGGGTGGAAATTTTAAAACCTGAAGAAGCACGGAATGGGTATGTAGAGTATTTGAAAAGAACGTTGGATGTGTATGAAAAAGAGGAATAATTAAATATAAATGCAACTGTTGATACATGGGAAGATATTAAGAATAAATGAATCATTGAAAAAACAAAATTTTAAAGTTTTTATCTAAAAAAGACGAGTTGCACATGAATATTAACTGTAAAATAAAAGCAAAATCATGTTAAAAATCCGATTTTCAAATACCTATAAAATGGTATGAATTCGTATAATCCCCGTAGAACGCGTTTTAGCAAAAATACGATACGAACATCGCGTAAAGGTCAAAATCGCTCTACGGAGCTATATGGACGTCTGAGGGGTATTTGCCAAAAATCGGATTTTTAAAAAGTGCGAAAAAGCTAGATTTGTCTACATATTTATTGTAAATATATAAGAAAATAAAAGAAATAAAGAGAAAATTAAAGAATTATTATAATAAACATGTCTTACACATTGTTTTGGCTAATAATAGTAAAATATTAGGGAATATATTTATTGTTATAAAACACATAAAGACAAAATGCCTAAAAATAACCAAAAAACCGTCAAAAATGTCAAAAAGTCAAGGTTAGTGGCGAGGCTGGGGTGGCTGCGGGTACTATTGGTTGATTTTAGGTATTGATCCGAGAACGGCCATTATCAGTTATGGTGTCATGGAAATACAAGTGGGCAGGATGAAGCCGGTATAACTGCAAAATAATAGGGGTTAAATCTCGTTTATCCGCAACAAAAACCCACCAGGCGTGTAACACGTCTGGTGGGTTTTTATGTGTAAAAAAATGTACATTGGTTTTGTTTATAATTTACACAGACCAAAAGGATAGCTTTAAATGAAAAAGTTATTGCAACAAAAATCTTTCCTTTTCGATAAAACTGTTGCAATAAGTTTTGCAAAGAAGTGGTTTTTATATGGTATGATTCGAAATGATTACTATCTGCGGTTAGGAGTAACATGAGTAATTATAATCGAATCACATTAAAAGAAAGGGTGAGGATTGAAGCTGGTATCTATTCTGGTTATTCGTTTCACAAAATTGCAAAGGACATTGAGAGAAGTACTTCCAGTGTTATACGAGAGGTGAAGCGAAACCGGATAAAAATCAAGATGCCATATATATTTGGTCGAGACTGCATTTATGCTTCAAATTGTGCAAAAAAGAACATGTGCGATGATGAATACTGCACCAGAAAATGCAGACTTTGTGAGAAAATTGACTGTACGAAAATCTGTGACAGAGTCAAAAACCATGAGTGCAGCAAGCATTTAAAGTCACCGTTTGTATGTAGTAATTGCGGCGAAAAGAACAAGAGACGTTGTATTTATGACAAATATTATTACATAGCGGAACGGGCAGATGCGAAGGCGAAAAAGACACGTTCGGAATCTCGTAAAGGGATCCGGCTAAGCCAACAGGAGCTGCAGACACTGGACGAAATCTTATCTCCGCTCATTAGGCAGGGACAGCCATTATCGCATATATGCAGTATCCATAAAGCAGAGATTAAGGTGTCGGAAAGAAGCATCTACAACTATATTGATCAAGGTGAACTTACCATCTGCAACTTGGATTTGCGGCGCAAGGTTAAATATAAGAGGCGCCGTAAAAAGCAGACGGAGATTAAGTGCAACCGGTTCAATTATCGCCGGGGAAGAACGTATGAAGATTATTTAAAATACTTGGAAGAACATCCTGGCACACCGGTGGTTGAGATGGATACGGTACGAGGCTTACGGACCAGGGAACATGTAGTTTTGACTATGATGTTTGTAGAAAATTCCGTAATGTTGCTGATTTTACTAAAAGATGAATCTATGGAACCAGTAATCAAGGTGTTTGACAAGCTGACAAAAGAACTGGGGCTCAAGAGATTCCGCAAGCTGTTTCCAGTAGTATTAACTGACAATGGGAGATGCTTTAAGAATGCATTGGAATTGGAATACACAAAGAGTGGTTTACCAAGAACCCGTGTGTTCTATTGTGATCCCCAGGCCTCGTGGCAAAAGCCCCATATCGAAAAGAACCATGAATTTATAAGATATGTCATTCCAAAAGGCCACACTTTTAAAGGCTACACACAGAAAGATATGACGCTGGTTGCAAATCACATAAACAGCACAATACGGCCAGGGCTTTCGTATAAGAGCCCGTATGACCTTGTAAAAACGGAAGACATGAAAAAACTGTTGGAAATACTCGGTATGTCCCCAATTCCCGCAGAGGATATCTGCCTGAGTCCAAAATTACTTAGCAAATAATAGGAATGAAAATGCAGATAGTTAATCATCCACAATTATCCATAAATAGCTACTAAGTGGGTTGCATTAACTTTTGCAGAAGAAAATACAAGCCGCTATTTTGGCATGCAAATAAAAGAGCATTTCTCAACAGTTTTAATGAAATTATAGCATATAAAACATTCAAAAGGACAATGAAACATTGTTTAAAAACGAAATTTAAGAACCTATTTTGCAATGAGTTTTTCATTCAAACACCAAAAGGATAGCTGAGAGAGGTGATACGATATGGAAACAAAGAATAAACCGGAACCAGAAAACTTTGACTTCCCGGAACCAATCTTCGATGATGAAATCGATGTGGGGTGGGATATACTAACCTATCTTCATAAGGCCGCAGAATATGAAAAATGGGCGGAACGGGCTCGAAGCTGTGGCAGGGATGATTTAGCAATATTGTACGAAATTAAAGCAAAAGAATGGTTCACGGTGTACAAAGAGTGGGGAGAATGACCAATATCGGCTGGGTAATTACAACAGCGAATATGTCCGGGAAACAGGAAATATATGAGGAAGCCAACAAAAGGCATGTCAGGCTGATTAATGGAAACGAGTAAAAAAATGCTGGAAGATGTCGGCATTGAATACGATTAGTGAAGGTTTTAACGGAGACAAATCATATGGCGATGCATCTAAGAGATTATATTGAACTTCTTGATAATTATAGAAAAAAAAGGCTAATGAAAAACTTATTTCTTATCCTGTCAGATAATCCGCGTAAACCAAAGAATGAGCAGTTAATTGCGATACTGGCTGAGGTGTGTAACATAATAGACCCGGTAATGGTAAAAACCAAAGGTGTCAGAGCGCGACCTGACCCAAATGATATCCTGCAGCATTTGTTTATCCCGATTAAGAGTGTTAAAGCTGCTAAAATCATAATCCGTAAACTAACGTATGAAGGAGGGCAGTTCTGGATTCCTGATAAGAAACTCTGCAAATTCGTTGAAACGTGGGAATTGCTAAGGCAGGTATTAGCCAACAATATTGCAGCGGGAAAAGAACAATCAGAAGAGTATTATGCCGATGTAATTAAAATGTTTTTGGTAGATCAGATGTGTGATCGGAGCAATTGCCATACTCAATCTGGTACAGATTGACATTAAGGAATAACGCAGATGGCAATTTGTAAACGATGCGGGAAAGAAATAAAGTTTGTCAAAACAAAAAAGGGAAAATGGCTGCCGGTAGAACAGGAAATGGTTGTAATCACGCCTGTTGAAAAGATTGGCAGGCCTTACATTACAGAAGACGGGCAGATGGTTTATGGATTACCTACGGCTCCTGATTGTTGTTACACAGGCATTTCTGATATTAAAGCACATCTCTGTCATTTTGCAAACTGCCTGCAACGCGAAAAACAAAATAAAAAATTTCAATAAATTCTCCCGTGCCTTGCAGGAAAAATTGCTACATGCAATAATATTTATAAGAGAAAGGACTGAACCAAAATGTTTGCAACCGGAAACAAAAAAATGCTGAATATGCTGATTCTGGATATTCTGGAACAGTATTCAGACGAAGATCATCACCTGACACAACAGGAAATCATCCGGCACCTGAGGGCGCAGTACGGAATGGAATGTGACCGGCGCTCTGTGAAAAACAACATCGATTCGCTGAAAGAGCTAGGCTTCGATATTGTAACAAACAACAAAGGCGCGTTCCTGGCAGGGCGTAAGTTTGATAACGCGGAACTACGCCTTCTCATTGACAGCGTATTGTTCAACAAAGGCATTTCCCAAAAGCGTGCCCGGGAACTGATTGACAAGCTGAAAGAATTTGGCGGGCGTCATTTTTCCGCGAAGGTAAAGCATGTTTGTAACCTGCCGGAACTGCAGCATACCGACAACAAGCAGACCATGTACGCGCTGGATGCCCTGAACGATGCCATTGATAAGAAAAAGAAGGTCAGCTTTGTTTATAATACCTACGGAACGGACTTTCAGATGCATCCCAAGAGGGAAGAACTGTATATCGTGAACCCGTACCAGATTGTAGCTAACAACGGGCGTTATTACCTGATTGGCAACTACGATAAGTATGATAATGTAGCACATTTCCGCATTGACCGCATGACAAATGTGTGCATGCTGGACGAAAGACGAAAGCCTGTATCCCAGGTTACTGACTTCAAAAACGGTTTCTCGCTTCCGAAACATATGGCGGAACACATCTACATGTTTAGCGGAAAAACGGTGAGTGTGCGTATGGTAGCCAAGAAACACCTGATGGATGAACTGGTGGACTGGTTTGGCAAAGACTTCAAGATCCGCAAAGAGTTTGAAGATGAAATGCTGGTTGATGTGAAGTGCAACAAATCCGCCATGAAATTTTGGGCGTTGCAGTACGGACCCTATGTGGAAGTGCTGGAACCGGGGGAGTTGAGAGAAGAGATCAAGGAAAGTGTGCAGGGAATGTGGGAGAAGTATGGGAATAGTTTTGACAAAGATTCAGAAGGGAGAAGAAAATGATTGATATTTTTAAGCTTTTTCATGTTGAGTCAAAAGAAGATGTTTATACATTTTGCCTTATAGCTATGCTTGAGAAGGGCGGGTCTGAATTTAAGAAACAAGTTGGGTTGCAATTTGGGATTAAAGAAGACTATCATATTGAACGGAAAGCTTTTACAGTACCCGAAAGTGACAACAAAGAGCAGAAGATTATTCCAGACTTGATTTTATATAATTCCCGTCAAATATCTATAATTGAATCAAAAATGTTCTCATCAGAAGGTTATTCTCAGACGATAGATTACGCAAAGGGTGCAGAAATCATTAAAAGGGAGCTTCATTGTGAATTGGCAAGTGTATCTTTCTTCTTTCTTACTCTTTCTGGAATTAATGCTGCGAGCCAGAACTTTAAGCCTGTAAAATGGGCAAACTTCTATGAAGCGGTATTGAAAGAAACTTCGTTTGAGGATGAAGCTCTGGAACTTATACGGAAAACGATTCTTTCCCAAGTGGAGAAATTCAAGGCGTTTGAGAACGCACTGATATCCAAGCCGTATCGTGAATTATTAAATAATAAGGATAGTTACTGGATAACTCCTCTAACTCTCTTTTCATCAGGTGCCTATAATAATATTTGGCAGTCTAAATCTGGTGGGGAACTATTTCGGGTAAGTAATGGCGTGATTAATGGACTTGGGCACTCTGAATTCGCGACGGATTTAAATAAGAGTTCTTGGCGCAAAAAAAATGAAAAATTTGGGATTGCTGTTGATTTATTTATCAGAATTGAATGGAATTTGGACCCGGTCGTATGGTTTTGCTGGGAGTATCGGAATGATAAAGGTTACATTCCAACGAATACAATCAAGTTTTCGGAATTGAAAGTTCAAGCTATAGAGTCTTTGCGAAGGTACAAGCAAATTTGGCAACGGAATGAAACGTCGTTACCACACCTTGATATACATCCAACTGGAAAGAGAGCTTCGTCAATTAAAGCCCTTAAATGCGTAATCAAAGGTGATAAAGAAATCTCAAAGGTTATCGAGGAAATTAAAAGTGTAATTAACTACTATTCTGTAGAAATACAAAAGGTTCTTAATGCATTTAATGCCGAAGATAATCAGTTGATGTTTATCGAAGAAAAATATAAAAACATGTAAAACCTAAAAGAAAGCTTTTATTTTTGAAAAGGATAATAAACCGAAGTTTGACAGATAGCAGGAAAGGTTGGAAGTTCAAAAATATAGAGTTCAACAGAAAAATACAGAACAATAATCATGTCAAACAATTGCTAAGGAGAGATTTATCATGTCAGAGGAAACCAGAAAACTCTTGGAAGAGCAATTATGTACCATTCAGAAACGCTTGGATTCCATTGAAAAAGAGATGAAGGCTCTTAAAAAAGTTACAAAGTCAACGGAAAGAAAGGTGGATAATTTACAAAAAGCAGTACAGGGACTGGAGGGGAATTTTGAATTAATTGAAGCAGATATTGCGAACGCAGAAGCTAGCATCATGGATACTATAGGCGAATGTATGGATTCGTAAATCTAAACGAGGTTTATGTACTTTTCATCAATTAAAAAATACATGGCACCTGCCGAATTTAGTTGGCAGGTGCTATTTTTATGAGTAAAAAAATGCACAACGACTTCTATATAATACTTTTAGAACTTATAGTTACAGCAATGACTACGATAACAAAATGTACATTATAGAGAGGAGAATTACGTATGAGTAAGTTTGATAAGGTGATTGGATATAAAGACATTAAAGCAGAAGGACGACTATGTGAAATGGCTAATGAATTATTTAATATGGCCAATGTGTCTAAGAAAGATACAAAATTACCATATGATATATGGATTGACTCCGAAGGTAAAAATACAAAACAGAACTATCCTCAATTAAAAGTTGATTACAATGGTGATAGAATTCCAGTGTCAATTAGTGAAGATCCTAAAATTTTAGTGAAAAAGAAGATCCCTGAATTCTCAAGAATAAAATATTGGATAAAGAAGTATTCTATAGTGCTTCTTCAGCATTGGAATAAAGAAATCACTGATAAAGAAGCACTTAATCAGTTAGGAGAATAATTAAAAATTTAAAAAATATGTGACAGGTGACGGGTACTGTTTTTTATGTATAAAATAATGCGCATCGGTTTCTGTATAATTTTGACAGTATAGAAACATAGGTACCTAACCGAATTCAGCAGAGGACCCAGCTTTCTTGCGAAGGTGCCATGCAGGTAATCGTTTTTATGCGCCAGAAGTACGGGACGACGCATTGGGGGCTGGTCAACAGCATTACTGATGTAGCGCAGCAGTATTCGCTTGAGCGCCGATTGGAACTGGAGCATATTGCGGGGAACTTACTTGGTTTATAAGAAAACAAGAGGGTAAGAAAAACTGCGGGAGGTGATGCTTTTCTACTGCATTTATATGAAATTACATTTTATAATTAACAAAGGAGTGTGAAAACATGAAAAGCAATTTGAAAAAGATGTTTGCAGTTACCATAATATTAAGCGTTTTAAGCTTTGGGTTTACTGCCCATAGCGTTGATTCTGCTGTGACTCAGAGCAAAGAAGAAGTAAAACTGGCAGCCGCTTTGAAAGGGTGTGTAATTTTGGAAGATGGTGAGTCGGGGTTAATATACCGGTATAAGTGCGAAAGGTGCGGCCACGTTCAGCCGGGTTCAGTTATTATGGCCAGGCGTATACCAAAAGGTTTCAGGCTTCAAAAACATTTCAGATGCGTAAAATGCGGCGCTCAAAATACGGCGGTTATTCAGGGTTAAAAGGCACCGTAACGAAGACTAAATTCTAATGTACAACCAGTTTTTATAACATAACCCCCTTTATAGCAGTACCTGATTTGGCTCAGGCTCACTGCTGTAGGGGGGTTAGTTGTTATGGCTATAAAAAGTACGTTAATGATGAACTTTTAGTTTTCTAAAATCAAGACAGAGGCTTGAGTAAAATTCAAAATGCAAACACTGTGCGATGTTTCGTAGTGTATTATTATGTAAGCATAATGTGTTATAATAATAATATATGAGCGGGAGCGCAGGAACAATTTCTGCGGTTGTATTCGATGGAGTGAGGAGCAGAATGGATTGTTGCCTGCATCTTCGGTATTTATAAAATACTAAACGATCAATGGGAGAGTGAAGCTTGACAGCGAGAAGAATCTGGCTGATGCAAACTGTTATATTGTTATTGACGATGACATCATTCCGAAGAATCTGGACAAGGCTTTTGCAGATGCCGCTAAGAGCGGAGTGCAGATAATCATGGGTTCCAATCAAGATGAATGGAATTATTTTAAGGAGGATTCTGAGGGCGATACCGAAAAAGAAAAATTTGATGCCTGGGTAAAAGATATGGATGCCAAGTACGAGGAAGCCTTCAAAGGTACAAATAAAGAAGGCAAAGCCGCCCTTGAAGAACTGATCAAATACAAAGAGAGCCTTGTACCTGAGGAATATGCAGGTGACAGGAAAGTAAAGGAAGCACTTGCCAAGTCGGGGTTCGTGTCAGAGATGTGGAGATACGAGATTCTTGATTTTGCAGACGATTTCTCGGATGCAGGTGGGGATGTCCGGGTCTATCTGTGGAAGGTTCCTTCGACCAGAGACAATATGTATAAGAGTGCTGTCCATGCGGTTGAATTGGCTTATGTATTCAACAATCTTAAAGAAGACATATACGCAGGAGAGGTGGATCCCCGGACCGCTGCCAAAGTACAGGAGTCGTGGGTGAATTTTGCCAGGACAGGTGATCCCTCTGTGAAAGGGGCCGGGTGGAAGAAATACAACACCAGGACAAGAGACACCATGGTCATAGAAAAGGACAAATGGAAATGTGTTTCCGATCCTTCGAAGAAAGCACGGGAGCTTCTTAAGAAGGCTTACGGAGACGAGCCGTACTATGTATGGTAACTGTAACGAAAGAGAATTGAAGTTACGCATGCAAATCTTGCTGTGATTTTGAAAGATAAGGCGGTAATTATGATTCGTAACGCTGTAAAAGAAGACGCTGAAAAAATTCTTGCAATCTATTCTTACTATGTAAAAAACACTGCAATTTCGTTTGAGCATGACGTGCCGTCGCTGGATGAGTTTCAGGGGCGAATCGTCCGCACGATGGAAAGATATCCCTATCTTGTTTTGGAAGAGAAAGGAGTAATTCTGGGGTATACGTATGCCGGTGTTTTTAAAAACAGGGCCGCGTATGACCATTGCTGTGAGGTTTCCATTTATGTGGAACGCCACGCAAAAGGACGCGGTTACGGCCGAATGCTTTACGAGGCGCTTGAGACTGCGTTAAAAAAGGCGGGCATTCTGAACTTGTACGCCTGTATAGCGGATCCCGTCACCGAGGATGAATATCTGACCAGGAACAGCGAGCATTTTCACAGTCATCTCGGTTATACTAAGGTTGGCCGGTTCCATAACTGCGGATATAAATTCAACCGTTGGTATAATATGATCTGGATGGAGAAGATAATTGGAAAACATCAGAAGAATTGAACCCCCTTTTTCTCTACGAAACCTCAAACCGTGATATACTGGATTACAAAGATATCTCCGTGCTTCTATTAATGGAGGTGACTTCGGATGGCAATCAATAACCAGAAGCTGAAGCTGTTGTATCTCGTCAAGATTTTTACCGAAGATA
>JAEEGH010027166.1_pt1 | contig 11347 bp, 15 predicted proteins | sample 9134181 | NCBI WGS metagenome assembly JAEEGH01 (sample SAMN16246544, study PRJNA631951) | gut metagenome | biome: gut microbiome; feature: rumen; material: DP-attached | host: Bos | place: Iran: Karaj | collected 2018-10 | reverse complement strand
GGGCTATTTGAACATCAGTTCATTGCTGCTCTCCCAGTCAATGATCAGGCGGCGGAAGGCGCTGTACTGCTCCGGCGTGATTTCCGACGGTATGACGACCAGTTCCTTATAGGCAAGCAGTTTGCCTCCTTCTTTTCTGATAACCACTTTGATGCTGCCGACGCCGGGAATTTCGTACTGGATTTTTCTGTCGCCACCCACCAGACGGAGATGTCCGGGCATTTGGATGGTGTACCGGCAGGCATATTGTAAGGCGGGTCCATCACCAAGGAGCGGTTCGCCAATCCAGACGTTGCTTGTGCGTGTCGGAGGCAGGTTGGCCGGTGAATAATAATTGTCAAACGGTGTAGCAGGCAGGGTGTAGTGCAGATATCCGCCCGGCATGGTGTCCGGTTGCAGTATTGTGTCGTAAGTCAAAGGATTTTTTGCGGTAATTCTCCATGGGCACACCAATATGGGATCACCTTTGATACAATCCAAATCGGACATGGTCTTAAGTGCCGGAACCATACGTTCCTTGTCTGTGGCAGTGAGGTCATACCATTCGTTGTCTATCTCCAGTTCCACGACAAATGGTTCTTCTAAAAGGGAAGGCATACTTTCATTCAGTATGCGTGCATCAAAACCGGCTTCGTTCAGCATGGCGGCCAGCAGCCCAAGCTTGTCCAGGGCGGTGCCGCAATTGCTGCGGAACACCTCTGCCGCCGGGGTCATGCGGTAATCAACCCGCGCCAGATCGATTTTGTTCAGCGTGACATAATCCACCACCCAGTCGCGGATGGCGGTCACTGTTTGCAGGTCAGTCTCCCGTTTCAGGGACTGCAGCAGGTTCCGCGCCTCGGGCAGGGCAGTCTCCGCAGTGTACTGTGGCAGGTTTCCAATCTGGAATTCAACGTCATATCTTACGCGGCGCTTCATGTATGGCTCGTTGATTGTCTGCGGCAGGTTGGTGTGCAGCCGCATGGAATCGGGCATGCCCGGGTAGTCCAGCTCGTACCGCTTCACCGGACAGTCCGTTTGCAGGTTGAAGCGTTCGGCCAGCAGGCCGCTTTTACGGTGCAGGGTGTAGTCCAATACAATTATGCAGTTGTATTCCAGCGCGGTGTGCACAATAGCCATTTCCCTGATGCCGTTGTAGCGCCCGCAGTCGGCACAGCCGGAGGGCAGCTGCTTTACAAAGGCGTTCGGCGGCGTGACCACCTTGGAGCCGTCCGGGCGGATGGTATAGCACTCGTTGATGGTCAGCTCCTCAAACGCCGGGTTATACTCAATAAAGGTCTCACCCTTGTCCGCGTAGGCGGTGATTGCACGGTTGCGTAGCAGTTTCAGCTCCTTGCGATAACGGATGTCCATGCTGCCGTCCGCATTGATGGTGTAGCTGCGCCGGATCAGGTTGTATTCGGCATCAGGCTGCGTGGCTGCCTGCATTGTTGCCTGCGTGGGTTCCTGCATTGCAGACTGGTTCTGCGCCCCTACACCCGGCAGCAAGCTCATAAATGCGGCGATGGCGATGATAAAAGCGGCGGTATGTTTCATATTGTTTTTGTTAAGATGTTAAAATGTTACGATGTGAATATGTTAAGGTGTGAAAGTGTGTAAGGTGTTAACTATCTTCTGATTTCAGTAATTCTGATAAATTCTTTTTGTCCTTTTCAATTCTATTTTCTGACACTGACTGTGAAAAAAATGAAGCGGACTAATAAAATAGTTCACATTGTCATCCACGCCAGCACTTTGCGAACAAATACATTCCCCCTTGCCGCTATATAGGATATATGTGCATAAATGCAGCGATTTGTGTTCCGTTGGGGATTTCACAAACACTTCAAATCCTTTCATTGAATCCAGATAGCTGCATTCCCATATTTTGATCTGGTTGACGGTGTCGGAGCGGAAGCGTTCCACAATGGCTTTCAGCCATGGCAGGTCAGTGAGCGGGTTTTCCGTCTGGATAGGCGCTTCGTTTTTGGGAAAATGGTTCGCCAGCCTCACATTGTACAGGATGTTGGAAAACTGGTTCAGGACTTGTCCTGTCCGGGCATCTATATAAACTGTTTCATGCAAAGCTGATGCTTCATGACTTAGGTTCATCTTGTAGGCAATGTGCGGTGACAAATCCAACAAGTCCTTATTCATGCAAATGACAGTCTCTTCATGCACGTGCAGCTTTTTGATAAGGTCTGTGTCCGCATTTTCAGTCACAGCTTGAAGTGTTTCTTTTGCAATGGTTGCTGCTTTATCCTTTGAAATTTTTGGGGTTATTTTAATGTTTGGACATTTTATGCAGGCACCGGATGCATGACAAAGGCTGTCGTGCAGGAAAACCGTCCTTATTTCGGAGCCATCCACCCGTATCCCTTTGTAATACTGATGATACATTTCTCGACGATATCCTTGGTCATCCGTATAGGTGTCCGCAATCCGGAAAGAGTACTTTCCTGACAAATGAAGATGTTTCTTCAGTGCCGTAGCGGTTGGCACATCCTTTTGAAAGCAAGCAGCTCCTTCTTCCTGTGAAATGAACACTGCATTCATTTGGGCAGGGAAATGCCGACCAAGCATGGCAGCACCTGACAACCTGCCATCCGCCGCCTCCTTGTTGGCCCGGCACGCTGTCAGCAGGATGCACGCTATGGCGGTGATTACCCAAATGACGGCGGTATGTTTCATAATGAAATATTTATAATTGATGGTTCTGTTTTTTGAATTTGTATGTTGATAGTGTATATCCGTCAGACACGATTGAGCCGATGTAGGCCAATTGTATGCTGTCATTTGCGAAAATGTTCAGTTTGAACCGGAAAGGGCTGTCTCCCAATTCCGGGTAATACTGGCTGATGATTTGCAAAGTGTCACTGTTGGTGGTGTATGTAGGAAGAATTTTGTCAAACAGGGAACGCACGGGTGTTGTATTGGTTGTTGTTATTGTTGAATCTGTAAAAGATAACTGCAGTTTCCCTTCTTTGTAGTTTTGGTAAACCTCCATATTCTCCCCGCAGATATACCACCACAACAGTGTGTCAGTATAATTGTTGTCGGTGCAAATCCATGTCCCTATAAGCGGATTGGATTTTTGCGCCTCTTTGTTATCCGGTACAGGTTCCTTTTGGCACGCCGTGAACAGGAACAATCCTGTTATCGTGATGAATGTGATTGCTTTCATATAGATGTTTTGCATATTTCTGTTTTTTTTTACGTCCGCCGCACGCGACGGCCCTACCATTTATTTATACAACACCACCGGTGTCACCGCCAACCTCTTCTGGTTCTCCACCGCCTGCCGGAAGGCGGGCCAGTCGGCGGCGTCATAAACCCGTTTGTATAACCGGACCGTTTCCGAAAAATCAAGCCTTCCACCTCCCGAAACCGTAAATTTTGGGACGCCTAAATTATATTTGTATTCGAATGTGGCCGCATCGCCTTTCACCTCTGTCAGATCCGGAGCCTCCATTTTTTCATATTCGTCCGGAAGGGTGATCTGCTCCTCTATATCCACCATCCGCGAGCAGGCGTCGGAGAAGGGCTGTGTGCGCCGTTCCGGGCGGGTGTCGAAACTTAGGTGGCTCATGGCTCGGCTGTAGAAATTGCGTGCCGAAAGCGGTATGAACATCAGCGTGTTATTATCAACGGTAGCGTATTGCGGGATGGAGAAACTGTAGGTGATGCTCACCGGCTGCTCCAAGTAGCGGTCGTTGTCGGTGTGGGTGATCTCCTTTATCTCCGCTCTCGGGTCGATGCGGAGCAGCTCCATTTCAAGGTTGCGCTGCCATTCGGCTGTACGGCAGCTGAAAACACTGCGCACGGCACGGTCGCTCTGCCCCTCAGCAGTTACGGTGATGGTTCCGGAAAGTGTGCCGTCCTTGGCAATGGTGGTGTTGGCGCGGATGCGCACGTAATGGTTTTCCGGCGCGGAGAGCGGCGTGTACATCAGGTCGGCCCCTTCTGGCAGCCCCATCAGGTAGCCCTGCTGCTGCTCTGCGCTTGACCATAATTCGCGCACATTCGGCACCCATGTGGGATCAAGCATTTCATATTGCCCGTTGCGGTGCTGCACTGCGCAGACACTGTGGTTGAACTGGTCGGCAGGAATGCGGTCGATCCGTTCGTGCGCCATGGTCATGGCGGCGTAGGCCTTGAAGCCCGCCGCACGCAGCATGGTGACCAACATGCCAGCCTTGTCCTTGCATACACCGCAGCGGTCGGTGAAGTTCATTTCGGCATTGTGCAGCGTGTAGCCCTCGCCCTGTCCCATGCTGATTCCGGCGTAGCGGATATTGTCGGCCACCCAGTGGGTCAGAATGCTGATGCTGTCCTGCTCACTTTGTGCAGGTTGCAGCAGCTCCCTAACTTTTGCCGTTACCTCCGGTGTGGGGATAAAGCTGCCGTAATCCTCGTTCACCCCGTAGAACCAGATGGATTTCGCCTCCCAGTTCTGCGCGGTGCTCAGCAGCAGTTTCGGCTGCATGTCGTTGTCGGCCAGAGCGTGCGGCTCATGTTTAAGCGGAATGATGTTCCGGGCGGTGAAACTGTATGTTGTCCGGTCGCCACGGGTCACGGAGTCCGTTTTTACCGTGCGGTCGCCCCCGTTGTAGAGGGCAAAGCGCAGCCTTTTGGCGGTCAGCACATCCACACTGTAGTATTTCACATCCACCGGCACGCTGCTCCAGAAGGGGACAATATCGTAAAAATGGCCGCGCATGGGCGGAATGTACCTGTCGTCCTCGCTGCCGTCCTGTAAAAGTGCATAGGTAAATCCCTTACGGTAGGTGGTGTATTCCACCTCATCGCCCGGATCCAGATGACCGATTTCCACCATCTTCTGGCTTGCGCCCCAATAAATCAGACGCGCCGGAGCGATGTAGTCATAGACTTTCAGCGGCAATGCTTCGCTGCCGCCCTTCTTGCGGTGGATGGTGACGCTGCGGAACTCCACATAGGCCGATTGCGGGTCGTAGTCCACCTTCAGTGTGGCCAGTTCCCTGCAGCCGCTGTAGTCGTTGGCGCGGATACGCTGGTGATTGGTCACGTGGCTCAGCCCCGATTCCTCCATCACAACAAAGGTGCTGTCGTAAAGCACCTGCCGATGCTGCGCGGAAGTTATTGCCGCACAGCCAATAAGCACAAGGATAAAAAAGGCTCTTCTCATCTGTCGGATTAATTAGATGAAAATATAACGCATTATTCCCGAAAATGTTTTGCAACGGATGGATTTTTTTCAATGTGCCCCGCTTTCCCTATCCGAAATTTGACTACTTTTGCAATCGTAACTTTAAAACATAATATTTATGGACCAACAAAAAATGAAGGAAATGAATCTTGTTGAAGTTGAGGATGATCTGACGCCGGAGGAAATTCTGTCCGACTGGAAGAAACAGGCAGACAATTACCGGTATGACCCGGACAAGCATGTCCGTCACTATCCGCTTGAACATTTTATACAGTCACTGAAACAGGCCGTCCTCGAGCAGATATGACCGTTAAGATTGTTCGCGTAAGTGCATCGGCATACGTGGACATTGGCAACATTGCACGGTTTATTGTCAGCGTGTCGCGTCTTTCTCACGCTGAACGTTATGTGGATGAAATAAATGAAGAATTAAAATCGCTGGGGTTTCTTGCAACGGTTATTCCGGAAACAGCATACAGTTATCCGAAACGATTTCATCCAAAGGCGAAAATGATGAAGATGCACAAAAAACCGTTGTGTGCCATATTCCACATCGAAGGGGATTACGTCATTGTGGACAGAATTCTGCCCGCAGCAATGGTTGCGTATTGAACTTTTTTCTTGTGACCACGCTATACATATCTGGAAAATGACTACTTTTGCAATCGTAATTTTAAAACATAATATTTATGGACCAACAAAAAATGAAGGAAATGAATCTTGTTGAAGTTGAGGATGATCTGACGCCGGAGCAGCGTGCCTATTGGGAGGCCTCCATTGAGCGGGATTTGCGGGAAATCGCAGAGGGCAAGCCGCAGGAGTATATCTCATTGGAGCAGTTTGGTGAAGAATTAAGAGCTTCAATCCGACGCAGACTATGACACAAAAGAAAGTAATTGTCTCTGATTGCGTCAGACGTGATTTGGAGATCATTACCGATATGGTCATGCAGATGACCTCTGCGGATTTTGCGGAACGCTATGCGCGGCGGATAGAGGCGGAGATATCCAAGTTGAGTTATATGGCTATGGTTCTTCCCCGATGCAGGTGGCTTTTGCCGCTGCACTATCATCCTGAGGCCAAGACCATGCCTGTCGGCAAACGCAAACTGACGGTGATTTTCCACATAGAGGGAGATTACGTCATTGTGGATAAAATCCTGCCGTCGGCGATGGTCATGTACTGATTTTTTTTCGAGCCCCCGCTTTCCCTATCCGGATTTTGACTACTTTTGCGAAAAATCTAATTCATGAGTTGATGATGAAAAGGAAGAAGCTGATATATTACTTGATCCGGATAGCTGCTGCAATAGGTGTTTTTTTCCCATTGGAAATAATTGCAATTCTGATAACTAATTTATTCATTTTCCCCAATGATATTATTGGCACCTACTTTGAGGTGCCGGCTCCGAATAACTACAAGATCGCAATGTTCGACACTGCATATATTGAGGGTAATGATGGTTCATTGGCACTTGGCGGAGTGGATTCGTTACAGGTTGTGAAGGAATATGTCATTGGGAAAAAGTATGGCGCCGGTTATTTCCGCTTAGACACCAGAACCGGACAATGCGAGAAATATGCCTCAAGGGAGGATTTGAAGCAGGTGTGCGGAAGCGACAGGATCAAATTGCGCACGCTGTACGACTACTATTGGTGGCACCGTTTGCCTGCCGATGTCTTGATAGACATCTCCCTTCTGCTCATTTCGTGGTTTGTTGGAGGACTGTTCTGCCGGAGATTTGCATTTTTGTTGGACAAATAGTTTCTTCTGTTATGAAAACATCCTATATCATCAGATTAATTTCGCCGTGGAGGTTAGTTTTGACAAACATGTTTGGCTGTGTTATTATGATTTTTCTTATGTTTGTCTGTGATATAGATTTTCCGGAATGGCTGGTGATTAGTGGTTTCACCATATTATTGCTTGTTTATTTCTACTTGACGGCACATTACGCTGCAACAGCTGAAGTGGAATTCAAGATGGATGAAAAGGAATTCCGTTTTTGCTTAACAAAACCTTTTTTGTTGCAGAGAAACGGATTGGGAGACAGATTCGCCTGGGAGGAAATAAAGAGTTTCAAGTTCAAAAAAGACAGGAACTACTACATGTTCTATTTATATATGAAAGATGGAAGCAAAATGCGTTTTTACAAATACAGGTCGTTGAGAGAATCCAATGATGATTTCTATGCCTTCTATGCGGATTTCAACGATTGTTATAGCAAATACATCAGTTGATTTTTTTCCGCAATTCCACCTTCCCTATCCGAATTTTGACTACTTTTGCAGTTGTAATTATAAAACAATATATATATGGATCAACAAAAAATGAAAGAAATGAATGTCGTTGAAGTTGAGGACGATCTGACTCCTGAGGAGCGTGCCTATTGGGAGGCCTCCATCGAGCGGGATTTGCGCGAAATTGCTGAAGGCAAGCCGCAGGAGTATTATCCTATCGAAGATTTGAGGAAACGGATGCTTGATTCTCTGTCGAAGTTGTATGCGTGAATATAATGTGGTTTACTCGGCACGTGTCCGCAGGGAGATTGACGAGTTGACCAGATGGGTGTCACAGCTGCATACTGAAAGTTTTGCCAGGCGATATATCAACAGCATCCTTGATGAGATAGAGAAGCTTTCCTATCTTGCCGGGGTGCTGCCTCCAAGCCGATACATGATGCCGCTGCACTATCATCCGAAGGCCAAGACCATGCCTGTCGGTAAGCGCAAACTGACGGTGATTTTTCACATTGAAGGTGATTACGTCATTGTGGATAAAATCCTGCCGTCGGCGATGGTCACGTACTGATGTTGTTACTTCTTTGCGGTGAACCGGACGGTTTGCGGTCAGGTCTATCTTCTATAATATATACTGGTGCGGCTGCAAATCGCAATATTCATCCACTTTGCATGGCAGTTTCCATATTTGGTGAAGATTTTCTCGGTGCTGCCGTACTGGCGGATATAATCCCCGTTGAGCCATGTGGCGAAGCAGGTGATGGAGGCGGCCCCATTGTCCCGGTAGTTCAAAATGTCGCGCCGGCATTCATCCGGATTGAATGGCAGCGGAACCAGCGCATGCCGTTTCCAGCGGGCGTACATCGATTCGTCCAGCCAGTATTCCAGAATGTGCTGCGAGTATGGCGGAAAGGCCAGCAGGTTTTCCTGCAGGTGCCGTGTGGAGGTGCTGTCCAATGGATATGCGTAATCCCGGAGGATGGGGGCGAATTCCAGAAAGATCCCTTCCGTTGCCTGCACCTTTACAGGAGCGGGCTGCGTCTGATGGTAGGCGAGGTGGGCGAGTGTCGCCTTCCGGTCGTATTCACGTAGCATGGCAAGCAGCCGCTTTTCGTACATCAGCGACTGCTCCGAAGGGGAGTACTGCCGGCATTTTTCACAGTGGCAGAATTTCCCCTGCTTGTCGTCCGGCCAGAAAAAGTATCGGTGTGTGGTGGGCTTCATCCAGCGCAGCATGGCTTCCAGTTGCGGCCGCATCGCCTCCACCGCCTCCGCATTTGAAAAGCAGAAGTTGTAGTCCGCTATCCGCTGCCCGTTGCTGTCCATGCGGAAATATTCCGGATGCGTGGCAAAGAGTTCGCGTGGCAGCAGGTGCTGCAGCGCGTGCAGTTCGTACTCGACCTTAACGCCGTTCCTCCGGCAGAGCCGCAGAAATTTCTTGCCGGTGCGGCTTTTGACAAATGCCTCAAGCGTGTCCAGCGGGTCGTTGGAGGTGGCGGCATGCAGCCCTATCAGGTTGATTTTGCTCTGCCGTATGCGTTTTTTCCATTCCTTCAGGCCGACCGATGTGATATCGTTCGGATAAACCACCACGCCGCGGTATTCCGGCCTTTCGTTCATGGTGCAGCGGAACAGCACGCCCGGCTTGTGGAAGTCCGGCTCCTTGTCGGATGTTCGGATAAATGAATACCAGTGTACACTTCCGTCCTTTTTGAAGTCATCCTGGAAGATGCCCATCCAAAATCCGTTCTTAAGGTCACAGCCAAGTGCCCGTTCCAGCTCACTGCACGTTATGCTGCCTTTAATCCGGTATCCCCATGGGGTTATCTGCGCATGAACAACCAATGTCTTGAAATTCCAGCTGTAGTCAAACTGGCGGTAATAGTTTGCCTTGTAGTCCAGTACACGTCCCTTCGGGTCTATTTCAGCGCAGTAGTATTCCCGCATGTTGCGCTTGGGTGAGAAAAATATCTCCACACGGTCCTCAGGCTCCACATCTGCCTCCGTGGCGAATGGTTCGGTAAGGGTGAGGGTGGAGTCGGCCACTTCGAACCAAAAGTGAAAAATGCCGCCGATACGGTGGCAGCCGAAACGGTTGTTGTTGTCCAAACCGTCCCAGGGAGCATGGAAGTGCAGCACCTCAAGGCCACTGCCGACATCAATGGATTTCTGCGCCTGCAATGTGAAGCTGAAGGCGCATGCCAGCACTAACAAAAAACATTTTTTCATATACCTTTTTTGTTGTATTCGTCAAGTTTCCGCAATACCATTTCCACCTTGCGTTCCATTTCCAGGCATCCGTCAATGCGGATGAGGTTGAAGCCGTTTTTCTCCATGTGCCGGAACCATGTCTCCTGACGCTTGGCGAACTGGTGGATGGCGGTGTTCAGTTTTCCGACCATCTCCTCATACGCTATCTCTCCGCAAAGGTATAGCGTAATCCATTTATATTCCAATCCGTAGTAGGTGAGCTGTTCCGGTTTCAGCCCTTTGTCCAACAGCTGCTGCACCTCTTCAACCATTCCGGTCTCAAGCCGTTGGTGCAGCCTTCGTGTAATCCGTTCCCGCAGCAGCGGACGCGGATAGTCCATGTAAAAAAGCAGATGTTCCGGACGTTCTTCCTCCTGTTTTAGTCCGTGTTCGTGGTAGTAGGCCTGTATCTCCAACGCCCGCAGCAGCCGCTCCCGCGTTTCAGTGTCGGTGTGGTTGTGCAGCCGGATGTATTGCTGAAGCATTTCTGTAAGCTCTTCCATACTTTTGCCTGAGAGCTGTTCCCGTAGCGTTTCGTTGCGCGGAACCTCATGCAGCGTGTAGTTTTTCAGGACCGCTTCGATGTACATGCCGCTTCCGCCACAAAGCACCGCCGGAGTTCCGGCCTCCTGCAGCATCTTGTATGTCTTGTCGAAATCGCGGCGGTATTCAAACACATTGTATTCTTCTCCAGCATCCAGTATGTCTATAAGGTAGTGGGGGACAGGCTCGCCATCCACGGTGTATTCCTCCAGATCCTTTCCTGTGCCGATGTCCATGCCCCGGTACACCTGCCGCGAATCCGCGCTGATAACCGCCCCGTGGATTCGGTGCGCAACCTCCGCCGCCAGGCGTGTCTTTCCTGTGGCGGTCGGTCCTGCGATGCAGATAAGGGGTCTATTGTCCATTTCTCTTACGATATTCCTTCAGACGTCCGATAATCATGTTTGCAATCTCATTATCGTCGGCTTTGACAAGAGTGTAGTATGAAAAGGAGCAGTAGCACATGAAATCCTCCAGGTCAGCACCCTCAAGTCCGCTCAACCTTGAGACAATTTCAGGATTGTATTTCGCGCTCAACCTGTTCACTTCATCTTCATGCTGTACCAGATACTGGTACATGCGGTCGAGTTTTGCTTTACGGCTGAATGTGTTGTAAAGGTATGAGATTGGATGCCCGCTGTACAGGTGCGGGGCTGGATTTGCCGTGGCATCAGCCTTTTCAGTTTCGTTCAGTGTAATTGCGTTCTCCATTGAATTCGCTGTTTTGGCCACATCCTCAAGGAATATCGGGTAGGGTTTGAACGCATATACTGTTGTGCCTTTCAGCAGAATGCTTTGCATTGTCATTTGAATGTGGTGCCGTCCTTTCCCTGTTTTGAACGTGTCATTCATTATTATGTGGTACACGGCGTATCCGACATGGGTTATGACGAGTGTGTCGTTGTCTTTTATGAGCATTGCGAAATTGCCCTTTTCATTGGAAAAGGTGGCCACGCCCGTGCTTATGTTGTGGATGCAGGCGTTTTCCATCGGTGTTCCCTGCTGGCTGTCGGTGATATTCCCCTTGAACACCCAGCTGTTTTGGGCGTGGGGCAGCACCGTGTGGAGCAGGAGCCATACTATGATGATGAATTTTCGCATACCATTCTAACGCCTATACATTATAATTATTGTATTGCGTAAAAAA
>JAEEGH010027160.1_pt1 | contig 11348 bp, 14 predicted proteins | sample 9134181 | NCBI WGS metagenome assembly JAEEGH01 (sample SAMN16246544, study PRJNA631951) | gut metagenome | biome: gut microbiome; feature: rumen; material: DP-attached | host: Bos | place: Iran: Karaj | collected 2018-10 | reverse complement strand
AATGGCCTTTTCTATCTTGTCAATCTCTAAGGAGATAATTTCACTCAGCTCCTCTGCAGACGGATACCGTTGCTGCTTCTGGATGAATTCATTCGTGGCATTCTTGATCTTATTACTGATGGCTATCTGGCTCTGAGGCCTGCGAACCATGTTGCTATATTCAGCTATTGCCTGGAGAATACTTTGACGTATCCACCAGATTGCATAGGAGATAAACTTGAAGCCGCGAGTCTCGTCAAACTTGTCTGCCGCAGTGATGAGGCCGAGATTGCCTTCATTAATAAGATCTGCCAGTGGTACACCTTGATGCTGATACTGCTTGGCAACAGAAACAACGAAGCGTAGGTTGGCTGTCACAAGCTTCTCTTTTGCTTTATCTCCTTTCTTACCACCCTTCTTGATAATCTGGGCGAGCTCAACCTCCTGCTCTGGTGTAATCATAGGCACTCGGCTGATTTCAACAAGATATCTGTCAAGAGACTCCTCAGAGCGATTGGTATAGTTCTTATTAATCTTAAATTGTTTCATTTTTAAATGATCTATTGTGTGTGTGATAATGGTTTCAAGCGTAAATATATGAATCTCTCTTTCAATAAAAAAGATAGTTATATGTATGATTTAAATATAATATAAGACTCTGAGATGTATTTTTGTCGTTGAGAATATACTGATTCACTGAAAATTAATAAAAATAATATAGATATGATTAAAGGTAAGAAAATGAGAAAGCCACTTCGAAGGTTGAAAATACAAGAAGAGGCAGAGGTGGAACAGGAACTGACTCCAGACTTTATTGATGAGAATGAAGAACTGACATTGTTGTCGTCAGTGAACATAATTGTGACTCTTGCTGAGAATTCTGAGTTGAATGCTGTCTTTTTTGAAAAGGCTGACCGTTTTATTTCCTACCTCTCAGAACGTCAGGGAATCACAAAGATGCAGGCTGTGCTTCTGTCTCTTTTCATAGAGTCGAGTGCCGCAGGCAACAAATCCGACTTCTCGGATGTCGCTCGCTACCTTGATTGTAACAACGTTCAGGTGCTACAGTACAAAGGTGAGGTGGATGATTTGGTGAGGAAAGGTATGCTTCGTATGATTAAAAATAATATGAACTGCAGTTATGACTATGCCGTTTCTCAGGCGCTTATTGAAAGCTTGGCCAAGAACGAACCGTTCCAGCGTAAGTCATACAAGGATGCCTCTGGAATCCAGTTCTTCCAGCATTTCTATGATATCACTCATCTCCGTCATGAGGATGAACTTTCATCAGAACTGATGTTTGAGGAAATAGAACGACTGATGGATGAGAACCCGAATCTTCCGTATGTGAAAGCACTTCGCTCCATCGGAATGTCGGTCGCAAATGAAGCTGTGATCACTCATATGTGCCGCCATCTGGTGCTGGGTGGAACAGTTAGCCTCCCTATGAGTCATCTGGTTTTCTTATTTGATGCCCAGCATCAGAAGTATAACTTTGATAGGTCAATGGTGGAAGGAAGTAACTATTTGATTCGAGAAGGATGGGTGGAAAATGCTTTCTCTGAGGGCTTTAAAGATAGGGACGAATATCAATTGACAGCTAAAGCACGAGAGGTGCTACTCCAAGAGTTTGATATCAAACAGCCTGAAAGTAAAGGTTGTGACGTGGTACATAGTGATGGTATTATAACCAAAGAACTGTTCTTTAACGACGAGGTCATGCACCAACTTGAAGGGCTGGCTGAGTTGCTTGATGAGGGGCATTATATGAGTATATGTAACCGCCTGAAGGAAAAAGGACGGCGTCAGGGCTTTGCCTGTCTGTTCTATGGCGAACCTGGCACAGGAAAGACTGAGAGTGTGCTCCAGATGGCCAAAAAGACTGGCCGTGATATCATGCAGGTGAATATCTCGCAGGTGAAGAGTATGTGGGTAGGCGAGAGCGAGAAGAATATCAAAGCTATTTTTGACCGCTATCGTGCTGTCGCTAAGAATTCCAAGAAAGTTCCTATCCTTCTTTTCAATGAGGCAGATGCTGTCATCGGTAAACGAAAGGAAGGTGCTGAGCGTTCTGTTGACAAGATGGAGAATTCTATCCAGAACATCATTCTACAAGAGATGGAATCGCTGGATGGTATTATGATCGCCACAACAAATTTGGTACAGAACATGGATGATGCCTTCGAGCGACGCTTCCTCTACAAAGTGAAATTTGAGAAACCCGAATTGGCTCAACGAACCAAAATCTGGAGGTCTATGCTACCGGAACTCACAAGTGATGCTGCTACCCGACTGGCATCTGCATATGACTTCAGCGGAGGACAGATTGAGAATATTACCCGTAAATGTGATATTGAGAGTATCCTCTATGGTGATGATTACGTAACTGAAGAGAAGATAGAGCAGTACTGCCGCGAGGAAAAAATCGTGAAAAAGGGTAGTGCTCGTATAGGTTTTGTCTAAAATAACGTGCGGTATGATAACATTTAGGAATGTCACGGAAACAGATGAACTGCTAAATTCCCAAATTGAGGAGTTGAACAGAAAGGTGTTTCCTTCCTCAGAAACAACTGCGAATCTCCATTTTCTAGCAGGGTTATATAAGGGAGCATCTGTGGACTTTATTGCAGTTGAGGATGATGATGTGTTTGTAGGCTATACTTATGTGATAAACTTCTTTCAAGGTTCTTTCATTTATTACCTAGCCATTGAACCAGAGTATCAGAGTAAAGGCTATGGAACAGCATTACTTAAGCATCTACGGGAGATTCAAGGCAATCGCCCCATAGTTCTAACTATCTTTACACCTGACCCGGACAATGATGACTATGAGGAATGTCTCAGAAGAAAATGGTTCTATGTAAAAAACGGCTATATCGATCAAAAGATACCATATCCAGATGAAGATTATCATCGATACGATATTCATATGAACGGTGTTGGAATCGGTTATATCGAACTGATGGCCATGCTTAATAAGGTCAATATGTTTATTAATTCACTTATCTGCAATGGAAGGTATAATTTATAGAAACCTATATGATGAGGACGGAGCTATCATATCCCTTGACGGAAAGACTCTTTTAAAGGTTCCAGATGTCTCACGATATCGAGTCCCAGAAGGTGTTGAGGAAATTGATATTAAGGCTTTTAAGGATCGACCCAATCTCAGAGAGATTGACATCCCATATACTGTTGAATGGTATACGGATTATCCCATGAGCAATGATGCCATGCGTTATGCTCCAAAGGGACTGAAGGTAAATTACTGGAACTGGCCTTATCCTGAGAATTGCATTCGTAGTGATGAATTGGAGGATGAAATTGCCAATGGCTTTGTAGATGAGTTTGGGGCAGTATATAGTAAAGACGGGAAACGGCTTTTAAAATGTGCAGACGTTAAGAACTACAAGATAAGGGAAGGAACAGAAACGGTTGACAAACTGGCTTTTATTGGTTGTGATAAGCTTGAATGCCTATACATACCATATACCTGCCCAGAAGAATCGTTTGATGCTATATTGGGAGGAACAGACACTGTAGGGGCTATTAGCTTTTGGGACAAGCCGTATGTTCCAGAGGAATTGGATCCCAATGAATCATGGTCTGATGACGAGGTGTACATTGATGATAAAAATGTGGTCTACAGCATGGATAGAAAGCGTCTGCTTTATGCCCGTAGTGGCTTTACGGATAATGAATATGTCGTTCCTGATGGGACACTAACTATCTGCGACCAAGCCTTTTTGTTTCATGAGGATTACTTAGTATTATCTGTCCCTGCATCCATAAAAGTCATAGGTGATGACGTATTTGGTAAGGAAGGAGGTAAAATTGTTTTCAGAGTCAAGTGATTTTCCTTACAAACCCTTGTCCCTACCTTCCCCCTACCAACGACCTTGCCAGCCCCTTTCTTGTTCCTTGCTACAAAATCGGCTAAAATATACCTTTGGCAAGTAAAAATACTTGTCAAAGGCATTAAATTGCTATCAGATTCTTAATTGAGAATGCCCTTGTTACGCTTGGGCTTGTGACGGATGTCCATGTCGGCCATGCCGGTTGGCATCGAGCCGTTGGCAACACCTTGTTCGCCACCGATAAGGCCCCAGTAGAACACCTCGGCAGCAGCCTTGTCGTCAGCAGCGGTTACAATGTCGTTGGCCAACTTGTCGCCCATCAACGACTTCTTGGCGGCTTGATAGACCATCTTTGCATTATCGCGTGAACTGATCATACCCTTGCGGTTCACGTTTTTGCCAGGCATCATCATGGCGAACAGACCCGTCATGAACACGCCGAAGGCCGTCTCTTCTTTCTCACGACAGAAGCGCAGCGTGTCGCCAGTGGCCAGCTTTTCCACCACATCGACGAAGTTCCTTCGCAACTCTGCAACATGCTCCTCGCCCTTGGCACATTCCTCATCGCTCACGTACATCCGCTTGGGCTTCTTCGTCCAAGGCATTGGTCCGTCGGCCTCACGCAGTCTGGTACGCTCTGCGCTAACATTCAGCACCGTCTCGTGGCGGTTCATGGCATTCACAAAGCGGAGGTTCTTGCGTTCGTCCTTGCCCAACCACTTCATCAAGTCCTTGGCCGGGGTATTAAAGAAGTATAGTCCGAACAGGGTAGCATAGGCCGTCTGCAGGATGTCCTCTTCCCACTCTTCGTAGGGAACATTATCGGGCCACTCAAAACTTTCGTCAAGTCCCTTCTCCACGGCATTCTTAGCCGGAGTGCGGAAGCGGATGAGCTCGAGCAGGTTGATGTCTGGATCTTTTTTGTAAAGCTCGATGGGGTTCTTGAACTCCTCATTGGAGGGCGTTTCAAGTTCTTCAGCGAAACGGCTCAGGCACCACGAGATAAACCTGAAGAGATTGTTCTCACCGTCTGGTTTGGTACATTGCTCAGCCAGTATATGATACTCGCTAATCATGTGAATCAATACGAATGTGATTCTTGCTTCGCGGTCGCTTATCTTGGCGGCTGCATTCACCTGGCGTTTCATTTCAGCCAGTACTTCTTTATTTTGATAGTCCTTAATCATATTTCTTTATTTTGAATAGTCTATTACTCTGAACTAATTGCCTATTTGGGGCTTCATATTCCTCCGATGCTCTTCAAAGCTTTTGATCTCAGCATCCAGACCTTTCTCCATGATGGTTGTAGTGACATAGCCGACATAGCTTGCCTTCTCAATAGGACTCCAATCGCTTATCTTGCCCCAATAGGCAATCAGTAATGCTACAGACTCTGCGAATATATCCAGTTCCTCCGTTGGCTCCAACTTGCAACTGTTTATGGCCTCGTTGAGCTTATCAGCCAACATCCCGACTTTTTCACGCTTGGTCAAAGCCTTCTCTTTCTTCTTATCCATAAATATCTCCGCTACCAGTTGAAACCATACCTGTAATGTGCTTGCAATGAACGTCACCAGAACCGGTGTTGACGTTAGTTGCTGTGTCACACTTCACATCACCACTGCCAGTACGAACGTTCTGAACAGTGCCGTTCACAGTGACATCCCCGCTTGTAGTAGCCAAGTTCTGCACATTACCGTTTATCTCGATGCTTATGACATTACTGTCTTCATACTCTCCTCCGATGGTGTCCCAATCGACGGCCTTTCCGTCGGCATACCAGCGTCCATCAATCTTCTCGATGATTTCACCCTTGATGGTATATGTCTTACCGCCTCGCTTGATATTGACGGAACCGCCCTTGATGATAGTACGCTTTCCTGTCGAAATCGTCCGTGTGCCTGCACCATGAATGATCGTCTCGCCGCCTGTATAATCATTCTTGATATTGAAGCTGCTATGACTCTTTCTGTTTCCAGAGGTAGTATGATTCCCGTAGACGTTCTCTTGGTGCTCAACAACCTCATTGACTATATCGACAACGCCTTTGGGATTGCCTTTGCGGTTTACTATATTACAGTCTATATTGGCTAAGCCGAATACTTCAAGCATTTCTTTGGCTGAATCATTAAGCGCATCTGAAACTTTACGTTCTACTTCTTGGATAGTATCAGCCATATTCTCTTTCTGCTCTTGTTTCGGCAGATCGGCCTCCTGACCATCTACGAACCATACACCATCTTTGCGCTCAACAAGTTTGCCTGTCAGTCGGTATTCCTTGCCGTTGATCCGCAGGCTGATGTCTGCATCCTCATAACGGACATCCTTGTCATCCATAAGGGTAACTATAGCACCATTGTAGGTGCTTGTTCCGAACCTATTACGTGTCGTTCCCTGGTGTACAATCATCACACCGTCTTTCTTTTTCTGTTCTTCTACCCACTCTTTGAGTGGCTTACCTTGTATGTTTATGCTCATATAATACCTATTTCTGAAAACAGACGCAAAGTTACTAAAAATTCTCGAGACTATAGCTAAATAATCGATTTAACTTTTGATTTTAACTATTAATAGCCAATCTATTTGCTATTCTTGATTTTTTCTCTTTTCTATATCCATCTTCCCCCTGCTATGTCGCCTTTCATACCTTGGCATGGCCATCGGGTTCTTTACGAATTTCTTGGTGCAAAGGTAGCAAGCCCCTATGACATGGAAAGTACCGCGATGCTATTTCAGGAGAAAGTTCTAACGGATGCTCCGCGAATTTTCTGCTGAAATTCCTTGCCGTAGTCATCTGCTTGGGCTTGCTCTTTTACGCACAAAGAAATGTCTAAACCCAATAGGTCATGCCGATGAATAAAAAAAAGCTCCTCCGCAGGAGATGGACTTAAAAAGAAAGTCTGCCCCGCCAGGAAGTCCGATAAAATTCAAGTTTCACAACAAAATACAAGCATTATGCACGCAAAAGTTTATCAAATCACAAAGCGCAGAGTGGACAAAGAGAACTACCTCAACGAGAACACTCTGACACAGGGAGATAGCAGCGATTACGACTATTGCTCTGAAATCTCCGAGGAAGAAAGGGCTGAATCGATTGACACCTTAGTCAACAACATTCTCCCCAAAGGTATGTTCACCCTCATTGGTAGCGATGAGCTTGTCTTCAATGGCGGTACCCCCGACTGGATTCACAAGTGGGTAGATGCCATCCACAAGAAATCTGAGGAGGTCAATGTCATGAACGTTACCCATTGGATAGGTGCTGCCTACCAACTACAGAAGGTTATCAACAACCCTCTTGCCACTGACTCGCACTTCTATCTGTCTGAGGACACGACCCAGACGTATGGCGAGCCATCTGCTGAGTTAATGCGAATGGTTTGCCGACTCAAAATAGGCGAACGACTCTATATCGGTGGGATTATTGATTATCATTTTTAATAGCTATGATGAGACTTATGAGTAAGGAGTTAGCGGAATCTCTTGAAAAATATCCGCTTTACAGTCAGGACGGCAAGAAAGCTGATGCCGTAGTAGTTGCCAAGTATTTCTTCCCGTTAACCGCCCTCACATGGTACGTTACCGAAGGGCGCAAGGAGGACGAAGACTACCTTTTCTTCGGTCTGGTAGTCGGTACGGACACAAGCGCAGAAATGGGCTATTTCTCTCTTTCGCAATTGATGGATTTGAATGTCTGCGGTCTGAAAGTGGAGCGCGACATGTATTTCAAACCCAAGAAACTTGGTGAGATCTGCAACAAGTCCGTAAGGGAGTACGTCAACCATTATTTCAAGAAAGATTAATCTGTTTTGTTCACGCACCCCGAACGTCGGACAACCGGCCAAGGGGTGCTTAATCAGACTCAAAGACATGAATGTAAGAGTACATATCGCCATCATGAGCCACCTGTCAGACGCACAGGCGATGCTTGACTTCGGCTTGAAGAAGGAGGCAAATAGTGAAATCAACCTCGCCAAAGCAATCCTTTTAGCCCATCCCAATACTGAAGAATGGACTACGGAAGAGGAATTGAACGAGATAGCAATTAAGGTCAAGAATTGATAAACTAAATAAAATACAAGCATTATGAACATTTTCACAGAAAACGCAGATTTCTATCCAACACCCAAGGAAGTTATCGAGCAAATGATGATGGGTGAGAACATTGTAGGTAAAACGGTTTTGGAACCATCAGCAGGAAAGGGAAACATCGTGGATTGGCTGAAAGAGAACGGAGCGGCACGGGTTATCGCTTGCGAGAAAGACCCGAACATCCGCAAGTTGCTCAACGGCAAGTGTGAGATTATCGCCAACGACTTTCTGACCGTGACATCCGAACAGGTGAGCCATATTGACTATATTGTGATGAACCCACCTTTTAGTGAGGGAGCCAAGCACATCCTACATGCTTTTGAGATTGCCCCTGCAGGCTGTACCATCGTAGCCCTCTGCAATGACAGCAACCTTGAAAGAGGCTGGTCATACGAGAAAAACAAGCAACTCATAGAGACCGTAGAACTATACGGCCAGCGTCAATATCTGGGTAATGTGTTCAAGACGGCTGAACGACAGACAGATGTATATGTGTCCCTAATCAAGCTCTATAAGGAGGGCGAAGGAGAGAATGAATTTGACGGTTATTACTTCTCACAGATTGACGAAGACACGGCCAATATGAACCAAAGGGAAGGTATTATGCAGTACAATATTGTGCGCGACCTTGTAAACCGCTACGTTTCAGCCGTGAAGCTTTTCGACGAGACACTTGCAGCGGCCAATAAGATTAACGAAGTTGCCAGATACCCGGAAGATAGCGAGTATGACTACATCCCTATCAAGTTTGGCACTATCAAAGGCGGCTATAGCGGTGAAGCCATTACCGTAAGCCATCAGCAGTACAAGAGGGAATTGCAGAAATACTATTGGCACATCATCTTCAAGAAGTTGAACATGGAGAAGTACGCCACCAAGCACCTCAGAGAACAAATCAACAAGTTCATTGAGCAGCAAACCAATGTGCCTTTCACAATGGGCAATATCTACCGTGTCATTGATATGGTAATTCAAACCAATGGCCAGCGTATGCAGAAGGCTCTGGTGGAAGCCTTTGACCTTATTTGTTCTTTCTCCGCAGAGAACACAACGGCAGGTGAAAAGTGGAAAACCAACGCAAACTACATGGTAAACCGTAAGTTCATTGTTCCCTATATGTGCAAGGGCTACCATGATAGATACGTCTGCCACGGTAGTAGCTACTGCACGAAGAACGGCAAGGAAGCTTACCCCACCGTCCAGCTGGAGGGCTACAATGTGGAGCAATTAGAGGATGTTTGCAAAGCTCTATGCTATATCACAGGCACTAACTATGACCATGTAGCAAGTCTCTATCGGCATCATGACAGAGAGGAATGGGGCGAATGGTTTGTATGGGGCTTCTTCAAATGCAAGGCATACAAGAAAGGTACGATGCACTTTGAGTTCCTTGATGAAGATGTCTGGTTTAAGTTCAACTATGAGGTAGCCAAGCTCAAAGGATGGGCTTTGCCTAAAAAGTCAGATTGCAAACAGGCAGCATAATGATCAATTAAGCTAAATATCAATATGGCACACAGAATGAAGATGGAAACCCACGACATCCCCGAATGGGCGATTTATTACCTTGCATACGGGGAATGTGATGGTCTGACAGAGGACGAGGTGGATATGCTGACAGCGTTTATTGAGTTCAACTTCCCGATGGGCTACACCATGGAAGTGCAGTGGGACAACTACAACGAGTTCGACACGCATCCGGCCTTCGGAATGCCGACAAAGACCTATCAGGTGGATTTCTATACCCACTAAGGCAGGTGGAGAATCAGGTCAAGAAAAGGCCTGATTTCTCCATTTATTCTTGATTTCAGACTATTATTTCATTATTTTTTCGTAATTTTGCAGCCATTATGATGACATATGCAGAAGCTTGTATAAGAGAAAGACAGGAGAACGTCACGGAGGATTTCATCCGTGGCGCAGTTTGGGCTATCATGAAGGTGTATGAGCTTGTTCCATACGACCGGACAAAGTCCTATAAAGAACGTATCGACATGATTTTGGATCTGGAGAAGACCTTCCCAGACTATATCGCCGCAGAGAAGGAATCCTTCGAGTTCAACCGGGGAGCAACACATGGACTGGAGTCTTTTGCACTCCGGGTAGCCAAAGATGAACACTTGGATTATGGCGACCGCTTGACTATTATTGGAAGCTATGGTGTTGACTACATCGCGGAAGAAGAGGACGCTCTTCAGATGTATCAGGAAGAGTTCCCTGAAGGTGAGGAAAAAGAGATCTCCATCCAGAACATTACCAAAAAGTTAGAATGGGCTAAGAACATTGAGAAGAACAAAAGCTGGTAGTTTTCTACCGGCTTTTTTCCAATCTTTTACGAATGACGTTACCATTCTGCTATTTGTTGTCTGTCGCTTTGGCAGCGACTTTGACTTCTGACTTAGAATCGCTGCAACTTGTTGTAAAGCCAATTTTTCGGCCACAATTCTCTTTGTGCTCAACAATGGAATAGTTGACAATCTCTGTAGTAAGATCAATAGTTTCAGTCATTTCAGCAAAATGTTCACCAAATAGATCAAGCATCATCTTTTTATTTGTAAAATAGAATGATGTATTTATTTTGATACCATTGTTAAAAGCATACACTTTACAATGATTTTCAAGATCAGTATTGGCTTTATCAGCAATATAAGTTTTATCGCTTATACCCAAAGAATTATAGTCATCTATATCTTCATCAAATAAAATTATGCATTCAGCATAATTGTTATGTTGACAAAAAGATACCTTATATTGGTGTTTTTCATATTCAATATAACATAAGCCATCTTCTATATTGCATTTCAATCCTTCTTTAAAGAGAAAGTCTGATAATACCATTCGCATTTTAAATGGATTCCGCGTAAATGACATGCTTTTCCAAAAGCCTTTAACCTGGTTGAATTTACAAATACTCATAATATAACAAATTAATATAGCAATCAGACAAATTTCAGTTACAGTTTAGTGTAAAACTGAAGAGTTATATTTCACTCCTCAGTTTTCTATATAAATATGAATCCTTCCATCGGTCAATTTCATAAGCGCGATTAACCGCTTGTGGGTGAGAATAGAATGCAATACGGCAATTCTGTTGTATCTTGTTCCATAGAGAATTATTCTCATGGCTATGATACTCTCTCGCTTGACGTACTAGCTGATAGGAGTCACGTCCAATATCAGATAGGCCACATGCCATTTTCATTGTCATGCGTTGAAACGTTTCCTCCCCCATCGTGGCAGCAGCACATCTATCAGCAGAAAACTCGCTTCGACGTGACCAATACTGAAGTGCTAAATATACAGGTCCAGATAAAGAATAAGATATTATCCCAAACTTTTCCCCTAATTCATGCAAAACCTGAACAACACTATCATAGAGAACATGTTTACATAGTATATGTCCACATTCATGAGCCATAA
>JAEEGH010027158.1_pt1 | contig 11349 bp, 6 predicted proteins | sample 9134181 | NCBI WGS metagenome assembly JAEEGH01 (sample SAMN16246544, study PRJNA631951) | gut metagenome | biome: gut microbiome; feature: rumen; material: DP-attached | host: Bos | place: Iran: Karaj | collected 2018-10 | reverse complement strand
TCGCCGTCCTGGCGCTCGGGGTCATTCACGGGCTGGGTCTGTCCGCGCGGATTTCCTTCGGGCTCGTGACAGGGTTCCTTCTCGGTGTCGCCGGCCTGGTGGGGGCGACATTGGTCTGCCTGGGTGTGGAGCCGTTCGTTCGCTTTGCGCAGGTCGGCTTCCTTCCGTTTGCGCCGAAGGTCGATCCGACTCCCGTCTACGGCACCTCCTTCGGATTGGCGTGGCTGCTGTCTGTCATTGCCGGCACGCAGGCGGAGGGGCACAAATGGTCCGGCGCACGGCTTCCGTTTTGCGTCGCGGTCGCTGGCAACCTCGCGGGGTTGCTCTTCTTCTCCCCGCCTCTTGTGGCAGTTGGATATGTGGTCGTTGTTGGTCTCTTCGCGCTGTTCGCGTTCGCTCATTTGGCGCGAGTCGGTTCGCTCGGCAAGGTTGCCTACAGCCTCACGATGGTCATCTTCGGCGCCGGCCTCGCGGTTTGTCTCCTCCTTGCCATGGCGCCAGAGGCCGTGATCAAGGTGAAGTCCGAGGGGATTAGCCTGGCGACCGCGTTTCCCGAGAGCTACAAGGAAGTGTCGGCGCTCTTCGAGCGCATCAGCCGTTCCATGTGGCAGGAGTCGCCTTGGCGCGGCGCGGGCGTCGGCGCGTTCAACATGAAGATCCAGTTCTTGGCGGAGCGGGACGACTGGCAGTTCCTTGCGCCGAAGGTTTCATCCGCGCTCAACGGGTACTGGATGATTCTCGCGGAGCGCGGAATCCTCGGTTGCATCATGCTGGCCAGCATGGGATGCCTTTTCGTCTTCATGTGGTTTAAGAACATGATTCGGGCAATCCTCTATTTGCGCACGCGCGATGATGCGGATGCGTTCGTGTTCGCCTGCCCGCCGATGGTCTGGACGGCGCCGGCCGCCCTTGTTCTCTTCTGCTTGGAAGCGCTCTATTCACCTGTTTTCTCCTGCAGCGTTACGCTGTTTGCCGTTGTTGCAGTCCTTGCTTTGTCGGCGGCATCGTTTCCTCGGGACCCCAAGCCGCGGGTGGCGGCTGCGGATTAGGCGGATCGACTTATGGCAACCACTCCTTCTTCATCTTCATCGACATACGGGCAGAAGCCTCTCTACTACGGCTCGTCGCAACGGCCGCTCTACTATGGTTCGGCGCGCAAGTCCCCGCTTTACTATGGTACGACGCAACCGCCCTATTACGGCGGTTCTCAACCGTACTACTATGGCGGCGCTTACGGCGGGAACTCCCCTGGCCAAGATGCGGATTCCATCGTCGGCACGATTACGTTCGGGCGTATCCTGCGCGTCATCTCGCAGCGCTGGATCTCCGTGCTCGTGTTCCTCTTGGTCGGTCTTGTCGCGGCGTTCGCCGTATATCGTATCTCCCCCACGATCTACGAGGCGAAGAGCGAGTTCACGATGGATATGCGGCGCCCGCAGAACTCCGGCAACACGCTTGGCCAGCCAGACATCCCGGATTACGGCTCGACTTACGAGGAAGTGTTCAACACGCGCCTGTCAGATTGGCGGTCTGACAAGATCGTCACAAAGATCGTTCAGCAATACCGAGCCAACTACCCGGCCTCCACCGTCACCGACAACGAGCTGATCGAGACGTTGCAAGGATCCGAGCTTGAACTGATTCGCCACTCGCGCCTGATCACGATCGCCGTACGTTCGACAAAGGCCGAGCTTGCGGCCTCTCTCGCAAACGCCTACGCAGGCGCGATCGAGTCGTTCACGGACGAAGAGAACAAGCTCCGGTGCGACAAGGCCGTCGCACAGATACACGAGCAGGTCGAGAAGCAGAAGCGAGCCGACGACACCCTGCAGAAGGACCTGCTTTCGTTCAGGACAGAGCACAAGATTGACAACCTGACCGCGCAGCGCGAGATCCTCGTGCAGTCAATCCAGACGACAACGGCAAACATCCTCGAGATGCGCGCGAAGGTCACCGCCGCCGCGGAGTGGGAGAAGTTCCTCCAGGCCGCACAGGAGAAGCCAGAAGACTTTGGCGCGTTGCCGATGGACGTGCCGCGTTCCGCTGAGATCGGGACGGCCTACAGCAAGTGGCAGCAGGCGGAGATGGACATGACGGCGCTTCTCGCCCAGTTCACCGAGAGCCATCCTGAGGTCAAGAGGAAGAGGGGCGAGCTGAAGACCATGAAGCAGGACTTCATCGACGCGGTCAGTCGCGCGCTCGCAACCGCGCACGGTAATCTTGCGGCCTTCCGGAACCAGCTGGAAGTCTTTGAGAAGACAAGCGAGAAGTTGCGGGCGGAGGCGACAGCCATCGAGCAGAAGATCGTCTATGCTGATGCGGGGCTCAAGGAGCTGGAGCAGAAGAAGACGGTGTCGAACGAGATATACCTCAGCCTGCTGAAGAAGGAGCATGAGGCGCGTATCGCGGCCGAGCAGAACAATGAAATCGTTCGTGTGGGACGGCCCGCCTTCGTTCCAAAGGTGCCCGTGCTTCCGAACGCGATCGTCATCTTTGCCCTCGGTGCCGTACTATCGTTGCTGCTGGGGTTGCTTTTTGTCCTCGTTCTTGACCATCTGGAGGACACGATCGTCTCGCTCTCGGACATCGAGGGGCGCCTTTCGCTCAAGGTGTTGGCGGTCCTTCCGCACGTCCGTCGAAAGAAGCGCGAACAGGTGGCAAAGTTCATCTCCGAGAACAAGTACTCGCAGTTCGCGGAGGCGATGGCGGGTCTCCGCAACCTGCTCGATTCGCCGCGCTACCAGCCGATCTCTCAGGTACTTCTGCTGATGTCCACCCAGCCGGGCGAGGGCAAGACGATCACGTCCTGCTCGTTGGCTATTTCGAGCGCCCAGGCCGGAAAGAGGACATTGCTGGTGGACTTCGACCTGCGCCGTCCGCGCCTTGCGCGCGTGTGGGGGCTCCAGATCGACCAGGAACATTCGTTCTCGCACTACCTCTCGGCGCAGCCCGGAAGAGACTTCCAGACGCTGGTCAACCCCAGCGGCGTGGAGCATCTGGACGTCATCGGCTCGTTGCCGCCGGACAACGTCAATCCGGCCTCGATCATGGGCTCGCAGATCGTTCCGGACTTCTTCCAGTGGGCGCGCGAGCATTACGACCGGGTCATCATCGACTCGCCGCCGTTCGGCATCGTGGGCGACGTGATGACGTTGGCGTCGCTCGTCGATTCCGTCATGATCATGTGCTGCCCTGACCGGACGCACTTCAAGCCGATCCAGCACGCCGCACGTTCGCTCGGCGAGTCCGGCGCCACGGTGATCGGCATCGTCGTGAACGACGTGGAGATGGGATCCGCCAACAGCGCGTTCGCGCCGTCCGGGCACCATGGCTATGGATATGGCTACGGCGGTTACGGCGGGTACCGCGCCTACGGCGGCTATAGCCCGTATGCGCCGCGCAAGTCGGCGTCAGAGAAGGAGAATGGCGAGGGGGAGAAGACCGAAAAGCCGGCGGAAGGCGGCGAGGCGGCGGAGAAGCCGGCGGAAGGCGGCGAGGCAGCCGCATCCGCGACGAAGACGCCGTCGTCCGATTCGGATTATTCCTTCTCAAGTTCTGACTTCGCGGATGAAGCTTGATGGAGCTTTGCCTCCCAGCTGCGACCAGCCCCTTGAACGGTAGCGTCGCCGTTCCGGGAGACAAATCGCTTGCTCATCGCGTCGCTCTCTTTTCCGCGCTTGCCGCTGGCGACTCGGCTGTCGGAAACTATCCAGACAGCGGGGTGACGCGCGCGATGCGAGACGCCTTGGCCACCCTTGGCGCGCCCTCGACGTTGGAGGACGGCGTCCTGCGGCTGTCGGGAGGGGGATTCCGCTTGAGACAGGCTTCAGAGGCAGCAGTCGTCTCCTGCAGAAACTCGGGCACGACGTTCCGGTTGCTCGCCGGAGCGCTCGCCGCCACCGGCACGTCGGCTACGCTCGACGGGAGCGAGGGGCTCCGGCGTCGCCCGATGGAGCGTATCGCGGAACCGTTGTGCCTGATGGGCGCCGACGTCTCCACGACAGACGGCCACGCCCCGCTCGTCTTCCGCCCCGCTCCTCTGCATGGCATCGACTACACGTTGCCCGTGGCGTCTGCCCAAGTGCTGAGCTGCCTCCAGCTGGCGGCGCTTGGGGCGGACTGCCCCAGTACGTTCCATGTGCCCGGACCGGTGCGGGACCATACGACGCGCATGTTGCGCGCGATGGGCGCGCGAATCGAGGAAGAGGGGCTTGCGACGCGAGTCTATCCCTTAAATTCCTCCAACCCCCTAAATCCCTTAAAAGGTACGCTCCCCGGCGACATCTCCTCGGCCGCATTCCTCCTCGTGGCGGCTGCCATTGTCCCCGGATCGCGCATCACTGTCGCGAACATCGGCTTGAATCCGACCCGGACGGGCATCTTGGACGTCCTTTCGGAGATGGGGGCATCAATCTCCATCTCAAACGCCCACGACACCTTCGGCGAGCCGGTCGGCGACGTGACGCTCGCGTCCGCTCCGCTCCACGGCATCGATATTGGCGGTGACCTCGTGGTGCGGAGCATCGACGAGTTCCCCGCGATCGCCGTTGCCGCCGCGTTCGCGGACGGGACGACGACCGTCCGCGACGCCGAGGAGCTGCGCTACAAGGAGTCCGACCGCATCGCCGCCATCGTGACGCAGCTGCGGGCGCTCGGCGCGGACGTGACGGAGACGCCCGACGGCTTCTCGATCCGCGGCGGCACGGTGCGCGGAGGCACGGCCCGGGCGAACGGCGACCATCGCCTCGCGATGTCCATGGTCCTCTGCGGCCTGCGCGCCCCTGCGCCCGTCTCCGTCTCCGGCGCGGAGATCCTCAACGAGTCCTTCCCGGAATTTACGTCAAAACTCGCTGCTCTCCATTGCGGCGGCGGCTCAGATTTGGTAAAATAACGCCTCACAATTTTAGGAGGCTTTATGGGCGGTTTTTGCGGCGTCATTTCGAAAGAGGACTGCGTGGCAGATCTCTTCTTCGGGACTGACTACCATTCGCACCTCGGCACGCAGCGCGGCGGCATGGTGGTGTCGAACGAAAAAGGATTCCAGCGCGCGATCCACAACATCCAGAACGCGCCGTTTCGGTCGAAGTTCGAGAACGATTTCGCCAAGTTCGCCGGGAAGTCCGGCCTGGGCGTCATCTCGGACACCGATCCCCAGCCGCTGATCGTGGCATCCCACCTCGGCACGTACGCGATCGTGACGGTGGGCCTACTCGGCAACATCGACGCGCTTATGGCGGAGATGTACGCCACGCGCCGGGTGCAGTTCCAGTATTCGACCACCTCCGGCGTCGTCAGCCCCACGGCCGTCGTGGCCGCGCTGATCGACTCGCAGGACAACTTCACCGACGGTGTGCGCTATGCCCAGGAGAAGATCGAGGGCAGCTGCTCGCTCATGATCCTCACGGAGAACGGCCGGTTCTTCGCCGCGCGCGACCGCTGGGGCCGCACGCCGATCATCTTCGGCAAGAAGGACGGCGCGCTCATCGCCACGCAGGAGACCTGCATCTTCCCGAACCTGGGCTACACCTATCTGCGCGATCTCGGGCCGGGCGAGATGGTGGAGGTCACCCCCGACGGCCTCACGACGCTCATCGAGCCTGGCGAGGACTCCGCCATCTGCTCGTTCCTGTGGGTGTATTACGGCTATCCGGCCTCGTCCTACGAGGGGCGCAACGTGGAGATGGCGCGCTACCGCTGCGGCGGCGCGCTCGCCCGGCGCAACCCCGTGGAGGCCGACAGCGTGGGCGGCGTGCCGGATTCCGGCGTGGCGCACGCCCTCGGCTATTCGCAGGAGGCGGGCGTCCGCTACGCGCGTCCGTTCGTGAAGTACACGCCCACCTGGCCGCGCTCCTTCATGCCGCCGGACCAGAAGCAGCGCGACCTCATCGCGCACATGAAGCTCATCCCGATCCCCGGTCTCATCAGGGACAAGCGGCTCGTGTTCTGCGACGATTCAATCGTCCGCGGCACGCAGCTCCGCCAGCAGGCAAAGCGCCTCTGGGACGACGGCGCCAAGGCTATCCACATGCGCATCGCCTGCCCGCCGCTCCTCTACGGGTGCAAGTTCATCAACTTCTCGCGCTCCAAGTCGGTCTACGACCTCGCCACCCGCCGCTACATCCGTGACGTGGAGGGGGATGATCCGGCCGTCGTGGACAAGTACCAGGATCCGGACGGCGCGCCGTACAAGGCGATGGTGGAGAAGATCCGCGGCGACCTCGGCCTCACGAGCCTCGCTTTCCAGCGGCTCGATGACCTCGTCGCCGCCATCGGCCTCCCCAAGGAAAAGCTCTGCACCTACTGCTGGACGGGGAGGGACGTCTCCGACAAGAAATGCGCCGGTTGCGCGAACTGTCCGCACAAGAAATAAGGAATGATGCCCATGGCCATGACCAACACCACGATGAAGGACCACCGGTCGCTCTTCCGCCAGCTTCTGGCGGGCATGTACGACGCGGTGCTGATCACCGACCCCAACGGACACCTGCTCAACCTCAACGAACGCGCGAAGGAGTACTTCCGCTATGACTCGGACGACATCCTGGACAGCCCCATCGGCCGCTTCATTCCCGGCGTGACGCCGGCCATCGTCCAGCGCATTCGCAACGGCCTCGACCAGGCCCGCCACATGATGCTGGACGCGAACTGCCTGCGTAAGGACGGCACCGTGTTCCCCGCCGAGGTGACGGTCTCCCTCGTCGACTTGATGAACATCGGCGACCTCGTCTTCACCGTGCGCAGCACCGAGCGTCGTCGCCGCCAGCTCGACGCGTTCCGCACGAAGGAGAACGTCTGCTCCATCGCCCAGTCAGCGCTCTTCGCCTGTGCGCCGGACGGTCGCTTCCGCTGGGCGAACACGGCGTGCCTCGACATGTTCGGCTACGAGTCCGAGGACGACATCCTGAAGCTCACGTTCACCGACCTGATGTCCGACGATCCGCTCCCCGAGCTGTTCGCGCGTGCGCTCGACGGCGAGCGTTCCGCCACGCGCATTACCGCAGAAGAGGGAGAGGCGGGCGCGAAGAAGGACATCGAAATCCAGCTGGCGCCCGACCTTCACGGCAAGAAGACCGTCGGCGTCGTCGGCTCCATCATCCGGGTGTGACGATGCGCAATGGCCCTACTCTTGAGCGCCGCGTCGTCGGCAAGCCCGACGCGGGCAAGTCACTCCAGGATTTCCTCGCGGCGTGGCTCGGCGTCTCCCGCCGCGCGGCGAAGGCCGTGATCGACGGACGCAGCGCGTGGGTGAACCGCCGGTGTGTCTGGATTGCCCACCATACGCTCAAGGCGGGCGACACGGTGGAACTCGCGCATGCCGCCCTCTCGGCCGCGCGCCGCCAGGCAGCCGGCCCCAAGCGCGCCATCGCCCCCGAGGCGCGCACGCATGTCCGTGTGCTGGCAGAGTTTGGCGATTTCCTCGTGGTCGACAAACCGGCTGGACTCCTTTCGAGCGACGATTCGCGCAGCGTGGAGGCGATCCTGCGCGAGCAGCTGCACGATCCCGCCGTTCAGGCCGTCCATCGGCTCGACCGCGACACGACCGGCTGCCTGCTCTTCGCGCGTTCCGCCGAGGCGCACGCGGCCGCCGTCGAGATATTCAAGACGCATCTTGTCCGAAAGGAATACCGCGCGATTGTCGTCGGTCGCTTCGCGCATCCGCATGTGACGATCGACGCGCCGCTAGACGACCTCCCCGCCGTCTCGCATGTCACGCGCGAGGCCGTCGGCGAGGACGCTTCCTTCCTGCGCATCCGCATTGAGACGGGGCGCACCAACCAGATCCGCCGCCACCTGTCGTCCATCCGCCATCCGGTCATCGGCGACCGCATGTTCGGCCTCAAGAGCGCGCGCGATCCGCGCCTCATGTCCGTTTCGCGCCAGATGCTCCACGCGGCCGCGCTCGAGCTTCCCCATCCCACCGCGAAGGGCGAGACAATCAAGGCCCATTCCCCTCTCCCTGCCGACTTCCGCGCCACGCTGAAGCTCTTCGGCATGGGCAAGAAGAAGTGAGTTGCCGGTGAGCAGCGGCGAGATACCTCTCTTCATGGACAATCCGGAATGGGCCGACTTCATTCCGGTCCTGAAGCCCGGCGGGCCGAAATGCCGCCTGCCGACGCATGAGGACTGCACGCCGCTCGATGTAGACGCCGCCGCGCGCCACTTGGAGGCCGGCGGCACGTTGGGCGGCATGTCGGGATACGAGTCGCGTCCGGGCCAGCTCGACATGCTGCGCGCCGTGACGCGCGCGTTCAACAACCGCGAGCACCTGATGATCGAGGCCGGCACGGGCGTGGGCAAGTCGCTCGCCTACCTGATCCCGTCCGTCCTCTGGAGCTTCACGAACGACACGCCCGTCGTCCTCTCCACCGCCACGCGCAACCTGCAGAGCCAGCTTCTCTCCTCCGACCTCCCGCGCGCCGCGCAGGTTCTCGGCGAGGATGCGTCCAAGCTCCGCGTCGCCGTCTTGAAGGGACGCACGAACTACCTCTGCCTGCGTCTGCTCGGCGAACTGATGCAGGGTGGCTGGTGGACGTTGACCGAAGAGGAGCAGAACGAGTTCAAGCATCTCTACGACTGGCTGCACACGACGCCCGACGGCGACCTGGACGACCTCGGCCTCGAACGGCTGCGTCCGCAGCTGTCCTGTCCGGGCGAGGACTGCGCCGGACGTGCCTGCCGCTATCGCGACAAGTGCTTCATCGCGAAGGCGCGCGCGCGCGCCCAGCGTTCGCACGTGGTGGTGGTGAACCATGCGCTCGTCCTCGCCGAGGCCACCAGCGCCGCCTCCACGCTCCTGCCCGCCTACGGGCGGCTCGTGTTCGACGAGGCGCACAACCTGGAGGACATCGCCACGGAGTTCTTCTCCTACGAGTTCTCGCGTCCCGTGCTGATGCAGCTGCTCGGCAAGCTCTCGCGCACCTCGCGCTCGCGGCGCGGCGTCTCGCGTCCGCGCGGCGTGCTCGGCTCCGTCGATCGCCAGCTCCACAAGGGCGGACTGCGCAGCGTCGCGAGCGCGGAGGATATCCGCGAGCTGCTCGTCCGCGCTCAGGTGCAGATCAAGTTCGCCGCTTCCGCGGGCGACGCGGTGTTCGAGGTGTTGAAGCGTCTCTTCTCGCCTGCGCCGCGCGGTACGGATCGCATCCGCTTCCGCCAGGTGGCGTCGAGCCTCCCCGCAGCCGCACCGGGTTCGCTCGTGCGCCAGTACTCGCTGCACGGGCTCTTCGCCGATTACACGCCGGCGCAGTGGGACGAGTCGGCGCTCGCGGAAGTCGCGCTCCGCTTCGAGGATTCGCTTGCGCGCCTGCAGGGCATCCTCACGAACCTCGCGGACGCGCTCGATAGCGTGGCGGCCGCCGAGGAATCCCCCATCTTCGGCGACCTGGCGCTTCAGGTCAGGGGCGTGGTGGGCGCGTTCACCGAATTTATCCTCGAATCGAAGCTCGTCCTTGCCGCCGCCGACCCCACGCGCGTCGACTGGGCGGAGAAGTGCCCCGGGAACGCGAAGGCGAAGCAGGCCGCTTTCCTCCGCCTCACGGCGGCGCCGCTCAGCGTGGCGACCGAGATGAAGAAGTGCTTCTACGACATGAAGGACTCCGTCGTCCTCTGCTCCGCAACGCTCCGCACGGGCGACAAGTTTGACTACATGGCGCGCCGCCTGGGCATCTCCTTGCTGGAGCCGTCGCGCGTGAAGGCGCTCGTGGCGTCGTCGCCGTTCGACTATTTCCGCCAGGCACTCGTGCTCGCGCCCGACTGCCTGCCCGATCCCTCCACCTCTCCCGGCGAGTACGCGGAGCAGCTCGCGCCGTTCCTCCTCGATCTTTTCCGCGCGACGGACGGTCGCGGGCTGGTGCTCTTCACGTCCTACGACATGATGCGCGAGGTGGCCGACCGCGCGCGCGCGCTTCTCGATTCGGCAGGGTTTCGTCTGCTCGTGCAGGGCGAAGGCGAGAGCCGCGAGGCGATGGCGGAGGCGCTGCGAACGGCCGAGCGCCCCACGGTTCTCTTCGGCGCGCAGAGCTTCTGGGAAGGGGTGGACGTGCCGGGGGCGGCGCTTTCGTGCGTGGTGCTCGCGCGCCTGCCGTTCCCGCAGGTAGGCGAGCCGATCGTGGAGGCGCGCGGCGAGAAGGTGGTGGAGGAAGGCGGGTCCGCGTTCCGCGACTACCTGCTGCCGGAGGCGATCATCCGCTTCCGCCAAGGGTTCGGGCGGCTCGTGCGCACGAAGTCGGACCGGGGCGTGGTGGTGGTGACGGACGGGCGGATCGTCACGAAGAACTACGGCGCGCTCTTCCGCAAGGCGATTCCCGCATCGGTCCACGCCGTCTCGTCCCTTTCCGAGATTCTCACGCGCGCCACGGCATTCTTCGGCGACTGACCGGACGCGCGCGTATGGTATAATCTTCATCGGCTATGGCAAAGAGGTTGACAGATTTCGCCGCATGGGCGCGGGAGCGCGTGCGCTTCCTCGACGGCGGCATGGGGACGCAGCTCCAGGCGCGCGGGCTGCAGCCGGGCGAGGTGCCCGAGCTGTGGAACCTGTCGCGACCGGACGACATCCGCGCCGTCCATGCGGCTTACGTCGCCGCCGGCGCGGATATCGTCTACGCCAACACATTCGGCGCGAACGCCGCCAAGTACCATGGCGACGCGCCGCTCGCGGATGTGATCGCCGCCGGCATCGGCATCGCCCGCTCGGTGGATGGCTCGCCCTTCGTGGCGCTCGACGTGGGACCGACGGGGCGCCTCCTGAAGCCGGCGGGCGACTTCGAGTTCGACGCCGCCTACGATGCGTTTGCCGAGCAGGTGTCCATCGGCGCGAAGGCCGGCGCCGACTTGGTGGTGGTCGAGACGATGGGCGACACGTACGAGCTCAAGGCCGCCGTGCTCGCTGCCAAGGAGAACTGCGACCTGCCGATCCTCGCCACCGTCGCGCTCGGCGAGAACGGCAAGCTCCTCACGGGCGGCAACGTGGAAGCCGTGGCCGCGCTGCTGAACGGCTTGCGCGTGGATGCGTTCGGCCTCAACTGCGGGCTGGGTCCCGACCTGATGCGCCCGTATGTGGAATGCCTTGCGCGCGCGACGTCGCGTCCAATCATCGTCAAACCAAACGCAGGCCTGCCCAAGGTGGTGGACGGACAGACGGTCTTCACCGTGGGGCCGGAAGAGTTCGCGCGCGACGTCGTCTCGCTGGTCGAGGCTGGCGCGTCGATCGTCGGAGGCTGCTGCGGCACCACTCCTGCGCACATCGCCGCCGTTACACGTGCCCTCAACATCTCAACCCCTCAACATCTCAACCCCTCAACATCTCAACCCCTTACCTTCATCTCCTCCGGCACGCACGCTGTGGAAATC
>JAEEGH010027156.1_pt1 | contig 11349 bp, 20 predicted proteins | sample 9134181 | NCBI WGS metagenome assembly JAEEGH01 (sample SAMN16246544, study PRJNA631951) | gut metagenome | biome: gut microbiome; feature: rumen; material: DP-attached | host: Bos | place: Iran: Karaj | collected 2018-10 | reverse complement strand
CAATATGCCGCATAATTTTGTCTATAAAAAAGGGTTCAGTTCACCCTGAAAGGCGACGCTGCTCGGGGAACGCCCATCAAAAAATCCTACCCCTTCTTCTTCACAGGAAGACAAATCTCGCAAACGTAATCGGCAGCAGACGAATCGCCGGGAAGATAATTTTCAATATCGTAGTCGAGAATGCGCTCGTAGTCGGCAGAAGGGAGCCACTCCTTGTAAATCTTATCCCAACCGGCACTAATGGCATCACCCGCAGGACCAACGCATTTGAAAACCGCCCAGGTATAAGCCGGTATGTGAATAATCTCAAAGCCCTCTGGAATCTTGGCAGCATTCACAGAACCATCGGCGGCCACCAGACCTTCGATCTCTCTCGCCCTGCAGCCAATTCCATATTTGAAAACATCGCTCTTATCTGCAAGCCCGCCTGGCCCGCTACCCTGCGCACAAACTCCAAGATAACCCGGAATCTTTTTCGTGGTCTCATTAGAAAAATACTCGTCCCAGAAAGCCGGAATCTCGTTGTCGCTGGTCTCTGCATGAAAGTCGTTAGCGTGGACTAACAAATCCACAGCATCCCATTTTTCGATTTTGTACTCCATAATCGTTCCTCCATCAATCGTGATTCGGACAGTGTAACGGTTCATAGATTTAAGCGGGCTACCCTTACGCACCTGCATGGGAGAAAATCCGTGGAAGCGGGAAAAGGCCTTGGTAAAGCTCTCGGGCGTTTCGTATCCATACTTCAATGCAATGTCGATTATTTTACTGCTGCCATCTGCAAGCTCAAGTCCGGCCAGAGTAAGGCGCCTGTTTCGAATATACTCCGCCGGCGTAATCCCAGTCATAATCGTAAAAGCATGATGAAAATGAAAAGCCGAAATGTTGACACTCCGAGCCACCTCCAGAAGCCCAATCTCCTCCGTCAGATTTTTTTCCATAAATTCAATCGCGTCATTGATAACCTTAATCCACTCCATTTTTCCGTCCTTATGATTTGAAGTATAAATCCGCCCGCCAAATATTTCCTGTCATTTCTTGCGAAGTTTTGTCTTATTTACACATCTTGTAAGTCTCCATCTGTCCGCATAACAAATTATAAAAACCGAAGCGGGCATAAAAGTCTTTTAAGTCTTCATCATATAGAACAGAAATCATATAAATACCTGCTTTTTTCAAATACTCAATCATCTTATTCATAAGTTCACTACCAAGGCCCTTACCCTGAAAATCCGGATGAACCATTAAATCCTGAATATAGGCATCAGTAACGCCATTTGAAACGCTGTCAACAAATCCAACAAGCTTCTGATTCTCTTCATCATAAACAGCAATATGATAATATGACTTCAGCCTGGGGTCTGCCATTTCCTTTTCCATTCTATTCCAGCCAACTGACTGCCGTAAATCGCAAAGCTCTTGTACATTAACTCTTTCATTATATTTGAAAATCATTTATACACCTCTGAATACTTATCTGACATGGGCTACATATTCCTTTAATGCAAAATATTCTCTTCGATACAAACCAAAATCGGCAATGTTCGTCTGGTGGAAATCTTCGTATCGACCAAAATTATTTAGAGCCTCTTCCATCGTAAGCCACTTAAAAGTACAGCCGGCCTCTTTTTCTGCTTTTGTAAGATTTATGCTGCCGGTGTCTTTTATCAGCTCGCAGACAAAATAATGATTGATATGGTTCCAGTCTAAAAAGAGTTCTCCAATTTCCAAAAACTCTTCTTTTACACGAACCTGCATTCCGGTTTCTTCCAGAAGTTCCCGCTCACAACATTGCTCATAAGTTTCGCCATCTTCAAGGCCACCTCCGGGAATAATATACTTGTTATTGTTTTCCTCATAGCCTAAAAGAACCTTGCCTTCATGCACAACAATTCCACGGCAGGCGTGGCGAAGGTGTTTCACATATCCAAGATAGTCATCATTTTTTAATTCAAGCTTTTTCATTTTTTTAATCCTTATTTTTTTTATAAAAGAATACATCAAAAATATATTCTGCATCATCATTTTTTGGCGTTCCCCTTCGGGTCGCTATGTTCCGGGCTCCGCTTTCGCTCCGGCCTCCTCAGAAACGCTGCTTTCACTAAGCCCTTCGCCAGGCTCAGGGCCCGCTCAAGCACCGTTTCTTGCGGTGGCTGCTTACAGCACCCTTCACAGCGCTAACGCATTTTTACTTAGGGTGGGGAGTGGAGGGTAGGTGACGCTTATACTTCCGTTATTTTTACTTCAATATCAGATCTTGTATTAATCACCGCAATTTGAAAATCATCTTCGTAAATAACTTGCCCAGGTACTTCGCTGCATTCTGATTTATAAAGCTTAAGCCCGTACTTGGCCGCCATTGCCCTATAAAAAGTCATTTGAGCATAAATATCGTTTCCCTTGGGATTATCCTTAAACCAGGTTGTTGCCCCCTGAGGATTTCCGTCTTTATAAAAAGGAGGAACCGGCAGAACCTTTTCAAAATATTCCCTGTTTTTCCAATATTCTGCTGTCTCTTCTTCTGTCAGCGTTTTTGAATCAACAAGTTTTCCTATTGCTGTAAAAATCCCCCGCGGCTGCTTTGTGATATATGCAATGTCTGCGGTATGAACTCTGTAATATTTCATGTTATGCTATCCTTATAAGATACCATAACATAATAATCAAATTAATTACACTTTTACTTCAACCACGCGGCAGGCCCGCTGTTTCATTTTTTTCTTGACATACATATATTATATATGTATGTTGTAACTATGGCAGTTGTATTAAGAAAGAAACCGGTAACAATTTACCTTCAGGAAATTAAATATCTCATGTTTCAGAAAATGGCAAAAGATCAGAACCGTAAGGCTGCAGAACTTGTCCGCGATGCGATGGATGAATATATCCAGAATCATTCGGCTACAAAAAAAAGTTTTGATTCCTGGGAGCCGCTTTCTCTTGGTGGGCTCAAAAGTGGGGCACAAGACTGGCTTTCAAAAGATTATCATGATGAGATGCTGGGGAGTTCCTTTTGATTGGCATTGATACAACCTTTTTGATTGATTTAGAAATTGCTGATTCACCACGACACCAGGCTGCCTTAAAACTATTTAACAAATGGCTTAGCGAAAAGCATTCTGTTCTTGCCATTTATAATCAGACTTTTCTGGAATTTCAGCATGTGATTACAGATTCAAAAAGATTTAATTCTCCGCTTACAATGGAAAAGGCGATTGAACGAAGCTGGTTTTGGATAGACCAGGAACGAATCAAAATTATTTATCCTACAGAATCTTCTCTCAAACGTGCGCTTTTGTGGTGTAATATGTACAAGCTGGGTCGAAAAAGAATTCAGGATACTCATATGGCCGCCGCTTTTGCCGAAGCCGGTGTTTCTGAACTCTGGACGGCAAATCCGGCTGATTTTGAAATTTTTGAAACTTTTGATCTGGTTGATTATAAGAATTTGTAAAACTTGCAGTAAGTTCTATAAAAAAGTAAAAAAAAACTTGACCTTCCACCTTGTGGAACCCTTAGACTTCAAGTAATAAAACTTAAGGAGGTCAGGTATGACAAAAAAAGAAAAACGCTTTTCAGATTTTATCAGGCATAAGCGGAGAATCTGAAGTATAATAATCTTAGAGACAAATTATGAAGATTTATCAGGTTGAAGAATTAGTTGGAATCACCAAAAAGAATATACGCTTTTATGAAGAACAGAAGCTTCTATGTCCAAAGAGAAATCCTGAAAATGATTACCGGGAATACTCGCTTGAGGATGTTCGTCAGCTGGAAAAAATCAAATTGCTCAGAAAGCTTTCTGTTCCAATTGAAGATATAAGGCTTATTGAGTCTGGAAAACTTTCGCTTAGTCAAAGTATGAAGGGGCAGATTGAGCGGATTGAAAAAGAAGAGCAAAACGCACAGGTTATGAAAGAACTATGTACCAGGCTTAGAGATGAAAACACTGATTTAAAAACACTGAATGCTTCATTCTTTCTTTCAGAAATGGAGAAGATGGAAAGTCAGGGAACAAAATTTAAAGATATACAAAAAGAAGACATAAACAGAAAAAAGAAATCGGGTGCTTTTGCAGCAGCAGGAATTTTCTCTTTGATTTTGATTTTTAGTTTTATTGCCTTGCTTCTTGTTTTAAGGGTGGAACCAGAAATATTGGTTCCGGTTATTGTTACTGGTCTGATTTTATTCGGGCTGGTTATTGGAATTATTTATGTATTGATACAAAGAATAAAAGAAATTAATGGAGGAGAAGAATATGATGCTCGTAACTATTGATACAATCCCAGGTAAGGAATATGAAGTTTTAGGAATTGTAAAGGGAACAATTGTTCAATCAAAAAATGTAGGCCGCGATTTAATGGCAAGCCTTAAAACTCTGGTAGGCGGCGAAATTGCCGGATACACAGAAATGCTCAACGAAGCCCGCCAGATTGCAACTAAGCGCATGGTTGATGAAGCTACAGCTCTTGGCGCTGACGCAGTTGTAGGTGTGATGTATGGCTCATCAGCAGTTATGCAGGGCGCTGCAGAAATTGTTGCATATGGTACTGCGGTAAAATTTAAGTAATGTGGTATGGAACTTACAGAAAAAACGGAGTTGCAAAATATAATTCATCAAATCCCGCCGGTCTGGGACTCAGAAAGTGAAGTTCTGATTCTTGGGACAATGCCCTCGCCAAAAAGCCGGGAAGCGGGATTTTTCTATATGCATCCTCAAAACAGATTCTGGAAGGTGCTGCCGGCAGTTTTTGGAGAGTCACTGTGTTATCCCAATAATTCGCCTGACCGCGAAGCTGCAATTTCTGAACGACGAGATTTTCTTCTCCGCCATCATATTGCTCTTTGGGATGTGCTTGCCAGCTGCCAGATTTCCGGTGCAGCAGATTCTTCTATTAAATATGCAATTCCTAATGACTTTGAAGAGCTCCTGGGGCATTCAAAAATCAAACGCCTTTTCTGCACAGGAAAAACCGCCTTTTCACTATGGAAAAGAACTTGTGCAGAAAAATATGAAGAGTCTTACCAGCTGACTGTTGAATGCCTGCCTAGTACCAGTCCTGCGAATGCCGCCTGGTCGCTGGAAAAGTTGATTGAAGCTTATAAAGTGATTTATAAATTTTAAAGGCTCCCGACAGACTTCCAAAGGCAAGCGGGCTCGCCCTACAAATTTCCTAAATGCGTGCTATAATTATACTATCAAACAAAAGTGAGGCACCGCATGGAAGTTTTCGAAATACTTAAAAACCTTCGCGAAAAAAATAATCTTACTCAGGAAGAAATGGCAAAGCGCGTAAACATTACAAGGCAGGCTGTGAGCCGCTGGGAAACGGGGGAAACACAGCCCAATCCCGAAATGCTCAAAGTTCTTTCGCGCGAGTTCAATGTTTCTATAAATACTCTGCTTGGGTCGCCGCGCCAGCTTTTCTGCCAGTGCTGCGGGATGCCTCTTACCGAAGATTCCATGATCAGCCGCGAGCCGGATAACAGTTTTAACGAAGATTACTGCAAATGGTGCTACGTGGACGGCGACTTTATTTATAAGAAGAAGGATTCCCTGATTGATTTTCTTTTGCAGCACATGCCGAATCCGCAGAACCAGAGCGATGATGAACGCAGAGAATTGTACGACAGCATGCTCTCGCAGCTCAAGCACTGGAAGGCATAGACCGTCTCATCGCCGCATCTCCTCCCGAAAAAGCAACAAGCTGTTTCTTTTTTTGAAGCTCCGGCCCGTGATATACTGATGTCAACACAAGGAGGTTTGTATGCCAAGACCACATAACAAAGAAGACCTGCTCAAAGCAGCACAGGAAAATTATGAATCACTTATGAGCCTTATTGACGGGCTTAGCGAAAAGGAGCTCAATACACCTTTTGATTTTTCGGGCCAGCCAAGCAAAAAAGAAGCCCACTGGAGCCGCGACAAAAACGTACGCGACGTTCTCATTCACCTCTACGAATGGCATCAGCTTTTGCTGGACTTTCCAAAGAACAATAAAGGCGTAACCGACAAGAAATCCGCCATTGCATTTTTACCAGCCGACTATTCATGGAAAACTTACGGCGTAATGAATCAGATGTTCTGGAAGCGTCATCAGGAAACAAGCCTCGAAGCTGCAAAAGCAATGTTCAAAAAAAGCCACGCTGACGCCATGAAGCTGATTGAAGGCTACACCAACGAAGAACTTTTTACACAGGCATACTTTCCATGGACAGGCAATGCGGCCCTCGGAGATTATTGCGTAAGCGACACTTCAAGTCACTACGCCTGGGCTATCAAAAAGATTAAGGCTCACAAGAAAAATTGCGGGAAATAAAAAAACTCTTGATTTTTATATTGTACAATTGTACAATATAAAAACATGAATGAGTTAGTTATAGATGCTTCATGTATTCTGGAATTTCTCTTGAATCAGAACAATAAGGACTCTGTTGTAAAAACTGTCGGTGCAGCTCGCCTTGTTGCACCAAGCTGTCTCCCATTTGAAATTGGTAATGCAATAAGTAAACTTATTAAACGAAAACTGATTTCCATTTATGACGGAGTTTCGGTATATCATGAGTTTGCAAGAATTCCAATGAGGATGATGGAGCCGGATATTCCGAATTCAATTGTAATAGCCGGAGAAACAGAATCTTACGCTTATGATTCATATTACATTTCTCTGGCAAAACAGCTTTCGTTGCCCTTGTTTACAATGGATGAAACGATGAAAACAAATGCCGTTTCGAGGGGTGTTGCATGCTTGTAGTAACTTATTCCGAAGCAAGACAAAATTTTGCCTCTGTTCTGGACAAATCAAAAAATGATGGTGCCGTCCTTGTAAAACGAGCAGACGGCTCTGTCTTCCGTATTTCCCCAGAAGTTTCAGACTCATCGCCATTCGCCGGAATCAAAACTCTTTTTGATATCAGGCATGAAGATATTATGCAGTCTCTTAGAGAAAGCAGGGAAGAAAACTAAAAAATCATATATTTATTTTCTGTTTTCGATTATTTTTGATTTCCTCCCATTCCCCAGTTTTCCAGAGGAGGTTCGTTCATCACAACAAAAACATCTGTAGCCGCTATCCCCAGTTTTTCACACAACAACCCGGTGATTTTTTCTATCGCATCTTTTTTCTGTTCGCGACTTCTTCCCGGGAAAATCGTGAGTTCTATAATCATAAAGTTTTCGGTTTTACCTTCTGGCGCTTCCCAGTTAGTCTTATCATACTCTTCGATTCGCTGGAACCTGTCCCAGTCGGCAATTCCAAAAGCGTCAATCACCCCCTGATGAATACAATCAAAAACTGTCTTTTTAAATTCGGGAGTTTTCCCGGCCAGCATGTTAACTTTTACTAAGGGCATTTTTTTTCTCCAGATTGTGGATTTCTTCCAGTTTTGGTGGATTAAGTGGCAGCGGGAAACGTGAAATTGCAATGGCTGAGCAGGCACTTGCAAAACGAACAAGTTCATCATCGTTCAGGCCGTGAAGAAGACCATAAACACAGGCTGCTTTAAAAGTATCTCCGGCACCCAGGGTGCTTTTTACTTCAACATTAAAGGGCTTCATAGATTTTATAGCGCTGCCTTTTCGGGCATACAGCATTTCACTGCCACCTTGAGTTATGATTGTAAGTCCATCGGATTGCTCTTTCATAAGACAAAGAATTTCTTCAACCGACATGTCTTTATAATATTGGCCCAGGCATTCGTGAGAGACCACATTTACTGCAGACATTTTATGTAAAGGTGAATCATGGGGAGTGTCAATTGTAACAAAAGGAATATTGTGCTTGAAGCATAGCTTTGCAGCCTTTAGACTTTCTTCTCCAAAATATGGGTCTATTGCAGCAACTTTGCAACCGGAAATATCTTCTTCCTTTGGAATATTCCACCATCGTTTACCGGAAGAAAAAAGAGTCTGAAAGTGACCCATAGGTGAACGGACAAGTCCTGAAATCACAACGTAATCCATAACGCCAGGTTCGCTCGTAAAATGAAGGAGCGACAAATCGACATTTTTATTTTTATAAAAATTCTTGAGCAGGGATGCAACTTCAGTGCCAATCCAGGTCCCATCCATTTTTACACTGGCACCAAGCGAATCAAGAACTGTTGCCGCTGTCCCCGTTTCTCCGCCTGGCAGAAAATATTGTTCTTTAATTTCTGAATACTCATCCGGGCGCAAAAATCCATCCTTGAGTAAAAAGGAGTGAGTTCCCAGAATTTGTCCAAATAAATAAACATCAGCAGTTTTGTTCATAATTATTACTATATCCTAAATGATTTTTACAGACAATGACAGGACTCTTCCTTGAAGAATACCTTCTGCCAGAATCCTGCCAACCTTACTCACCGTAAGCTTTCATCACGCTTTTTCAGCCGCTGTCTCCGTAAACGGCTCTATGTATTTTTGAATAAAATCTACCCTGTCAAAAACCGTCGGCTTAAAATAGGAGGCTACGGCAACCACGAGGCGCTTCTCGGGATTTATGTAAATCACGTTGCCGCTGTTACCGATGGCTGCATAAATATTTTTCTTACGCGAAATAATCCACCAGAGGTAGCCGTATTCCATTCCGCGGAAATGATTGCCTTCAACTTTGCGTGGGCGGGTCATCTCGCGAATCCAGTTAGCCGAGACTATCTGATGCCCGCAAAACTCGCCCTTGTTCAAACACAACTGCCCGATCTTCGCCATGTCCTGAGCCGTCATGCAAAGCCCATAGCCGGGAGTGCCAAGTCCATCCGGGTCAGCAAACCACACGGCCTCTTTTGGAAGCTTGCTTATAGTAAACTCCTTGTGCTCCTGGGCAGACTTTGCATAAAAGTTTTTGTGGGCCGGAATGCCAAGTGCTTCAAAAAGATATTTGTTGGCGTAGTCCACAGTAAGCATGCCGGTAGCCTTATAGAGAATGCCCGCCAAAATATGAAGACACACCGACGAATACTTAAACTCATCGGTAAGCCCCTTGCGGCCGCCAAGAAAATCAAGCGAAGTATAAGTCCAGTTTTCGCTGGCACAAACCTTACTCCAGGGGTCGCCCTTGCTTTTATAAGGTGCCCGCATCGTAAGCAGATGTTTTATAGTCACTTCGTAAATCGTCTTTTCGCCACGCTTAACTTTGTAGTCCGGAAAATAATCCAGCACCTTGTCGTCCACAGTTTTAATCTGCCCCTTGTCTATGGCAATTCCTATGAGCAGAGCCATGATACTTTTTGTAACAGACATAACGTGAAGGCAGTCTTCGCGCGTATAATTATTCCAGGTGTCGCTGTAAACAGTCTTGCCATCACGAATCGCCTCAATCTGGCAGATGTTAGACTGCTGCTCTTCAATCATTTTGTGGAGTTCTTCTTTTGTCATAAAATCCTCATTCTTTGTTGTTAGTTTTAGGCGCCCTTAAATGTAAGAATAAGGTGATTAAAAATTGAATTCAAGAAAAATCTTAAAAATATTTTTTTGTTTTGGGCGTAACCGCTGCAACCTTCGGTCGCAGCGGTCGGGTGTTGCGCACTTCGCTAACGCTCATCCTCCTCGCTCTGGTGGTTTCGACAGGCTCAACCACCGTCGCTGCGGTGGACCGCTTCGCGGGTGCTCCATACCCTTACGCATTTGAAGAATTTATAAAAAAAAATATCTTCCCGTTCGGGAAAATGTTTTCGCATATCAGGTCTTTTTTTATTGATTTTCCCGTTCGGGAAAGTTATACTGTTGATATGAGAATAATTTCTGTTGAATCAATATCAGAAGCAGTGAAGACCCGCCGAAAGCAGCTGGGGCTTACTCAATCAGAAACAGCCGCAATGTGTAATGTTGGGGCCCGTTTTTTTTCGGAACTTGAAAATGGGAAAGAAACTTTACAGATGAATAAGGTGCTTCATTGTCTTGAAATGCTTGGGATAAATCTTTATGCGGTCAATCGGGAAGATGATAAATGAAACTGAACGTTTTCTTTGGAAATAAAAAAGCAGGCTCTCTTGAATCAACAGAAAATCGCGGACTAATTTTTGTCTATGATGAAAAAATTTCCAGAGATCTACTTAATTCTATTTTTGACGTTACTTCAAAGACACTGAAAAGTCTGCTAATGTAAGAATATGGAACTTGCAGAAAAAATCTATGCGGCAGTGCGTCTCATTCCTCGCGGAAAAGTTGCAACTTATTCTCAGATTGCGGCCCTTGTCGGAAATTGTAATCTTCGCCGCTACGTAGGAAATGCCCTTCACAAAAATCCCAGCAATGAAGTTACTCCCTGCCACCGTGTTGTAAATGCAAAGGGCTTTTGTTCCGGCAGTTTTGCTTTTGGAGGTCCCGGAGTGCAGCAGGAAAAACTTGAAGCCGAAGGAGTGATTTTTGTTGATGGCCATGTCGATATGGAAGGTTTTGCAATAAGTCCGGATGATTTTGAGATGATGAGGGCTGGACTGATTTAATTACGTGTGGTAAAGGTAGAAATATGTACGCACTAAAAAGATTAAGCATAGAAAATAAAGAAGAAATCAAAGAAGTTTTCACTGGAGTTTTTACAAAGGCGCCCTGGTATGATGACTGGTCTGACACAGAGCAGCTGGACCTTTACATCTGCGATTTGATAGGTCAGGGCTATTCACTTACTTACGGCTTGTATGATGAAGCTGGTGAGCTGATAGGCCTTTCCCTCGGCTATATCAAACACTGGTACAGCGGCACGGAATAAATTATCAACGAACTTTGTATAAAGACAGAAAGGCAGGGTAGTGGGGCAGGTACTTTTTTTATCCGCGAAATTGAAAAGGCAATAAAGGCGCTGGGGCTCAAACAGATTTTTCTTTTGACAGATTCAAACGTTCCGGCCTATGAGTTCTATAAGAAAAATGGCTTTGTGGAATGTGAGACGAATGTGGCTTTTGCGAAGATGATTTACTGAGTGGAGTTTAATATGATAATAATAATCACAGGTGCATCCCACACAGGAAAAACTTTACTCTCACAACGCATGCTCGAAAAATACAATTTCCCCTATCTTTCAATAGATCACCTGAAGATGGGGCTTATCAGAAGCGGGAATACGAAACTTACTCCGGACGATGATGACCAGCTGACAACTTACCTCTGGCCCATAGTCCGCGAGATGATTAAGACTGCCATCGAGAACAAGCAGAATCTCATTGTCGAAGGCTGCTATGTTCCTTTTGACTGGCGCAAGGATTTTGATGAAGTATATCTGCAGGATATCAGCTTTATCTGTCTTGCCATGACGGATGCTTATATCGACGCGCATTTTGCTGAAATAAAGGAGCACGCCTCGGACATAGAAGAAAGGCTTGATGAGAGCTATTGCACGGCTGATTGGGCAAAGGCAGAAAACAATCACA
>JAEEGH010027153.1_pt1 | contig 11350 bp, 9 predicted proteins | sample 9134181 | NCBI WGS metagenome assembly JAEEGH01 (sample SAMN16246544, study PRJNA631951) | gut metagenome | biome: gut microbiome; feature: rumen; material: DP-attached | host: Bos | place: Iran: Karaj | collected 2018-10 | reverse complement strand
GGCGTATGCATCGGCCTTTGAAAGGAGGGGGTCTGTGTCCACGGGGCGCTCTACGGCGCTGTGCACGCTGCTCACGTAGAGGATTTGCGCGCCGTCCGGCGACAGGGAGAATTCCTGCACTCCGGCGGGAATATCGGTTACTTTGGTCCTTTTGCCCAGTTTGCCGTTACGGTACGGGGCCTTGTACACCTGGCCTTCCCTGATGAAGTAGATGTATTTGCCGTCCGGGCTCCAGCGGGCGTTGGAGATGCTCTTGCCGTCCATGGTGAGAGGGGTGGAATCTCCGCCTTCAACAGGGAGCGTGAACAGGTTACGCACGCTGCGGTTTTCAGCGATGGAATTGTAACTCACTCCGTAGAGGATGGTTTTGCCGTCCGGCGAGAGCTGAGGGTCTCCCAGGCGGCCCAGGGAAAGGAGCACTTCCGGAGACATCCTTCCGTCGGGGACCTTGATGTCGGACGCTCCGATGTAGCCTTGCTGTGGTTTCATTGTACAGGAAAAGAGAATGAGGGCTGCCGAGGCAACCAGTGCAAGTTTCTTCATATAATGTATGTCTTGTCTTACAAAAGTACTTATTATTCAGCAAGAAAGCAAATGCGGTGGGCTTCGGCGGCGTCCTGGAGCGAAGCTTTCATGGGAGTGCCTGTTTCTATGCTGCGGAGGAAGTCTTCAACCAGGGCTTTGTCCGCTCCCGCGTGAAGGGGAGCGCTTTCCAGCTGGCTATAATCTTCCCTTATGGCCCCGCAGGTGATGATGCCGCCATCGGCCTTTAATACTCCCTTTGTGCCTCTGATTATTGTTTCCCGGCCTTCCTTTGCCGATGTGCCCTCGAGGCTGAGGCTCAGCCGGATGCCGTTTTCCAACTCCACGTTAACTTTCTGGGTGTCGTATACGTCGTTTTGGCAGCGGTATACGCAGAGCCCGAACTGGCTTTCCAGTAATACTTCTTCAATAATCTGGTCCAGTGTTTTTCCCGGTGGAACGTCGAATCCGGCAATCCACTCCTTGCGTTCACGGTACAGGTTCACTGCATTGTAGCGGCAATCCTTTACGGGGCAGTGGATGCAGCGGTCTGTGCTTTCGGCAGGGGCCTGTGAGCGTTTGAAAAGCTCTATAGAGCCTTCCGACTGCACTTTCGTGGCCTTTGCTCCGGGGCCGCAGAGGCTCAGGATAAAGTCTACGTCATGGCTGCACTTGGAAAGGAAGATAGGCCCAGTATTCTCTTTGCGGGACCACCCGCCGCGAACGAAAGTGTGGCCCATCCTGTCCGGCCCGATGTGCTCCGTATGGGAGATTTCCCTTATCTGGCCAAGCGTTCCGGCCAGTTCCTTGATCCGGTTGTAGTACGGATGATAGCGCATAACGAGGCACACCCCCACCGGGGCGCCAGCCTGAGCCGATGCCTCCAGCAGGCTTTCATAGTCGGCCTGAGTGGTAACCGCCGGCTTCTCCACAAGCACGTGGAAACTGCGCTTAACTGCCTCGATGGCAATAGGATAGTGAATCTGGTCTGGTACCGCGATAATCACTCCATCGACCTTTATGCCGGAGGCAAAGAAGTCATAGGCGCTGCGGAAGCAATGGCTCTGAGGCACCCCGTACAGTTCTGCTGCCCGGTTGAGCCTGAACGCATCCGGCTCCACCAGACACTCCACACGTGCCTTCCCGCCCAGGCAACTTAAATATTTGCCCGCGCGGTTCCCAAGTCCTATTACCGATAGTGAAATCATGTCCTTTTGGCATACAAATATAGCTATAATTTAGTATATTTGCATGATATGCCGATGGAAGGAAATATCGTTATCCGTCACGCGAAGGTTAACAACCTGAAGGACATTACCGTGGAGATTCCCCGCGGGAAGTTCGTCGTGATTACGGGGATTTCCGGAAGCGGCAAATCGTCGCTGGCGTTCGATACGCTGTTTGCGGAGGGGCAGAGGAGGTTTGCGGAGAGTTTGTCGTCGTATGCCAGGCAGTTCCTGGGAAGGATGTCAAAGCCGGATGTGGAAGGGATAGAGGGCATTCCGCCGGCAATCGCCATCGAGCAGAAGGTGAATGTGCGCAATCCTCGCTCTACGGTTGCAACCACAACGGAAATATATGACTATCTGCGCATCCTGTTTGCGAGGATAGGGCGCACGTATTCGCCGGTGAGCGGGGAGGAGGTGCGGAAGAATAGCGTGAGGGACGTGATGGAAGAGATTTCAGGGCTTACTGAACTCGCTCGAGAAGTTGCCGTTTATATTCTAGCCGATATTCATTGGGACACCAGGGACGACAAAGTGGAACTTCTCCTTTCGCTCAAGGAAGAGGGCTACAGCAGACTGTTCAGTCCGGAAGACGGCTCCGTGGTTAGGATGGAAGATGTGCTGAAGATGGACGGGAAGTATCCGGAAGGGCTGTGGCTGCTGGTGGACAGGGCGAAGGTGGGTGAACTCACGGAAGAGCTCCGCACCAGGCTGGACGCTTCGGTGAAACAGGCCTTCCTCAAGGGAGGCGGCGATATGGCAATCTGGGCCGATGGAGCCCTGAAGCGCTTCTGCAGCCGCTTCGAGCGGGACGGCATAACCTTCCGGGAGCCGGACGAATATCTTTTCAGCTTCAACAGCCCGCTCGGGGCCTGCCCCGTGTGCGGAGGGCTGGGGAAGATTATCGGCATAAGTGAAGACCTTGTCGTGCCGGACAAGACAAAGAGCATATACGAAGGGGCGATCGCCTGCTGGAGAGGGGATAAGATGAGCTGGTTCAAGGACCTTGTGGTGAAGAATTCCCAGAAGTACGGCATTCCCATCTTCGAGCCTTATTGCAAGCTCACGGCAGAGCAGAAGCGTATTCTTTGGGAAACCAGGGCCACATCTTATGAGGACGAAAGCCAGATCTGCGGCATCAACGAGTTCTTCGACTGGGTGCAGAGCAACCGCTACAAGATACAGTACAAATACATGCTCAACCGCTACAGCGGCCGCACCGTATGCCACGAATGTGGCGGCAGCCGTCTGCGCAAGGAAGCCCTGTGGGTGAAGGTTGGCGGCAAGACCATACACGATCTGCTGGAAATGACGGTGGAGGAGTTGCTGGCGTGGAACCCGGCATTGACTGGCTCGGAGAAGGAGATTGCGGGGAATGTGTTAGACGAGATTCGTTACAGGCTGCAGTGCCTGGAGGATGTGGGGCTTGGGTATCTCACGCTGTCCCGCGCGATGAATACGCTCTCCGGCGGTGAGAGCCAGAGGGTGAACCTTGTAACCGCGCTTGGGAGTTCTCTGGTTGGTTCCATGTACATCCTGGACGAGCCTTCAATCGGCCTGCATCCAAGGGATACGGACAGGCTCATTGCGGTGCTGCGGCGCCTTCGCGATATCGGCAATACGGTGGTGGTGGTGGAGCACGATCCGGAGATTATCCGGGCGGCGGACTGCCTCATCGACCTTGGTCCCAAAGCCGGGAAAAACGGCGGCGAGGTTGTTTTCCAGGGCACTTACCCCAAGTACACGAAGAAGGAATTCACCCGCTCGCTCACGCTTCAGTACCTTAGCGGGGAACGCAGGCAATATGTGCGTGAAAAGCATCCCTGGCAGTACAGCATCACCGTCAAGGGCGCGATGCAGAACAACCTCAAGGACGTGGATGTCACTTTCCCCCTGAACGTGGTAACGGCGGTAACGGGAGTGAGCGGCAGCGGAAAGTCCTCTCTGGTGGGCGATATCCTGTATCCTGCGCTCCACCGCCGCCTGAACGAAACCGGAGACCTTCCCGGAACCTTCCGCGGCCTCGGGGGCAATCTGGACAGGATCACACGCGTGGAATATGTGGACCAGAATCCCATCGGCAAGAGTTCCCGCTCCAATGCGGTAACCTACCTGAAGATATACGACGACATTCGTAAGCTCCTTGCGGAGCAGCAGTTTGCGAAGATCAACGGCTTCACACCGTCGTTCTTCTCCTTCAACCAGGAAGGTGGCAGGTGCCCGGAATGTCAGGGCGACGGCTATGTGAAAATCGGCATGCAGTTCATGGCCGATGTTACCATGGTTTGCAGCTCCTGCGGCGGCAAGCGTTTCAAACCGGACATCCTGGAGGTGCGTTATCAGGGCAAGAACGTAGACGATATCCTGTCCATGAGCGTGGACGAAGCCATCGAGTTCTTCGGCGCCCAGAAGGAGGATTTGGCCCGCGGTATTGCCCAGGCCCTGCAGCCGCTGGTGGACGTGGGCCTTGGATATATCAAGCTGGGGCAGAGTTCCAGCACCCTTTCCGGAGGCGAGAGCCAGAGAATCAAGCTGGCCTATTTCCTGTCGCTGGCAAAGGGCGGCTCTCGCCGGGAACACATCCTGTTCATCTTTGACGAGCCCACCACCGGCCTGCATTTCTACGATGTGGAGAAGCTTCTTAGGGCCTTCGACGCTCTGATTGCCGGCGGGCATTCGGTGATAGTTGTGGAGCACAATCTGGATGTTATCCGCAGCTCGGACTGGGTGATAGACCTGGGGCCGGACGCCGGAGACCGGGGCGGGGAAGTGGTGTTTGCCGGGACACCGGAGCAGTTATTGAAAGCTAATACATTTACAGCCAAATATTTGAGATAATGGATGCAGTTATCACTTATGTAAACGGAGACGATCCGCTGTGGAAAAAGGATTATGAGGAATTCGCCGGAGAACCCATGATGGTGAAGCGGTTCCGCGACTGGGGCACCCTGCCCTTCCTTTTCCGCGGAATTGAAACCTATATGCCGTTCATAGACAGGGTGTTCCTTGTTGTCTCACGCGACAGCCAGGTGCCCGAGTGGCTGGACAGGAGCAAAGTGAATATCGTCTATCACAAGGATTTCATCCCCGAGGAGTATCTGCCCACTTTCAACGCCTCCATGATAGAGATGTTCCTTCACCGCATTCCGGGCCTGGGAGAGAAATACGTATATATGAACGACGATGTGTTTCCGGTGCGTCCCGTGAAGGAATCGGATCTGTTCCCCGGCGGTAAACCGGCAAAGCAAATGTCATTGGAACTGTCCAGGGTGGGGGATTTCAGAAGGCTCTGCAAGGATTCCTGCAATCTGGCCCGAAAGGCGGCCGGGCTGCCGTTGCGGCCTTGGTATTACAGGCCTCAGCATTCGGTTACGCCCTTCCTTAAGAGTGCCTGCGAGGAAGCGTTCGCCGCCTGCGAGAAGGAGATTATGGCTTCGCTTTCGCGCGTTCGCAAACTGGGCAATTTCAACCAGTATTTCTTCTCGGACTACATGTTCTTCAAACATATTGCGGTGTCCAGACGTATATCGCACCAGCATTTCTCCCTGGCCATAACCACTGCCGACGATATTGTGAATTATCTCCAGAAACCCCGGCGTAACTTCGTGTGCATCAACGATGTGGATATGCCGAAAATGCGTTACATGTTCACCCGTGAGCGCATGAAGGACGGTTTTGCCTATCTGTTCAACTCCAAGTGCGGGTACGAACTGTGACGCTTCCGGTATCCATAGTGGTGCCTTTATATAAGGTAGAGAAGTACATCGCCCGGTGTGCGGAGTCCCTTTTGGAGCAGACATATCCGGACATCGAGTATATCTTCGTGAACGACGGAAGTCCGGACTGCTCCCGGGAGATCCTTGCCGATGTGGTATCGCGCTACCCGTCCCGCAATGTGAAGATCGTGGACCAACCCAACGCCGGCTCCGCTCAGGCGCGCCGGACTGGTATCGGCCATTGTAGCGGGGAGTATGTCCTTCTTGTGGATTCCGACGACTGGCTGGAGGCGGATGCGGTGGAGAAACTTGTAGCGGCGGCGCAGAAGTCCACGGCCGATGTCGTCTATTATTATGCCTGGAAGGAGTATGGCGGCGGCCGGAGCCGGGTAATCACGGATGCGCGGTATCCATCGGCCCAGGCTTTTGCAGAGGCAGTTTTTGCGCATAAGGCCCATGCCGCACTTTGGCTGAAATTCATGCGGGTGAGCCTTTTTACTCCGGAAATCTTCTACCCTCATTACGGAGTTCATGACGACATGGTGATGGCGGTCCAGCTGCTGGACAGGGCAAAATCGATATATCTTCTGCCGGAGCCTTTGTACCATTATCGGCTGGACAACCCTTCATCCCTGATGAAAAAGCCAAGGGCTGTAAGGCGTAAGGATTCGCTGAGAAACTTCCTGGACCTGTATGCCTTCAATAAGGATTCGCTGGAGACTTCTCCTCTGAGGAATATCCATAAACGGCTTCTTCGCAAGGCCCGCCTGTGGGCCCTGCTCTATGACCGAAGTGCTTTCAAGGAGTATCCCTTCCTATAGTTTCTCTTCCAGTGTAACCCGGATGTGATGCCCGCCGTGACGTTCCGACTCGGGAGGGAGTTTCATGTAGTCTCCGTAGAGGGAGCTAAGATATGCGTGGTAATCCTTGATTCCCATCAGGGATATGCCTTCAAAAGTGTAATCCGTAAACTCTGTGAAAAGGCTCTGGGGAAACACTTCACGCGCTCCGTACATGCCGCATAGTGCTCCGGCGTAGTTGCTTGTAGAAAAATCGTGGCTCAGAAGCAGCTGCTGGCATTTGTCCAGCCAGTACGACATGCTGTGGAAATGGGCCTGAATCACCGCAAGGGGTGCTCCCTTGTGGGGGAACAGAAGGCAGTAGAGGGGCTTCTGGCGGTGAGACACCCTGCGTTTGAAGTGGATTATCCTCCGGCAAAGCTTTTTCTGCTCTTCGGGATCATCCGGGGCGCCATCCACCGGGAATATGTCGATGTTCAGGCCGAAGTGCTGTCCCATGAAGCCCTTGTCCTTGCACATCGTCCAGGAATCCTCCATCTTGGTGTAGCAGTTCACGTACCAGTGGTCTTCGCCGGGAGTGTAGGTGAGGAGACGATATCGGCCCGTTTCCTTGCTGTAGAGCTGGACAAAGCGGTCGTAATCCGGGCGGGGCATGATGATGTCGGCATCGTCGTCCCAGGGAATGAAGCCCTTGTGCCTTACGGCGCCAAGAAGGGTGCCTCCCGCGAGGGAATAGCGGATGCCGTTACGTCGGCAGAAACTGTCGAATTCCTTCAGGATACCAAGGATAACTTCATGGATTTGCCGTGTCTGGGTGAGTTCCATCTATAGAGTCTTTTGGGTGGATATCGTATTTGCGATTTTCTCTTTTGCCGATGCCGTCAGGGGCTTCCAGCCAAGCGCTTCGAGTTTAGAGGTGGAGAGGACCGAGCGGGTGACGGGGTTGTAGCCGCGGCTCTCCTCCTGCGCGGGGCATTCCATGCGCACTTTGCAGCCGGATACCTCCGAAATCATATCGGCAAGCTGGCGGATGGAGAATTCGGCGCCGTTATCGGCAATGTTGTATGCCTCCCCGGTTTCGCCTTCCAGGAGGGCTGTGACGATGGCGGCGGCGCAGTCTACGCTGTAGCACCAGGAGCGCATCTGGGTGCCGGGGCTTTTCATCACGATGTCTTCGCCATTGATGGCGTTTCGGATGAACTGGGCGTATACCCGGTTGTCCTGATCCGTGAAATACGGACCGTAGATGTGGGAGGGGCGAACGGTTACGACATCGGCCCCATACTCGGAAATGAAGCTTGCGCAGAGGCTCTCGCAAAGGCGTTTTGCCGAAGGGTAGCAGGAGCGGGGAGTGGTGCAGTCGACATAGCCGGAGTCTTTCTCCGTGATAAGGGGCTGTGAGCACTGGCCGTAGACCTCGTCGGAGGAGACGAAAAGAAGGCGGGGCAAGGAATGAGATTTCTCGACAGGCTCGAAATGACAAGAGAGGGGCTCGAAATGACAAGAGGCCCGAAGCAGTGCCTCCAGGCTGTGGACTGCCGTGGTGATAACCTCCACGGGCTTGCTGCTATAGAGCGCCGGATTGGCGCCGCCAGCCGCGTGAACGGCATAGTCGAAGTGGGGAATGTCTTCCGCCCGCACATCGGAGAGGTCTTTCGTCCAGTATTCGGCTTTGGGGAAACGTGCTTTAAGGCGCTGGAGGTTTCTGCCGCCGGCGATAATCCTGCAGGAGGGGCAGTTCCGGCTCACAAGATCCACAACTGCGCCTCCGATAAGGCCGGATGCGCCGGTTACGAGAAGGGTTTTGCCCTCCAGTCTTTTCCAGCTTATTGCTTTGCCTGCGGCGGCGATATCGTCCTTGTACAGGCTCATGGATTCGTTATTTTTACCCTTATCATGGCGCGGAACAGATCCACGTCTTCCGATAGGGTGAGTTTGAGACCGTTGCGCTCCGAGCCGGTTACAAGGTGCTGGTCTTTTCTTCCCAGCGCGGCCATAAGGGTGCAGGAGGCAACGGTTCCGCCTACGCCTTTTTCGCTGGCCTCCTTATGGGCGTCCAGTAGCGTGCCCAGCCTGTATGTGTGGGGAGTCTGCGTTCGGATTAGCATCTCCCTGGGATACTCGATTTCATCCAGGCAGCCATCTTTCACCTGCATGATGGCTTCCTTGCACTGGAGGCCGGTTACGGCGTAGCCATATTCCTTGCAGGTGGCGATGTTGTCTGCGATGATGCGGTTGTCCACAAGGGGGCGCACACCGTCGTGAACAAGTACTATATCTTCGCGTGAGCAGCCAGCCGCTTCCAGGCCTCTTAGGCCATTGCCGATGGACTCCTGGTTGGAGGCCCCGCCTTCGAAAACCCATTTCAGCTTGCTTATCCCGTGGGTTTTGGCGATATCGCGCAGCGTATCTTCCCAGCCCGAGAGGCACACCACGCCGATGGCATCGATATCAGGGCTGCCCTGAAATGCCATCATAGTATATGCGATAACGGGAATGCCGTCCACGTCCATAAACTGTTTGGGTATGGACTGGTGCATTCTGGTTCCGCTGCCTGCAGCCGTGAGAAGTGCGATGTTCATATCGCACAAAGATACGCATTTTGCCGAATTATTGCAACGGTTCCAGGGCGGAGCGGTCCACGCGCCAGCTGGTTTCGTTGAGCCCGCTGCCTTCCGGACGCACGACTATGCTGTAGCTGACATTGCGGCGGACGTCGAAGTTGTCCAGGGATTCGCCCAGGTAGAAACGGTAGATGAGGTATTGGCCGGGGCGGCTGCAGTAGCGCTCGGAGCGGTAGGAGGCGTGGATTTCCACGTACGAGCACAGTTCGCCCGTTTTCTCCAGGCTGCCGAAAACCTTGTCCTCCGGGCCTGTGGCGCCTTCCAGAAGCGTTCCCTGACAGTTTTCCAGCAGGTACAGATTCAAGGGAGCCGACAGCCCGGCCTCCTGGTCGGTATTGAGCGGGCTGGTTTCGGAGCCGCTTTTGATGTAGCCTTTCGGGAAAAGGTCGTCTGTGCTGCGCGCTTTGCTCCGGGCGAACAGCGCCACGGAGCGGGGGCAGGCGCCGACTTCGATGCTTTCAATATCGATATTCACTCCGTTGTAGAGCTTTGAGCGGTCCATCCGGAGCTCCAGTTTCGCCATGCAGCGGGTGAGCTCCAGGGTTATGTCGTCATCGGCAATTATATTCCGGCTGATGGCCGACATGGGGATGCCGTGGGAGAATTCGTCAGGATAGGTGAGGTAATAGCGCGAGAGTTCCAGTTCCTTTGCCGACGCGTCCGCCATCCTGTAGCCCATGTTCGCGCACACGTAGAATGTGTACGGGACTCCTTTGATAAGGGAAACCTTCACCTCGGAGAGGTTTTCCCCCCTGGCCCAGATGTGCTCCTCGGCTACATCCCCGGTGCCGAAGATGAAGATGTTAACGTCATCCACGGTGTTTTCCGGAGGGTTCGCCGAGCGCACATCGGGTTCGCAGAAGAAGTGCAGACGTACTTCTTCCGCGGCCTGCGGGGGAAACTTTTGGCAGGCCATTGCAAACAAACTAACTATAATCACCAATGAAGGTTTCATCGCTTAAAAGGTTACTGTGTCGGGTGGACGGGTTTCCCAGGGCCGCACTTTGAGGCTTGTTCTGGCCATGGTATTCTCTGCCGGAATGTCCGGGTCCGGGGTGCCCATGCGGGTAATTTCCACGTTTAACTCATATACGGTATTGCGTATAAGGGGCGGCAGCCGGAGCGGATAGTAGCAGCGTTTTCCATGGATATCGGCTTCCAGCACCAGCGAGGTGGCATTGGGCCCGTCTTCCGGGTTTGGATATGTGTACAGGTCGATGCCGCATTGTCGCGGCTCCGGCCCGATGGTGCCTTCGATTCTGCGGTAGAGGTATTCCGGGTGCTTCATTTTGGCCAGCGCTACGGAATCCGCCATGCCGGGGTTCGCCCAGCTAAGGGGCCTGTCGCTTCGGAGCGGCTGGCACTCCACGCAGGCCCTGGTGAGGTATGCTTTCACGTTCTGCATCGTGGCGCCCTCGTACTGCCTTCCGCTGAAATCGCAGCTTAGATCAAGGAGCCGGACCTTTACCAGTGACGTGCAGGGGGAAAGGACACAGGCCCGGCTCCATCCGGCCTCCAGGAAAGCCTCGCCGGACAGACGAGGTGCAGACAGGGGCTCATCGTCCAGGAGTATGCTTCTGTGGGATAGGGAGGCGTAAGAGTCTATATCGGCCCAGGAGTAAGGGTCGTCGGTAATATTGGAAAGGAGTACGGCTATTGCGGCCCCGTTGCCGGAGCTTGCGCAGCTGTGGCTGCCTTCGGTGGCCGGCAGGCGGGTGTAACTGGATAGCCTGTGGGGCGGTGTTGCGTCGAAGAAGAACAGATCCGCTGACGCGGTTTCTCCTGCGCGCGTAATATATATTTGTGTGTGCCCGGTCCGCGGCTGGGGCTCCACCGGGGAAACTGAACATGCAAGGAGAAAGGCCGGGGCTATCAGAGCAGCGAATAGCATTAACAATGCCGCAGACGTGCGGCGCCCGAAACGGGCAGAGAATGCTCTGACTAGGCTGGGCCGGCCTGGTTTTGTAGAAAGGAATATGTATGAAAATAGTGACATCACGGCTTGTTTTGTCCGGATGCAAAACTAAGATACCCAATCCACAAAAACCAGAAAAAAGCCCTTCCGCATGCAACTATTTATGTTTTTTAATAGAAAATGCCACTTTTTCTTTATAAAATTAAAAAACGTAAATTTTTTTCTTTATAATCCATTCGTCCCAAAACCGTGGGATAAAAGAAAAGGACAGCCGAAGCTGCCCTTTTCGAAGGAATCTTTGCGGTTTTTTAGCCGCCGAAGTTGTCGTAGAAGATGCTCTCCTCCGAAACGCCGAGGGAGTCCAGGAGCTGGTTCACGCACTGGGTCATCATGGGAGGGCCGCACATGAAGTACTTGATGTCTTCCGGCGCCTCGTGATCCTTGAGGTACGTTTCGTTCATCACGTTGTGGACGAAACCGGCCGTGTACTTGACGCCTGCTGCATCGGCTGCGGGGTCCGGACGGTCCAGGGCCAGGTGGAAGTGGA
>JAEEGH010027149.1_pt1 | contig 11352 bp, 11 predicted proteins | sample 9134181 | NCBI WGS metagenome assembly JAEEGH01 (sample SAMN16246544, study PRJNA631951) | gut metagenome | biome: gut microbiome; feature: rumen; material: DP-attached | host: Bos | place: Iran: Karaj | collected 2018-10 | reverse complement strand
CTTCATCGGAAGGGGTTTCCTCGTACGTTATTTATGATGAGTTATATTGGAATTTTATGTGCCAAAGGAGGGGGGCGGTACGAATATGCATAAATTGATCATGCTTCGCGGAAACTCCGGAAGCGGTAAAACAACGGTAGCTAAGGAACTGCAGGAACTGTTTGGACGAGGCACAATGGTTCTTTCACAGGATATGATCAGAAGAGAAGTTCTTAAAGAAAGGGATGGAATAGATCCACCTGCACTGCCACTTGTAAAGCAGATGCTTGAGTACGGAAGTGAAAACTGCGAAGTGGTCATATTGGAAGGGATATTTATTGCAGACTGGTATCAAGAGCTGTTTGAAGCTGCAATCGAACTGTATGGTTCTGACATATATGCGTATTATTTCGATATCTCTTTTGAAGAAACCGTTAGACGGCATAATACCAGATCCAAAGCAGCTGAGTTTGGTGCGGATGAGATGCGCAAGTGGTGGAAAGAAAAGGATTATCTGGACCTTATAAAAGAAACTACCATCACTGAAGACAAGAGCAAGGATGAGATTGTAAACGAAATATATTTCAGAGTATGTAAAGGATGACACCTTCTCGGTTTAAAAGAATTCATGACAGAATGGACGGATAAGTTTATGGACATTGTTTATAAAAGATTATCGGAAAATGAATTAAGTCGGATTATTAAAATGAGAATAGATCAGTTGACGGAGGAGTACACCTCAGCTGGCAAAAGTATACCTAAAGATGTAGATCTTGAAGCGGCCCTGATGAATTTCTATAAAAAAAACATGGCTGCCGGCACATATATCTCGTGGCTTGCGTTTGATGGAAAAAAGATCGTGGGAACAAGCGGCATGTCATTTGCTGAAAAGCCGCCATATTTCACCTGCCCTTCAGGAAAATTGGGGATCTTGTCAAGTATGTACACGGATCCGGATTACAGAAGGATGGGTATTGCAACCGAGCTTCTCGACAGAGTGGTAAAAGAAGCAAAAGACTATGGCTGCGGAACAATCTATATTACAGCTTCTAATATGGGCGTTAAGTTATACGAAGCGTATGGATTTAAGCATAACGGTAATTTCTTGCAATATTATTTCTGAGATAATATTAAGGTTAGAGATGGCCATTTTAAAAAAAGATGATCAATCTTACTGAAAGATTTCTAAAGTAAAAAACAGGGTACAGATTCAAATTAACGATCTGTACCCTGTATATTTTTATATACTGCTAATCCATGCCCATGCCAGATCTGACCACAGGCCTACGTCATTTTTGAGGCTCATATCAATTCCGTTTCCCTGGAAATCATTGCCGCTAAAGAACTGGTCGATGAGTTCCTGTTTTCTCTTTTCTGATACGTTAACGCCTTTTCCTTCTCTGACGTTAAAAGCTGCTCTCATTGTCTGCTCCATGGTGTAATCGCCGCCGGACCAGCCTTTGAAGAAGGTGTCGTTGGCTATTGTAAGACCATGGTAGCCTCTTGGGAATACGTAGTGGGCAAACGGTACTTTCTTTTTACGAAGGGCCATGGCAAAGAGATAGCTGTTCTCTACAGGTACGAGGTCATCTTCCTGAGTCTGCCAGATGAAGCAGGGCGGCGTATTGTCTTTGACCTGTTTTTCCAAAGAGAAGTATTCAAGCTCTTCATCTGTAGGAGCATCACCAAGGAGGGTCTTAACGGAATCCTTGTGTGTGTACTCGCCTGTTGTGATTACTGGATAGGACAGGATAACTCCGGTAGGTCTGTTGGATACTTCGTTATATTCAGCGCTAATATCCTGTACATCATCAAAATGAACTGCAAGGCTTCCACATACGTGAGCACCTGCAGAAAAGCCCATAATAAAGAGCTTGTCAGGATCAATATTATACTTATTAGCATTTTTTCTAATAAATCTTACAGCTCTTGAGATATCATTAAGAGGCTGTTTTTTGAGCGGTACGGACATGGTAATGTCAGTAGTATAGCTAAGAACAAGTACATTCATGCCGCGGTTATAGAATTCCATTGCAGGAAGTTCTCCCTCATGTGAGCAGCACATGCAATATCCGCCACCTGGGACAACCAGCATACATGGACGCTTCTCGGTATCAGGATGAAGGTACGCGAAGACATTAGGCGTAAAGCCGTAAGATGCTTCGTAAGTGTATTCGCCTTCCTGCCAGATATTATCACGAGAAATCCTGAATCCTGGGCCACTTTGTGGCATGTCTTTAAGCTGATAGTCGTCTTCAGGATAGTCAGGAGACCATTTGTCTGCCTGCTCTGAGCCGAGTGCTGCGCTAAGAACTTCATAGTAAGCCTCTTTAGCTTCGCACTTACCCCTAAATAAAAGCGGGTAGCTTGTCTCTCTTCTAAAGCCTGAAAGCCAGCTGTTCTCATCAAGAAGATTCCAGAAGGTTACGCTTGTGATATTGGCTTTGCCGGACTTCTTGGCATCAAGATAGATCTTGAAGAACTCTTTGTATCTTAAAGCAAGCTTGTGCATAGACTCGTCTGACGAGTCTGCGTTGTGCATATCTAGCTCTGTGATGTGAATCTGAAGTCCAAGAGCTCCGTATCTTTCGACAGCTTTTTTATAATCTTCAAGGGCAGGATGATCCATAAGAAGATGAGACTGCATGCCCATTCCGTCTACAAGCTTTTTATCTATAAGGGGTGTCAGGACTTTTTCTATGATGAAATCTCTTTTCCAGTCAAGGGCTGTTTCGTAGTCGTTGTAGAAGAGATCTACGCCATCAGCTACATATTTTCTTGCGTATTCAAATGCTTTGATAAAAAAGTCATTGCCTACAGTCTTGGTCCAGATAGACTTTCTGAAATCGCCCTCATCAACAATCTCATTTACAACGTCCCAGGCATAGATTATTCCTGGATACTGTGTCTGGACAAAAGTAAGAACGCCTTTTATATAGCTTTCAAGTCTTTTAAGAATAGTCTCTCTATCAGCGTATGGGAAATTCTCGTTATAGTTCTCGCAGAAGAACCACTTAGGAGTCTGATTATGCCATACAAGGGTGTGACCACGCATGGCTATGCCGTTTTCTTTGGCAAATTCAAGGTAAGGTATGGCATTTTCATAGGTCAGAGCAGGTTCGAGGTTATATTTTTCCGGATCTGATTTATTTTTATCCATGTCAAGGTAGTACATGGGCTTCATATCATTTTCACATGTGAAGCTGTTGAACTGGTCTGTAAGAAGCTTCATATGAGCCTTGGTATGCAGATTCCATCTGGAAATCGCAGCACCGATCTTAAAATATGGTTCGTAGGCGGTTTTGAGATTCATTATTTCCTCCATAATGGCATAAAAAAATAGAAATATACTTATTGTATACGTATATTCTCTTTTTATCTTATTACATAAATAAATCGTGCACTACGCATTTATTGTCGTTTACTTATCAGAATTGATGAATTAGTATGACTTTTTGTCACTTCGTTCCAAAAGTCATGTAAATAGGCCAATTGAGAACACCTTCGGTGCCTAGCCTATTTACCTACCGATTCACTTTCTTACGAAATCCGCAGTAAATGCGGATTTCTGATTCAAAGTTGCGAAAACATATTATTTTAAAATGATAATGAAATGAAAGACATCTGAGAAATGTTGATGTGCACTTAGATAAACAAAAATACAACCACGGCATTACGTAATATAGTAAAATGTAAGAAGTTTAAATATAGAGGATTATGACTTTTCTGAAGGAGAGAAGATATTCAATGAGTGATAGGAAAAAAGAGTTCATCTATATGGAATATCTGAGAGTTATAAGCGCTTTTGCTGTTATTGTGGTTCATGTATCAGGGGCTAACTGGTCAAAAATCGAAATAGGGTCCTTTGACTGGTCTGTTCAGACTTTCTATAACCTGATCGGAAGATTCAGCGTTTGCGTTTTTTGCATGATTTCCGGCGCGCTTATGTTAAGACCCGGAAAAGAAATGAACTTTCATAGTATTTTTCATAAATACATAAAGAGAATTCTTATATGCTATGTCGTTTGGGTCATTTTATATTCACTTTTTTATACGTTGATGAATCAGGAGAATATACAGTACTTTATTCTTCATCTGTTTCAGTTGCCAAGGCACCTATGGTATCTGCTCATGTTGATAGGTCTGTATCTTATAACGCCTGTATTGAAAAGGATCACAGCTGACAGGAAGGTGACATTGTATGCTATCTGGATCTGCATTATTTTTGGCGCTGTATATGGGACTGTAGAAGGTGTAAGCTCTATTTTCGCAGAAATGGCTGGAGATAGTTATGGATATGCTCTGTGGAAAGCGTTTCTTGGAGATTTGGATAATTTGAATATGACCATCGTGCCGGGATATCTTGGATTGTATTTGCTGGGGCATTACATACATGAGTATGGACCAGGAAAATGGCACAGTATCATTATTTACAGTGCTTTTCCTGCGCTTTTATTGTCGGTGTTATTGACATTGGGATGCTCTGTTATCACCGGAAAGTATGTCTATACATTTATGCTGGAGACCAATCCGCTTGTAGTGCTTGGCTCTGCAGGAATTTTTGCTTTATTTAGAAGTTCAAAGGAAAAGAACAAGGTTTATGATGAAAACGCATGGCTGACGAAAGCATTCGTGTTCTTTGGGAGCCATACGTTTGGAATATATCTGGTGCATGTTATGGTGATCGATATACTTGATCATTATTTTGCCTTTAATGTGGCAAGTTATCCGGCGATAATATCAGTTCCAGTCAATTCTATAATTGTATTTTTGATGGCGCTGATACTTGCTGTTTTGTTAAAGAAAATACCAAAAGCGGGAGCAATAGTGAGCTGATAAGATTAATAATCTCACTGTTAATCAGCTGTTTTTCTGCTATAGTATATATAATATTTTGATGGGGGTAGTATATGTTATTCGAAGAAAAAACTATTAAAGATAAACTTGGAAGAACTATAGTACTTAGAAATGCACGACCAGAAGATTCAGCAGATCTAATAAAATACTTGAAAACAACAAGTGCTGAGACACCTTTTTTGATCAGAGAACCTGATGAGATAACTATAACGGAAGAAAACGAAGAGAAATTTATACAGGCTAAGATCGATTCTGAGCGGGAGTTAATGCTCCTTGCGTTTATTGATGGTAAGCATATTGGTAATTGTTCTCTTATGAGCATAGCTCCATACAAAAGGTATAGACACAGATGTGATGTTGCAATTGCTCTGTACAAAGAATATTGCGGTTGTGGCATAGGTAAAGCAATGCTGCAGACTGTTCTGGATGTTGCAAAGAGCGTGGGCTATGAGCAGGCTGAGCTTGAAGTTATGGCTGAGAATAAAGATGCTATTCGTATGTATGAGAAGCTTGGATTTGAAAAGTTCGGAACATTCCCAGATAACATGAAATATGCTGATGGAACCTATATGGATGCTGATTGGATGATGAAGAAGTTATGATCTTATTAAGCTCAGACATCATGCAATATTGAACTAACTAGGAGCTAGAACGAATGAGTAATCCATGGGAAGAAATCTGTTTGGATGATTATGAAAAACATATGAGCCTGGATAGCGTAAAACAGCTTCAGGCTATGAATTTGATAATGAAGGAACAGTTTGAAGCATATCCTGTTGCTACAGCTATGGTACTGGGAATCGCCGGGGGAAATGGCTTAGAGCATGTAAATAGGGATAAGTATAGGACTGTTTATGGTGTTGATATAAACGAAGATTATCTTAAGACAGTTTCAAAAAGGTATATTGATCTATCTGGTATTTTGAAATGTTTAAAGGTTGATTTGATCAAAGAATCTGATCAGCTCCCCAATGCACAACTTGTAATAGCCAATCTCCTAATTGAGTACATTGGTTATGATGTCTTTCGAAAAGTAATTCATAAAGTTGATCCCGAATATGTTTCATGTGTGATACAGATTAATACTGATGATGAACAGTGGGTGTCAGATTCTCCGTACCTTCATGCATTCGACAGATTAGATGAGGTACATCATCAGATGGAAGAGGATTCACTAAGTGCTGTTATGCATGAATCAGGCTACAACAATATCTTTAAGACTAAAGTGCAGCTTCCAAATGGAAAGGCTTTGGTTAGATTGGATTTTCAAAAAGAATGATTAAAAAATATGAGATGGAATTATAGTAGACGCGGAGGTAATTATGATAGACATTGTTATGCAGCCAATTGGATACGTAAAAAACGAAGTTACCCAGAGAAAAGACACTTCATGGGGTGAGGATACATCGACAGTAGTACTTAATGATGAATATAAAACAGGCTTAACAGGACTTGAAGATTTTTCTCATGCTATAATAATATTTCATCTTGATAAAGCTAAATATGAAAAAGAAAAACATTTACAAAGAAGGCCTCAGAACAGAGATGATATGCCTTTAGTTGGTATATTCTCTCAACGAGGAAAAGATAGACCTAATCAGATTGGAATGACATCTGTAGAGATAATATCTGTCACTGATGGCACGCTTACAGTAAAAGGATTAGATGCAATCGATGGAACACCCATCCTTGATATAAAGCCATATTATCCTGTATATGATAAAAAGGATGCCAAAGTTCCGGAATGGGTCGATCGTTTAATGGAGCATTATTTTTGAAGTAAAAGAGTAAAATAATTCTTGCTATGGGATTTTGTAGCTGGAAAGTTGGTAGCTTGAAGAAGGATTAAGTCATGAATTAAAAAAGAACTTACTTAAAATACAACAGGCAATACTAATATACTGTCTGTCTAAATAAACGGAGAAAAAATGGATATAAAAAGAGTTACAATAGATGATAGAATTGATGATTTTATAAACACGGAATTTTCAAATTATGCGATAGATTGTGATGTGGCGCTTAAATACGAAGAATTTTGCTTTGCCGCAGAAGAAAATGGAAAGATTGCCGGAGTTATCACAGGTCATGCGTATTACAACGAGGTTCGTATCGGAGATCTGATCGTTGGAAAAGAGTTCAGAAGATATGGAGTCGGAAGTAAGCTTGTCGCAGCTGTTGAGGATGCATACAAAGGTAAGGGATACGAGAAGATAGCGATCACTACTTTTGGATTTCAGGCTCCGGAGTTTTATAAAAAGCTTGGATATGAACTGGAATTTGTTCGTGAAGATGCAGATCCAAAACTTAAAAAGTATTTCTATTTAAAGAAGATATGATACAAATAAAAATTAATGAAAAGGATATACAACAGAAATGGAATATCTTGATATTGTTGATGAAAACGGAAATCCTACCGGCGAAACAGTAGAAAGGTCTTATGCTCACAAAAATGGCGTCAGACATAGAACTGCACATGTCTGGATATTGAGGAAAAGAGCTGATAAGATTCAGGTTCTTTTGCAGAAAAGGGCAGAGATCAAGTCTTTTCCCGGATGTTATGACATTTCAAGCGCAGGGCATATCACTGCAGGACAGGAATACCTTGAATCTGCTGTAAGAGAGCTTCATGAAGAACTTGGAATTACAGCGCAGGAGTCTGATCTTGTATACTGCGGTGACAGATATATCGTATGGGACGATGTCTTTTTTGGAGAAGAGTTCCATGACAGGCAGTTTACAAAGGTTTTCCTTCTGTGGAAAGACGTTGAGGAAAGTGACCTTGTTCTTCAAGAGGAAGAAGTCAGCGGAGTTCTCTGGATGGATCTTGATGAGTGTATTATAGGCGTAAAGGAGAACTCGTTTAAAAACTGTATCTATCCTGAAGAGCTTGAGATGGTGAGGAAAAGGGCCCAAGAATATGAAAAACTTAAAAGTGAAAAATATTAAAGAACGCGAGGTTGATTTAAATAATTATGGAACTTAATGAATATAGTTTTCTGCCAACAGACGAATATGTTAAGCCTCTTGGAAGGACATTTATGCTTGATGATATAAGGATTCTCAGCCTTTCTGGATCAGGCGTTGAATTTAAATACACAGGCACAAAGCTTACTGTAACTTTCTATGGCGACTCTACAACTAGTACAGATGAAAATATGCCGCAGCCCTGGCGTGATCAGGCAAGAGTGGCAGTCATCGTAGATGATATCATGCAGCTTGATACTGTTATTAAAAGAGAAAAAGAAGTCTTTGAAGTATGCGGCCTTGATGAAAGTATTCCGGCTGCTGAACATATTGTAAAGATCATTAAGCTTTCAGAGCCCAGAATGTCTACTGCAGGTCTTGGCGAGATCAGGATCTTAGCAGAAGGCCCTGCACAGCCTACGCCATTAAAAGATAAATATATTGAATTCATCGGAGATTCCATTACCTGCGGCTACGGCGTAGATGTTCCTAATGAATTCCATCCTTTTGCTACAGGTAATGAAAATGTAACCAAAGCATTCTCATATAAGACTGCGCAGAAGCTTGACGCCGACTACAGCATGGTTTCCTACAGCGGTCATGGCCTTATATCAGGCTATACACCTGATCCTAATGTTCCAAAGCTTGAAGAACTGATACAGCCTTATTATGATATATTCGCTTATTCATATAACACTTTCAGAGGCCTTCAGATGGAGAGTAGAAAGTGGGATTTTGCTTCTGAAAGAAAGCCAGATGTCATCGTTATAAATCTTGGAACCAATGATGACAGCTACGTTCAGCAGGATGAAGAAAAGAGACTGGCATTTTATAAAGCATATATATCATTTTTAGAAAAAGTACACGGTTTTAATCCTACATCAAAGATCGTTGTAGCATTTGGTCTTATGGGGGATGCGTTATTTGAAACAGAACAGAAAGCTGTTAACACTTTTAAGGAAAAGAGTGGCTTTAGCGAAGTATACGCTGTACGCCTCACTCCTCAGGATCCTGAAAAGAATGGATACGGAGCTGATTATCATCCATCACCTGTATCGCATGAACTTGCTGCAGTAGAGCTTTCAGAGTTTATTAATACTATAGGTATTTGATAATTTATTTAAATATGACTTTTTATCCCCATAAAAAGAGCATTTTATAAAATTAATCTAGAAATAATAAGCATAAGAAAGAAGGGTTAAGTAAATGTTTTGTCCAAAGTGTGGTGCTACAATTCCGGACGCTGACAATAAAGAAAAATCGGGTAGCAAAGTTGTAAAAAATATTTTATTAGTATTGCTTATTTTGGTCCTTATGGCAGTTTCAGGGTTAGGAACCGCTGCGTATATGACGTTTCATAATAAAACATCAGGTGCTACTTATGAAGGAAAGGGATATAATACTCCGGAAGAGGCAGCAAAGGCTTATGCTGAGGCGTTTGCTAACAAAGATATTAATGAGATGTTATCCTGCTGTGCGATAGAAAGCTATGTTGATAATTTGGATTATGAAGCACAGATAGAAAGATATGGCGCATATATGCCAACAATATTTGGCGGCCCTATAATGACCGGTGACGATGAAGCAACTCGTCAAATAAATATTGAAGAGCGTAAAGGTCAATTGACCAACTTTATTATAAGAGCATATCTTAGGGTCTCACAGCCAATTGATTCTCCAATTTTTTCAGGATTAGCTTTACAGGTTGGTGATGGTAAAGAGTATGATGCAGACGAGATTGTTGATCTGTTAAAAGGTGCTAGTGATATTGACAGTATCAAAGTTGGCGATGTAGAGGATTGTTACTATTTTCTTCAAGCAAGTTCAAACGATAATTCTGATAAGATGCATAAGACTTTGAAAAAAGTTTATGGTGGCAAAATTGAATGGCTTGGTGTTGAACTTGAGATTGACGGTGAAGACTATGTTATGTTTGTTGATGCGATCCAATATGATGAAAAATGGTATATCTTAGCTCCTCATGGAACCGGTGCTTCTATTGCAGGATTAGATGTATACAGCGGAGGTATCTGTGAACTAGATCTGCTTGAAGATTGATTATTTATGGCTGACATTGTATTTCCTTTCTTGTGTGATCAAATATTACGAGGATACGATATAATACGGAATTAAAAATATCCTAAAGAAATTTAAATAATATATTGAAATAATTGTTAGCTAATGCTAATATTATATGGTTAGCAGAAGCTAACTCTAAACAATTCATAAACACTTACGCCAAAGAAGCGTTAAGGACAAATTACTCAGTATAGTCCGGTATAATCCGGCATTCAGAAAGGTGGAAGTATGAATTATCTTGAAATCGAAAAAGTCATTGGAAGAGAGATCCTTGATTCTCGTGGAAATCCTACAGTTGAGGCAGAGATCACACTTGTAGACGGAACTGTAGCAAGAGGCACAGCACCTTCAGGAGCATCAACAGGTGAATTCGAAGCACTTGAACTTAGAGACGGCGACAAGGGAAGGTATCTTGGAAAGGGCGTATCTAAGGCAGTTGATAATATTAATGGACCAATCGCAGATGCTATCGTAGGTATGGATGCATCTGATATCTATGCAATTGACGCAGCTATGATCAAGGCTGACGGAACAAAAGATAAGTCAAAGCTTGGCGCTAATGCCATCCTTGCAGTATCAATCGCAGCTGCAAGAGCAGCATCTGTATCACTTGATATCCCGCTTTACAGATTCCTTGGCGGTATTCAGGCTACAGATCTTCCTGTTCCTATGATGAATATCTTAAACGGCGGCGCACATGCAACTAACACAGTAGATACACAGGAATTCATGATCATGCCTGTAGGTGCTCCTTCATTTAAGGAAGCTCTTAGATGGTGTGCAGAGGTATTCCATGCACTTGCTAAGATCCTTAAGTCTAGAGGCCTTGCTACATCTGTAGGTGATGAGGGCGGATTTGCTCCTAACCTTACAAGTGATGAAGAGACAATCGAGACTATCCTTGAAGCTGTTAAGGATGCAGGATATGAGCCTGGTAAGGACTTCATGATCGCTATGGATGCTGCTTCTTCTGAGTGGAAGAGTGAGAAAGGTAAGGGCTTCTACAAGCAGCCTAAGTCCGGTAAAGAGTTTACTTCAGATGAGCTTATCGCACACTGGGAGTCACTTGTAGACAAGTATCCTATCATCTCCATCGAAGATGGTCTTGATGAAGAAGACTGGGAAGGCTGGAAGAGAATGACTGAGAAGATCGGTCACAAGGTTCAGCTCGTAGGTGATGACCTCTTTGTTACTAACACTGAGCGTCTTGCTAAGGGCATTGAAAACGGCGCTGCTAACTCAATCCTTATCAAGCTCAATCAGATCGGATCTGTATCTGAGACGCTTGAAGCTATCAAGCTTGCAAACAAGAACGGCTACACAGCAATTTCTTCTCACAGATCAGGTGAGACAGCTGATACAACTATTGCTGACCTTGCAGTAGCTCTTAACACTAGACAGATCAAGACAGGTGCTCCTTCACGTTCAGAGCGTGTTGCCAAGTACAATCAGCTTCTTAGAATCGAGGAAGAA
>JAEEGH010027145.1_pt1 | contig 11352 bp, 12 predicted proteins | sample 9134181 | NCBI WGS metagenome assembly JAEEGH01 (sample SAMN16246544, study PRJNA631951) | gut metagenome | biome: gut microbiome; feature: rumen; material: DP-attached | host: Bos | place: Iran: Karaj | collected 2018-10 | reverse complement strand
CGTGCCCTTGAATCCCTTGTTTCGGGCATAGTCGCGGGCCAGACCGAGCATCATGGCCATGTGCTCCTTCTCACGCTTCTGGTCGGTATTCAACAGGCTCATGTAGCCCTCACGGCCACCCCAGAATACATAGTTCTGGCCACCCAGCTTGATGGTAGCATCGATAGCGTTCTTGATCTGAACGATAGCACGGGCTACAACGTCGAAGTCGGGGTTGGTAGAAGCACCGTTCATATAGCGCTTGTTGCTGAATACGTTAGCGGTACCCCAGAGCAGCTTGATGTTGGGATACTCCTTCATCTTCTCCAGAGCATAGTCGGTGATAGCCTTCATGCGCTCCTCATACTCTGCGATGGTATCAGCTTCCTGAACGAGGTCGATATCGTGGAAGCAGAAGTACTCGATGCCCAGCTTATCCATGATCTCGAAGCCGGCATCCATCTTGTCCTTGGCACGCTGAACGGGATCAGTAACCTTGTCCCACTCGTAAACACGGGTCTGACCACCAAACTGGTCTGCACTTGCGCCGCCCAGTGTGTGCCACCAGGCCATAGCGAACTTCAGCCAGTCCTTCATCTTCTTTCCCATAACGACCTTCTCTGGATCGTAATAATGGAAAGCCATTACATTCTTGCTGTCCTTTCCCTCGAAAGGAATCTTACCGGTAAACGGAAAATACTCTTTAGCCATAATTCTTAAAAGTTTAATATTTGTTGTTGGTGTCTTACAGTTGCAACAGCAGCCAGTTCTGCGTGCCGATCTTCTCGATGAGCTCCACTGCACCCTGGCTCCAGTAGAGGTCTTCCTCCTCGTCCTTCAGATAGGCCTTCAGCAGGTCGTAGGTGGTAGGATCGTCCTTCAGGTCAGCCATGCACTTCATCAGCAGCTCAACGCCAGGTACCTGGATGGCAAGGTCGGCCTTGACATACTCAACGGGGTCATTGATGAGATCACGGCTCTTCATGCCTTCAAACTTAACGTCTGCGCCGAGGTCGAGGATGCGCTCTGTGAACTTCTCTACCCAGCCCATCTCCTCATCGAAGTGGCCGATGTACTTCTCTCCAAGTTTGGTGAAACCCTGTGCCTTGAAGATCATGCCCTGCTGCTTGTGAACGATGGCACCTTCTGCCAGGTGGGTTACGAAAAACTGTAATGCCTCAATAGATTTCTTCTTGTCCATAATACTTTTGTTTTAGTTGTTAAACGATTTAATTATTTATTGTTTCTGCTGCAAAATTATGATAATATTTCTATCAATCCAAATCTGAAACAACACAAAAGTTGTCTGAAACGATACAACTTTAAAATATTATTCGTATCTTTGCAGCCAATATGTATACATTGAATGAATATTTGCCCATATTTGTCGGCGACGACTTGCCCGAAAAAGGCTGGGACAACGGGATGTACTGCCTGGAAACAGACGGGGCGCAAATCCTTCGTACCAACCTGCTGCATGGGTTCTTGTCCTGCTTCGCCTTTATGGTTGTTGACAAAGGGTGGATGACGATTCACTATAATGGGAGAGAACTGACGCTCCACCCCAACGACCTGTACGTCTATTCGCCAGGCCTCCCTGTCACCATCATCGCCACCTCCGACGACTTTCACGGCTACTGCCTGATGGCCGATGAGCACGTCACCATCGAGGCACCATCAGTCCGCGACTTCTTACATCTGGCCTACCTGCCCATCGTACAGCTGCATGAGCCGAAGCAGACGCTGGCCGCAGATGCTGCACAGCATCTAATCACGAAAATGCGCGAAATCATCGGCTATCTGCATTCCGACCATATATATAAAGGTGAAGTGTTGCGCATGCTCTATTCCATCTTCCTGCTTGACCTGCAGAACGCCCAGAACAGCGCCATCGTACGCCGCCAGACACCCCAGCGCGTTGAGGAAATCTTCATCGGCTTCATCCGTCTGCTGCCCAGCCACTTTGCCGAGCACCACGACATCGCCTTCTATGCCGACCAGCTCCACATCTCTCCCGTCTATCTCTCCCGAGTGGTTCGTCAGGTCACGGGGCGTACCGTTGTCGATTACATCAATCAGATGCTGATGATGGAAGCAACGTTTCTATTACAAACCTCCAAACTGAGCATCACCCAGATAGCCGACCATCTCCACTTTGCCGACACCCCTTCGTTCAGCAAATTCTTCTCGCGCCTGAAGGGCATGAGTCCGAAGGAGTATCGGAAGGGGTGAGGGCTCATGTATGGAATGTCATCAAGCAAGACTTTATTTCTGATTAGAAAATGGATGTCACGAGGGAATACAGGTAGCTACCAAAGCTGATGAGTGCCCAAACCATAAGTGCGATGAGTAGCAGTAAGACGATGAGTATGATAGCTGACTGCCAGGCTCGCTGGTTCACCTGCTTGACAACCGTTTCGTCACCATCCACAAATCCTTGTATCATCTGCATGTTCTGGGTGTTGGCACGATGGAAGATGTCGATAATATCGCCAACGAAGAACGGTATCATACCCATCAGCACATCACGAAGGGCATTGTTAAGGACAGCCAGCGTCAGAGGAACGCTCCGAATGACACAGGAAGAGAAATAGACGAACGGCACGACGCAAATCAGGGCTATAGCATCACCCCATCCAGGAATGACGCCTATGAGCGCATCCAAATAGTAACGATCCATATAGCGCGTCAAACCTTCCATCGTCTGATAGACTCGGTTATCCATCAGCCGCTTACGCCGTAGTTCAATAGTCTGGTCAATCATACGCGTAATACCTAAATACACTTAAAACTAACGGCAAAGATAGTGATAATCGGGGGAATTTAATTAAATTTGCAGGCATATTTAGGATTGTTTATGAAGAAAGGTAGGATTATATCGGCATTATTGAGCATATTTATGATGCTCGTATCAAAATTTACGTGTTCTCGCCTTGGTCTCCTTTCTGTTGATGAAGTTACTATCGACCATCAAGGTCAGATGCAATTCCTTCGTCGTAATAAACGGCGACCAGAGTCATCAAGGCCGCCATGCCCGCATCAGCGTGGGTGAGTGGAAGATTCTGCACATCCAACTATACGAATACAAATAAAACAAGTACAATGAAACTAATAATACTTACTTCTCTTCTCATTTGTGGACTACCATTGCTGACATCGTGCAGCAATGACGAAGACACGGATGATGTTCAGCCGCCGCAGAAGGTTACACGGTGGGAGTGTATCCTGTTTGGTTCGTATCCTGCCAACGAGGTGGTCAGCGGCAGTTTCAATGCCGTGGACAACTATGCACTGCTTGATGGCGATGTGATAACGGATGCCTCGCTCTACCACCAACTGGAGCAAGCCGCATGGACGGACGACGACGACACAGAGATTGGCGGCAGGCGCTATCACAGGCTGAATTGGGTAGGGGCAGTTTCCTGTTCTACGAATCGCGAACAGCACTACCGATGGACCGACACCCAGGCCTGGCACTACTTCGCATACGCCCCCATCAAGTGGCGCATCCTGAAGCAGACGGGCGACAAAGCTGTGCTGCTGGCCGACCGCATGCCCGACACCTGCCCCTTTAACGACAGCTACAACGATACCAGTTGGAGCGACTGCAGCTTGCGCCGATGGCTGAACGGGGAGTTCCTCATGCGGGCCTTCACGGAACAGGAGAGAAGCGCCATCGAGGAGACGGATGTCAAGAACGCCCCCAACTACTATTTCAGTACCGACTGTGGACCTGACACCAAGGACCGTGTGTTTGTACTCTCGGAAAGCGAAACGTTCTCATCGCCACTGGCCGTTGAGTATGGCTTCAGCAACAGCGACAGCGGAAATGATGCAGCCCGCCGGTTCCGCTCTACGCTCTATGCCAAGTGCCGAGGTGCTTGGTGGTCGCCAGTAGAGGGATATCGCGGTGTCTCATTTTGGATGATGCGCTCCGTCGGCTACACGAAGGCCAACGTGGTCTATGTAGGTGAGTCGGGCGACACCTACAACCGAGGCATTGTAGTTACCTGCAATGATGCAGCCGTGTTGCCTGCCATCACCCTCGACCTGTCGAAAGCCGACTATCAGTCTGCGGACCCCGTGTATTCTACCGATATTATCCAATAAGTCATGAATATGAGAAAAAACATATACATCCATCTCGTCTGGCTGCTGATACTTGGAGCGGCGACCGTTTCGTGCAGCAAAGCCAACGATGAAGGCAGCGTAACGCCTACCAGCGAGGAACGATATACGGGCGATGCCTATCAAGACCTGCACAGCCCTTGGGTGAAGGATCCCAGCCAGAAGACGCATGTGACGCGGTGGGAGTGCATCCTGTTTGGTTCGTATCCTGCCAACGAGGTGGTCAGCGGCAGTTTCAGTGCCGTGGACGATTATGCATTAGCCGATGGTGACGTGATTACGGATGCCACACTCTACAACAAGTTGGAGCAAGCCGTATGGACGGACGATGACACGGAGATAGATGGCAAGCGCTACCACAGGCTGAACGGAGCGGGTGCTGTTACTTGTTCCACGAACCGCGAACAGCACTACCGATGGACCGACACCGGGGCTTGGCACTACTTCACATACGCCCCCATCAAGTGGCGCATCCTGAAAATCAGCGGTACCAAGGCTGTGCTGCTGGCCGACCGCATGCCCGACACCTGTCCCTTCCACGACAAAGACGAGGATGTGAACTGGAGTGGAAGCCTCCTGCGCCAGTGGCTCAACAGCGACTTCCTCCATCGTGCCTTTTCCGAGACGGAGCGCAATGCCATCGAAACGACCAGCGTGGAGAATGCCCCCAACTCCTTGTACGGCACCTACTGCGGACCCGACACGCAAGACCGCGTGTTCATCCTTTCCAACAAGGAGGTGTTTGCCTCCCCACTGGCTGCAGACTATGGCTTCTATGCCGGCAGTGGCATCGACGACGCTGCCCGCCGGTTCCGTTCCACGCTCTATGCGAAGTGCCGGGGGGCCTGGTGGTCGTCGGTCACGGGCTATCGCGGCAACTCCTTCTGGTTGATGCGTACCAACGGCTATACACCCAGTAACATCACATACGTCTGCGACTTTGGCTATCTGTATAATCAAGGTACGGCAGTCACTTGCGATGATGCCGCCGTGTTGCCAGCCGTCACTATCGACCTGACGAAGGCTACGTGGACAGTCGCCACATCCGTCATGTCGATAGACATCGTGCAGTAATTACCTTACTTATTCCTTACCTTTTTCCCTCATCTCAAACAACCTCTCCATGCTTACCAACTCCACTTGTTTGCACGACCCGCAATCGGTGCAGCCGATGCACGTGGGGGCGCTGGTACATTCCAGGCAGCGATGGATGTTGAAGCGGGGAACCATCAGTTCGCCCTCCTCCAGCAGATGGCCGTCAACGGGGTGATAGAGCTTATATTTGGGCTTGCCGAAGAAGCGGCTCAGTCCTGAGCGGTAGGCTTGGCGCCCCTGTTCCTGTTGCGAGTCGATAAGGTACATCCTGCCGTCTTTGACGAAATGAGAACCGATGACGTTGACGGTGAAGTTGACGCGATACTTCGTGCAGTCGTCGCTCACACGGCGTATCCATTCGTAGTGGCAGGGACGATCGCCGCCGAAGCCTTCGCCGCCAAGGTTCACGTTCTCTATCTGCCCGCTGGCAAGGGCTGGCGTGATGTCTATCTTCGAAAGCATCGGCGCGAGGTTGATGCCCTTGTGACGAGCCGGGATGTCGCGGAAGATGGGCCACCGCTCGTCGAACGCCCGCTGCGTCTCGCAGGTCATGTTCAAGTCAACGTTCTCGTAGCCTTCGCCCCAGTCCTCGGGCAGGCACTCCATGATGCGCGGCACACGCTTGGTAGCAGAACTTGCAGCCCTCGCTGTATCGCCTGCATCCATGCCACGGGTTCCAGGACTTAGGGTCGGCCATCGCTGTTTACTGGTATTTGTCGAGCATCGCCTGTGGGATGGGCTTGCCGCCCTCGAAGCGGTCATCGTCTTCAGTAATCTGGCGAAGCACACGGGCTGGATTGCCCACGACGATGACGTTTGCGGGAACGTCCTTCGTCACCACCGAGCCGGCACCGACAATCGAGTTGTCGCCGATAGTCACGCCGGGCAGGATGATGGCACCTGCGCCGAGCCATACGTTCTTGCCGATGTGAATCTGCTTGTTGCGCTGAATCTTGTACTTGCGCAGACGGGGCGAAACGGGGTGTATGCTCGTGGCCAACGTACAGTTTGGGCCAATCATCGTATCGTCGCCGATGTAGATATCGCCGTCATCAACGAAGCAGCAACTGAAGTTTACCACCACGCGCTTGCCGAAGTGGACGTGGCGCAGGCCGCAGTTGGCACTCACAGGAGGAATCACATACAGGTCTTCGCCGTAGGTGCCGCAGATTTCCTTCAGGATTTCGTCGCGCTCCTTCAATCCCTCGGGCGTCTCGTCCGTGCGGTTGAAGTCGTTCAGCCGCTGCACCAGCTCGTGCTGATAGGCAATGAACTCGTCGTCCACGCTGTCGTACATCTCTCCGTTGTTCAGCATCTCATGATACTGCTCGTCTTTCTGTCTGTCAATCATAATCGCTATCTGTTTAAATATCTTTGCTGTTATTCAGTAATTTCTCCTTGATAAATTCGTTTTGCAGAACGTCCAGATACTCGTCCCTGAGCATGCAGAGACTGTTCAGCTTGCGTTTGCCAAATTTCTGTGCGGCCTTCAGTTCCGCATTCAGCAGACTGTTGACGGTGTTATTGGCAAACTCCGCTCCTTTTGGAGTCAGCGAGAGCGTCTTGCTCTTGCTGTTCTCGTTCATAGCCGTGAGTGTCAGCATACCCTCTTTTACCAGTTTTGCGACGGCAGAGTTAACGGTTTGTTTCTTGAAACTCATCTGGCTGCAAATGGTCTGTTGGGTAACGCCATCCTGTTCAATAAGCAGGAAATAATATATCCACATTTCACAGGTGGAAATGCCAAACGATGAAGCTACGCTGCGATAGAGTGCTTCAAACATACCCTCCTGTTTCCCCATCCGTGAAAACAAGGCTTTAATCTCCGTCTTTATATTGTTTTCTTCCATTGTTATATAAATATAGTCCGAAATCAGACTGTAAAGGTAGTCAAATTTCGGACTATATTAAAACAATGGAACGATTATTTATGTTTCCTTAACTTATGAAGTCATTTCTTTCTTCATCCTTCGTCGCCGAGCGACGATAGATATGCAATTGGCGTGAGCGCATATTTGTCGTATCGATGGTCATCTTCTCAGATGTTATTTGTAATCGTATAATCTTACGTGGAGTATCTTCCATTCGCCGCAGGCGAGGCGGACATGGCGACCTTGATGGTCTTGGTCGCCGTTCAGTCGTCGCTGGTAATGCATTCGTCCTTCTTCGTCAATGCTTACCTCATCAACGCTGGCAATACCCTTTCTCACTCCCTTGAAACTTGAAACCTGACTCTTGATACTTGAATCCTGAGTTCCTGCGGCCACGAAACCGTCTTCGCCTAATACCTGTTGTTGTTCGTGAGTCTTTTCATAAGCTGATGCAAAAGTTACAACGATACCTGTGCCTGCCAATAGATACTCGTTGTTGGCAAGTTTCTTTAGGATGGCTCCACCCTCTGGCCATGTAGAGCCGTCGGTGGCACGAGAATCCCAAGGCAATGTAAAGTAATGACGACAGGTGATGACCATTCCATCATTCTCGATGATGCGTTCCTTGTCTTCCTGATCGAAAAGGAAACCGTAAGAGGTGAGGGGTGAGTGGTAAGAGGTGAGAGAATAGACTTGGCGCAATAAGTTATATGCCTGCGATACCGACTCAGTCTCTTTGGGCGATGCCTGGTCGATGGCGAAGGGCGAGAATCCCAAGGCCTGATGCTCACCAAAGGCATACATTGCACGGGCTCCGCTGTTCTCACAGCAACGGCTTTCTGGGATGAAGAGTCGGTTGTTGGGCAGCGCATATTGGTCTGCCCAGCCCTTGAAGCCCATGTCGTAGATGTCGGGAGCCAGACAGAGCAACTGCGGCGCACCATAATGCCAAAGGTCGATGAGATGTGCCAACGGCCCTGCCGAGGGATATTGCCCAGGTTGGCGGCCACGACTGTTCATCGCTGCATTTACATAGAGTGGCATCTGGGTGTATTTTCGGGCGGTCTCGCAGAGTCGACCAACATACTTGGCATAGTAGTAGGCCATGAATATCTCGTCGGTGTAGATGTCATCACCGAAGACCTCCTTCCAAGTCTTGCCATTGGCATCGAAACGCGCTTTCAACCAAGGATGTAGCATCTTCTGGTTCTTTTTCAAATAGCTGATAAGTTCCTGCGGCACGCCTTTTTGATATACCTCTTCTGCCAGAGGAGAGTGGTCGCGGGCATCCTCCAGCATACCAATTTCGTTTTCCACCTGAATCATTGTCACCACGTCGCTTCCTGTCTCGCAGATATGTTTCACCAGTGCCTCAAATGCCTTATTGTCAGACTGAAAAACATTTTCTGAAAAACAACTGGCAATCTCTAACGGCTTACCCTGCTGCGTTCTGGCTCGTGGGAAACGCTTCATGTCCTGTTTAAACCACAACGGTGCATAGCACGACATCGAGTTCTTCCATGCGCCAAACCACAGGAATACCACTTTCAGTTGTAGATTGCGTGCTTGTTGGATGGTGCTGTCGATGAGGGGAAAGTCGAACTCACCTTCTGTAGGCTCCATCAGTTCCCAGTAGGCAGGCACCAACACCGTGTTTAGTCCCAACGCTTTCATGCGAGGCATCACCTCGTCGATATCCTCCACACTCGTAGCCGCCGAATTACTCAGTTCGCCACCTAAGATTAAATCCTTTGTCTGTGCCCATCCCGTCAAGGAAAGGCAAAGAATAATAACGCTTACTATTTTTCTCATTTTGTTATCTTCTGATAAACTGATTCTCCGTTTCCGGCATTTCGATAGCAGAATAGCGTTCCACCGTCATGTGGAGGTCGTACTTTTCACGAAGCCGGACGATAGTGTCCATCATAGGCGTAGCATGATGCTTGTCGATGGCTTCCTGATTGGCCCAACTGTCAATGAGCAGGATGGTCTCAGGATCATCCAACGACTGATAATACTCATACCTCAGATTGCCTTCCTCGGCTCTGATAGCGTCAACAGTGCCGCTGGAAACCATCTCCTCTGCGAACTTTCTGGCATTACCGTCTGTGCCAGTGTACCTCAGATTGACTGTGATTGACATACTCTTTTCCTGTTTTTCTCCGCAGCATCCTACCAGAAGCAGAAAGGCGAATAGAATCGATATAAAATGTTTCATTTCTCTTGTTATTTGCTGCGAATTTACGAAAAAATCCCCATAGTCATGTGAGTACAGGGATTCTTTTGTGATTATTTGACAAATATGGTTTCCTTTTTTCTATCTTTCGGATGATTCGGCAAGGATTGGCTTCAAGTACTACCAAAATAGTGTAGAGATTTCGAATCATACCAACGGATCACCTTGGGTAGATGAAGTCACAACATTTACCTTTGCAACCTAATTTCATCGACTCACGAAAGCAGAAAAGACAACAGGTAATAATTGTTAGTCCTTAACGAAGAAGTTTAATTGTCCGTAAAAGGGGAGGGGAAGAGATTTAGGAACCTTTATCTTCAGTTAAAAGAGAAAGTCCTTTTTTGAATCGTCAAACAAGTTTAAGGTTTACGTTTACCCATGTATATATACATGAACCGTTAAACTATAATTGCAAACCAGATTCTACTTGATTCTAGTTTACCTTACCTTATTATATATATAAGAATATCTAAACTTAAATCTAAACTTATAATGCTGAAATCCACCTGTTTTTCTTTTAACTGAAACAAAACTGTGGCAAGAAGAAATGTCACTTTTCCTAAAATTGTTAAAAATCAAACACATTCTGCAAGAAAAACGTGCAGAATGAACGTAATTTCAAAAGAAAACATTACCTTTGCAAACAAAGTTTGCAGAACGTGCTTTTGAAGGCTATGTTTCTTCGGGACATGTGAAGCATTAACAGTTAACGATTGTGAGACGTAAGGTCGAGCAATTTAGTGTAAAACAAAAATAGAAATAATAACTTAAAAATGAAAATTCTGCTCCCAAAACACGTTGCGAGCGTGTAAAAACGCGCAGAATGTGTCGGATTTAAGGTGCCAGTACTTTACACTAAACCTGTAAGTAGCTGATTATCAACATCTGTTAGCCGCCGCGCAGGCAGCTGTAGAGGAGTAATCTCACTCTTATATAATGAAAGGGACTTGCTCATAATTGGGCAGGTCCCTTTTGCATATACAAAAATAATTCATTAACTTTGTCCCAAAATCGTCATAATGAACGAATTACCACAAGACCCGATGATGCTGTACTCGGCTGTGAACATGAAGCTTCGCGACCGTTATAACTCCCTTGATGAACTTTGTGAAGATCTCGACATCGACCGTGCCGATTTGGAGCATCGCCTTGCTGAAGTCGGCTTCGAATATAGTGTTAAGGATAATAAATTCTGGTAAACTTTAACCATTGAACATTGAGCATTGACCATTGAACATTCTTGCTCCGCTTTGCTACGCAAGCGTAGACCCTTTGGGGCGGCTGATTAGATCATTGAAGCGCCTGCAGGCTTTGCCTGTGGGTGCTTTTTCTTGTCTGTCGAACCCTTATTTTGAGTGTTTTGACCCCAATTTATTACCTATTAATCCCTTATTCAGGGTGTTTTGACCCCTATTTATTACTTATTAATCCCTTATTCAAGGTGTTTTGAACCCTTATTCTTACTTTTTGAGCCCTTACTCGATGCCCATCGAACGCTTGTTCAATGCCATTCGAACCTTTGCCCTAATTATTCCTCATAAATGACGGAGTAAAATGAAGCCGAAAGATGCTTCGCTTTGGACTTTTTCCTTGCTGAAATGTTAAATAAGTGTTAAAAAAGTGTTAAAATCACAAAAACACTTGCATGTTTAATTTACTTTGTAATACCTTTGCAGTGTCCTATCAAACTATTACACTAAAACAATAGGACAAATGAAAGTAAAAATTAGAGCGAAAATAAATAGTTAAACATTAAAACATAAATTCAAAAGCTATGATTAATATTAAAGATGTAACATTCGGCTACAGTACTTCGGCAAAGGTGCTGGAGGATTTCTCGCTTCAGTTTCAGGACGGAGGCGTGTATGGACTGCTTGGCAAGAACGGAACAGGAAAGAGCACACTGCTCTATCTCATCACGGGTTTGCTTCGTGCACAGAAAGGAAGTGTGGAGGTCGATGGCGTGGATGCTCGTGATCGTAATGCCGAGATACTCTCTGAAATCTTCATCGTGCCAGAGGAGTACGACCTGCCTGCCATCAG